>JAEEGK010016782.1_pt1 | contig 16042 bp, 6 predicted proteins | sample 8958771 | NCBI WGS metagenome assembly JAEEGK01 (sample SAMN16246547, study PRJNA631951) | gut metagenome | biome: gut microbiome; feature: rumen; material: SC-attached | host: Bos | place: Iran: Karaj | collected 2018-10
AATATGATTGTTTGCTGTCGGGTGGAATTTAACAAGGATTTCTCCAACAACACCAACTCTTGGCTTTTTGATTGGTTTTAATGGAAGATTGTCAAAATCCTTTATAATTCCATTTATCAACTTAATATACTGCTTGTGAGAAACATGTTTTGTAAACATTGCTTCTGCCTTATCATTCCATTTTTGATAAAGCTGATTTGCACTGCCCGGGACATCTTCGTAAGGACGGGTTCTATACAAAACTCGCATAAAGAGGTCACCAATCATCATAGCTTTGATTGCATTATCCAGAAGCGGCAGGGTAAACTTAAAGCCTGGATTTGATTCAAAGCCCTGGGCACTCATGCTTATTACAGGAATATGGCCCCAACCTGCATCGTTCAAGGCACGTCGGATAAAACCAATGTAATTTGTAGCACGGCAACCGCCACCAGTTTGAGTAATTACAAGAGAAACATGATCCAAATCATATTTTCCGCTTTCAAGGGCGGCAATCATCTGTCCTGCAACAAGAATTGACGGATAGCAGGCATCATTATTTACATATCTTAAACCGGCATCTACGGCTTTTGGGTCAACAGCATCAAGAATTACGAACCTGTAACCTGCTGATTCAAAGGCTTTTTGCAAAAGCTTAAAATGAATAGGCGACATCTGTGGGCCGATGATTGTATGGGTATACTTCATTTCTTTGGTAAATACAGCCCTGTGATAGGCCGCAGATTTTGGCGCAGGCTTTTTAGTTTGATTTCTTCGTCGCTCTTTAACAGCAGCAATCAGGGAACGGATTCTTATTCGGACTGCACCAAGATTGCTTCCTTCATCAATCTTAATGAGGGTGTACATTCTATTTTTGGCCCGTAAAATCTCATCAACCTGGTCGGCAGTAACGGCATCCAGACCGCAACCAAAAGAAGTAAGCTGAACTAATTCCAAATCAGGCATTTCGCTTACAAAGCTTGCGGCTCTGTACAAGCGGTTGTGATAGGTCCACTGGTCAATAATTCTAAGTGGTCGCTCAATATTTCCAAGATGGGCAAGAGAATCTTCGGTAAAGACTGCAAGATTCAGCCCGTTTATTAATTCAGGAATACCGTGATTGATTTCCGGGTCAAGATGATAAGGACGGCCAGCAAGAACAATTCCGCTTGCACCACGACGAATAATTTCTTCAAGGGCTTCTTCGCCGGCAATATGAACTTCTTCCTTAAAGGCTTCCTGCTCTTTCCAGGCAGCTTCTACTGCGGCACGGATTTTTTCTTTGTTTAATGTCGGGAAATGAGGCAAAAGCTCTTCGCAAAGACGGTCTGCAAGTTTATCTTTATCGTAAATCGGCAGGAAGGGATTCATATAAAGAATTGACGGATCCTGTCTTAATTCATCTACGTTATTTCTAAGAACTTCCGGATAAGAGGTTACGATAGGACAGTTGTAATGATTTCCGGCAGTAGGGTCTTCTACGCGTTCATAAGGAGCACAAGGATAGAAAATAAACTTAACGCCGCGCTGAATCAAACTTACAACATGACCGTGACTTATTTTTCCTGGATAACAAACTGATTCTGACGGAATAGTTTCCAGGCCTTTTTCGTAAACATTTCGGCTTGAACGCTGTGACAGAATTACACGGAAACCAAGTTCATTAAAGAAGGTAAACCACAATGGATAATTCTCGTACATATTCAGTACGCGAGGAATACCAACATCACCAAGAGGTGCATCTTCGGGTTTACGTGGTACATATTTGAAAAGGCGTTTGTACTTCCAGGCAAAAAGGTTTGGTAAAGGTCCGTTATCTTCGTCTTCATCCAGACCGGTATTCTTTTTGTTGCTGGCATCTATAACATGGCCTTCAATTTCTGCGCCGCGTTCACAACGGTTTCCTGTAATAAAGGTACGGGATTTTTCGCCGGTTGAGAAAGTATTTATTGTTAATAAACAGTTGTTCTGGCATTTTCCACAACGACGTAAATCCAAATCAACATGGAAATTTTCAAGCTGCTCAAGAGTTGCCAGAGAAGAATGAACCTCGTGGACAGTGCCTTCCGGTTCGCCAGGTTTTGGTGCCGTCAAATCACACCACTGGTCATAGGCAATCAACGCCGATCCATAAGCGCCCATGAGACCGGCCACATCTGGACGATAAACTTCTACACCGGCAATTTTTTCAAAAGCACGTAAAATTGCATCATTAAAGAAAGTTCCGCCCTGAACTACAACCTTTGAACCTATATCGCTGGCTTTTCTAAGTTTAATTACCTTAAAGAGGGCATTTTTAATTACAGAATAAGACAAGCCGGCAGCAATATCTGCAACAGAAGCGCCTTCTTTCTGAGCCTGCTTTACACGGCTGTTCATAAATACGGTACATCGACTTCCTAAATCTACAGGCTTTTCGGCCATTAAAGCGATTTTACCGAACTCTTTAACGTCCATGCCCATTGTATTGGCAAAGTTATCAAGGAAGGAACCACAACCGGAAGAACAAGCCTCGTTCAACTGAATTGAAACTATTGCTCCATCCTTCATTCTAAGGGCTTTCATATCCTGTCCACCAATATCCAGCAGGAATTCTACTCCCGGAACAAAAAAGTTAGCGGCTCTAAAATGGGTAATTGTTTCAACTTCCCCAGCATCTACACCAAAGGCAGCCTGAAATAAGGCTTCACCATAACCGGTAGAAACTGCCCGTCCGATATAAACATCTTCCGGCAAGAGTTTATACAAATCTTTAAGAACTTTTACCGCAAGTTCAACAGGATTTCCCTGATTGTGGGCATAAAAACTCCAGATAATTCGACCATCTTTATCAATTAAAACTGCTTTTGTTGTGGTTGAACCTGAATCCAAACCAAGAAAAACTGGTCCATGAGTTTTTCTTAATTCGCCCCGTCTTGCCTTCTGCTCGGAATGACGAACTTCAAATTCATCTAATTCTGCCTGATTTTTGAATAAAGGCTCAAGACGCTGAACTTCACTCAATTCTGCACCGACAAGATTTTTTAAGCTGTCTCTAAAATCCTGAATTGTCGGAAATTTGAAGTCGCTGTTATCACCTGAAAAAGAGCGTTCAGCGCTGTAGGCACAACCGGCAGCAACAAAAAGCTGGGAATTGTCTGGAACAATGATTTCATCATCTTTAAGCTTTAAGGTATCTATAAATCTAAAGCGCAGCTGGTCAAGGAAGTGGAGAGGTCCACCCAAAAAGGCAACATGACCACGGATTGGTTTTCCACAGGCAAGGCCCGAAATTGTCTGACTTACAACTGCCTGAAAAATAGATGCCGCAATATCTTCACGACGGGCGCCTTCGTTTATTAAAGGCTGAATATCAGTTTTTGCAAAAACACCACAGCGGGCCGCAATAGGATAAATCTGCTGGGCACCCTTTGCAAGTTCGTTTAAGCCCGTTGCATCGGTTTCAAGAAGGGCCGCCATCTGATCTATAAAAGCACCTGTACCACCGGCACAAGTACCATTCATTCTCTGTTCAACGCCACCACGGAAATATGTAATCTTGGCATCTTCACCACCAAGCTCAATTACAACATCTGTCTGGGGAATTATTTTTTTTACCGCTGTAGTTGCAGCAATAACTTCCTGAATAAAAGGAATGTTCAGCCACTGAGAAACAGAAAGTCCACCGGAACCGGTAACTTTAACTGACATTGTACGTTCAGAACCATTTTCTACATTCTGAACAATATAATCCAAAGCTTTATTTACAACTGTAATGATTGTACTGCGGATATCAGCACGATGACGCTGATAATCACCATATATAAGTTTATCTGAATCGTCTAAAATTGCGACTTTAACTGTAGTAGAACCTACATCAATACCCATTCGGATAGGGAGATTTTCATTTGCCATTGTTATAATTTAATCATAAAATGTTTTTTTTTCAACGTTTTCTTGACAATTATTTCTTTATTGTCAGTTTAACAATTAAACCTGGATTTACAGTTGAAAAATCAAAATCTATGGTCTGACCATTTTTGTCGCTTGCAGGAACAAATCTGAAGTAATTCTCTGAATCCTTTACTATAGAACCTTTTATGGATTTTGCAGCTTTAATCTCTGCCGGTACACCTGCGCCAGAAATCAAAGGAGCGATTGAAGGCAAAACATAAACACGGATATTATTTTTATTTTCCGCAGAAATAACGGCAGCCTGAGCTTTTGCAGAAGTGATAATTCCGGCAATGCATCTTTCAAACTCTGTTTTTTGTGCCTCTTGAGATTTTTCAAACTCATTCTGCATATCTTCTTTTTCCTGCTCAAACTTTACCTGTCTTTGCTGCAATTCATCGGCATACTCTTCCTGAATACGCGTAATTTCATCTGAAAGACTATTATACTCATCTGTAAGGTTATTGTATTCATCCGTCAGACTGTTATACTCGTCAGTAAGATTACTATAATTATCATTCAATTTATTAACTTTACCTTCAAGACTGTTAACCTTTCCAGAAAGCATTACCTTATCATCTTCAAGAGAAAGAGTGGTTTTGCTGAAAGTTTCACCCATTTTATTAACAAGATTCTTGGAAGCAGCTACATATAATGGAATGGTATTCTTTTGTGGAAGAGAAGAAATTATCGAATACAGATAATTGAAATCATCATATGAAGACTGATATTCGTCAAAACTGGAAGAAATTGTTTCATCATTGGTAGAAGGTCCTCTGACCGCTGAAGAAAAATCAATACTTTTCGAGTTTCGGAACTGTGTGATAATTTCTTCTGCTTCTGCATCTTCAATAATAGGATCCAGTCCGTTGATTTCAGCCTGATATTTTGAAGAAACAGACGAAACAGATTTATAAACACTCTCGTTATTTTCATTGCGAAGTGCCTCAATTGTGCGTTCAAGTTCTGCAATCTGAGCTTCGTACTGCTGGGATAATTTTCTGCGTTCCAATTCCTGAACACGGCGTTCACTGTTTAACAGTCTTTCCTGCTCCTGTGCGGCCTGAACTTTAGAAGAATCGTATTTCGCAAGCTGGGCTGCATATTCTTCAATTTTTACTTCGATTTCTGTCATTTTTGTTTCATAATTACTTTGAATAGTCTGCATAGACAGATTGTATTCGCTTTCTACCTGACTAATTCTTGCTTTTTCGTCTTTGGCAGACAGCTTCATTGATTTAATGACAAAAATATCCTGTTCACGCTTTGATTCTGCATTTCTTAATTCAGCTTCACGATTACTGATTAAAGCTGACCTCTGATTCTGAGCATTATCATAATTTGCCTGAATCTTTGAAACTGAATCCAGCAAATCTTTAAGATTCAAATCATCAAAAACATTCATCTCAACGGTAATGTTTTTATCTTTTGTATTGATTACGGTAGTCATTACAACTACAGTTGCAAGAACAACGGCAAAACAAAGGCCAAGAATAACCCAAGGTAAAGGAGATTTATGTTTTCTGGTTTCTGAATATTCTTTTTCGAGATTGTAAGACTGTAATTTTGTCTGCTGATAAATTGATGCCAGTTCGGAATCAAGGAACATCCTTACATCTTTATGAACTTCGGTCTGAGGAATAAAATCCTTTGCCTTCAATTGAGTAGATGGAGATGAAATTTCTTTTGACTCTTTTTTTACTTTGTCGTCATTGTCCATATTCCACTCCAATTGTCAGGGGCATTGTTGAGTCCAATTCTATCCAAGAATACTTGAGCAACCTCAAGACCACTTTCATCAAAATATTTTCTTGCCTTATCCCAATCTCCTTCGTAGTAATATTGTAATCCCTGTTCAAAACTATCATATTTAACGATAAGCATTGAATCAGAATCTGTAGTATCCAGCGGGAAGTATATTTTTTTGCTTTCTAATTTACCTTTTACCTGAACTGTATCAATTTCAAAGAATTTATATTTGACGCTTTCGCTTTCAACTTCATTTTTAATATATTCGGAAACAACAATAGGTACATGATAAATACGGGTAAGTCCTTCTAGTCTGGAAGCTGAATTAACAGTATCACCGATTACTGTATTTGTCATATGTGCATCTTTTGGATTCATTGAATTGTCACGTCCAATTGTTCCATAGAAAACATTTCCACCGTCAACCCCAACGCCTACATCAAGTAATACGGCTTCAAAAACCTGTAATTCAGAAGGAGATAATGCCCGTTCTTTTTCAATTTCATTCTTACGTTCTATCATAAGACGTCGTAATTCTGCGGTAGAACGAGTTATTGCCCAGGCGGCCTGAATTGATTTATAGGATTTTGACTCTTTTGTTTCTGTTGTACCAAAAATTGCAAGAATAGCATCACCAATAATGGAACCAACTACACCAGAGTTTTGATGAACATCCTGAATTACTTTATTGTAGTGAACGTTAAGAACATCCATTATATCGTTGCCTAAGGTTTCCGTTCTAAAAGTAAAACTCTTAATATCGGAAAAAAGCATTGTAAGTTCCTGCTGGCTTCCTTCAAGGCCTACATTTTGTCCGGCATAGGCTTTTGCAACTATATCCTTTGAAACGAACTTCTGGAAAGTTGTAAGAAGACTGTTTACAGAAGAAGACAAAGAGTTGAAGGAAGCAGCAAAATATGTAATATCATCATTAGGAGAGGCAGAAAGATCGATTATGCCTAATTCTTTATTACGCTGCATTTCGAGAACAGACTCTGTAAAATTGTGCAGAGGCCGGAACTGATTATCAAGAATAATAAAGCCCATAATAATAAAGAAAATTGTCAAAAATATGATAATTATTGAAGTAATTATAAAAACGCGGTTAGCATTCTGATTTAAGTCTTTTCGTAATTCTGCGCGGACAATAAAAAAGTCCCAGTCTTCGTTGTATTTGTAGACACCAAAATATTCGCCTTTTTCCGACTTGAAATCTATTGAACCTTCACTGATGTTTTCGGTTAATTTATCAAGTAAAACATCAAGTGCAGCTGTATCAGGAAAGTCTGACCATTCAACCTTTTCGTTTTTACAGGCAAACAACTCAATGCTTCCGTTTCGGTTTAATCCAAAGGCTATACTGTTAGGATGTTTAAAACCATTAGATGCAATTTTTTTTAAGGCAGAAAAGGAATCGTCTTTATTTTGTGAATATCCGAATATCTCGTACTGATTTACAGAATTATTATAAAGTTCCTTAAGCTGTTCAATCATAATCGTGTTATTAAGATTAATGATTTCCCGCTGTGATAAACGAAGTGAGATAAAATTTGTTGCAAAATTAGAAAATAGAATCAGACAGATAAAAATCATCAGGATTTTTAATCCCAATGGAAAAATGACTGTATTTCCTATTTTTGAAAAATATTGTTTCTTCAAATTAAAAGCTCCGATACTTTTTTAATAAATTAATAAAATCATTGAAAAAATAAATCTTTAACATCTTATATTGTAAATCAATTGATAATTTTCCGCAACTTAGATATTCTTCTATAACATGAAAAAAAATAAATCATTAGTTCGCTCAGGATTAATTCTTTCTCTTATGACTTTTGCCTCCCGAATTATGGGCTTAGTAAGAGAAATGACAAAAGCAGCATTTTTGGGAACAGGTCTTTATGCAGACTGTTTTGCCGTAGCTTTTCAAATTCCCAATCTTTTGAGAAGACTTTTTGCCGAAAATGCAATATCTGTAGCCTTTATCCCGACTTTTAAAGGTTATCTTGAAAAAGGTGACTCTCAAGAAAATAAAAAAGAAACTCAGGATTTTATAACTTCAACATTAACGCTTGTTACTTTTTTGACGTCTTGTATCGTAGTGATTGGAATTATAATCACTCCCCTTTTAATGCCAATTTTCTGTAAAAAACCGGTGGATACAAGTGCGGCAAATTATGCAGAACAGGTACAATACTGGCTCTTGCAAAAAGGAGAAATCACTTATCTTACAAGGCTGATGTTTCCTTATCTGCTCTTGATTTCTCTTGCAGCTTTTTTTCAGGGAGTATTGAACGGCTGCAATATTTTTGCTCCATCTGGTTTTACCCCGGTTTTATTCAATGGAATTGTTATTCTTGCGACATACATTCTTTCTCCCTTTACCCAAAATCCTGCACGGGCAATGTCGATTGGCGTTGTATGCGGCGGTTCAATTCAGGCTCTTTTTCAGTGGCCCTTTATAAAGCAAACCGGCTGGAAAATCCGTTTTACAAGCTTAAAAAAGACCTTTACCAACCCGGGAACAAAAAAAGTAGTTGCACTTATTGTACCAACAATTGTGGGAATTGCTGCCTACCAGCTGAACGATTTAGTTTCTACTTCAATGGCAACCAGAGCGGGAGAAGGAATTGCCTCAAGCCTACAGTACAGCCTCAGATTACAGGAACTGATTCTTGGCATTTTTGCAGTTTCAATCGGCACAGTAATTCTTCCTGACCTTTCGGGGCTGGCAAATACAAAAAAATGGGAAGAGTTCAATCAAATGCTGATACAGGCAATCAAGATAATGATTTTAATCTCCCTGCCTGTCACTGCATATTCCCTTGTTACAGGTAAAGAACTGATTTCCCTTCTTTATAAAAACAAACTTTTTGATGATAATTCCGTTGCCCTCACTTTAGGTGAGTTCAGATTTCATATCTGCGGCCTGCTTTTTATAGCCCTCAACCGCATTTTAAGTCCAGCCTTTTATGCTCAGGGAAACACAAAGCTTCCTACACTAGCCGGAATTATAAGCTTTGCAACAAATATTATTCTGGTGCTTATTCTTATAAAACCAATGGGTGGAAACGGTATTGCTCTTGCCCTTAGTCTCGCAAGCTTTATCAACACAATCTTCCTTTTTATTTTTATGAAAAAGATGGAAGCAATAGAAGTAAAAAAAGTAATTATAAACACAATTATTTACATTCTGAAAATACTGATTTTATCTGTAGTTGCGGCAATCCCTTGTTATTTTTTAAGACCTGTTTTATTATCTCTCTTTGAAAATCACGGAAGATTGATTGCTTACGGAGCGCCCGTTATTATTCTTGCAATAATTTATTTTACAATAGGCGTGCTTGAATTAATCATTACAAAGGATGAAATCACAAAAACAATTCTGAATAAATTAAGGAAATCAAAATGAAAGAATACACAAAAGAAGAATTGAACGATATTTATATCCATCGCCGAAAGGTACTGGCAGATTACCTGACCGAAAACAATATTTGTGCCTGTGTTTTTATAGATAGCGAAGAACACCGGGATCCGGCAGTAGCTTATTTTACAGGCCATGCAAATGATGCTGTTCTTCTTATTTTTTCGGATGCCTACACAGTTCTTGTTCCCTGGGATGAAAACCTTGCAAAAAATAACGGTTTTTATGACAAAATGATTCCTTATACCCGCTATAAAAATGATGAAATCAATGCAGTAAAATCTGTTATGAATGTTTATTACACTCACGGAATCAATTCCAAAATTGAGCTGCCACCCTATCTTTCTTATCCAAAATATCTTCACTTTATTGATGAACTGAACAATTACAATTGCAGCTGTAAAGAAGAAGGTGCACACAGTTTTGTAGTCCGCTGCAGAATGTGCAAGGATGAATACGAAATTGAATGTACAAAAGAAGCCGCCAGAATTGGTGACATCATAATTGATAAGATTGAAGAGCAGATTAAATCGGGTCAGATTCAGACAGAAATGGATGTTGCCCTTTTTATAGAAAAAGAATGCAGAATCATGGGCTGTCAGAGAACCGGTTTTGATACACTTGCCGCCGGTCCTCAAAGAAGCTTTGCAATTCATGCCTTCCCTGGTTATACAAATGCAAAATGGCCAGATGATGGACTTTCTATTCTTGATTTTGGCGTAGTTTATAAAGGATACACCAGCGACACCACCATCACCATTGCAAAAGGAAAATTGACCGAAGAACAGGAAAAGTATGTAAATCTTGTTCAGAAGGCTTATGATGAATGTGTAAAATTATATAAAAAGGAAAATCCTGTCCAGCTTGCAGCAAAAAAAGCAGATTCCATTTTTGCAGCCGCCAAGCTTAAAATGCCTCACACTTTGGGACATGCAATCGGGCTTGAAATCCATGAAAAGCCAAGAGTAAGCGTAAAAACTGAATCTGATTTGTACTTTCAGCCGGGAATGATTCTTACCTGTGAGCCGGGACTCTATAATCCTGAAGTTGGGGGCTGCCGTCTTGAAAATGATGTTCTCATTACAGAAGACGGCAACGAGGTTTTAACCCACTCCAGAATCATAAGAATTGACTAAAAAATCCTGACTTTAGATTCCTGAATTTCTATCTGTTCAAGGACATTGTCTGCAAAAACACACAAGGCTCTGGAAAGATATTTGTCATCAAGATTCAGAGAAAGTCTTTCCATTGTTTTTATTACAGAGCGGATTACACTATTGGAAATGCCATTATCATAGACTTGGTTTTCTGACAGGGCTCTTTCTTCTGGAAGGCTGTATTCTTCTCCCAAAACTCCGCTTTTGATTAGGGATTTTGCAGTCTTCAATAATCCAGGTCTACCAGAAAGCTTTGCTACAAGATATTCCATCTGCATTCGAGGTTTACCGGACAGAAAGTCTTCTTTTTCATCTTCTGAAAGATATTCGCTCATTGAAAGCAGTTTTTTGAACAAGTCTACTTTTTCTGCGTTCTCGGAAGCAAGGTCATCATCTGAAATTATTTTTTCGATTGTAGGCAGTAATCCCGATGCATCTGACAAAGGTTCCCTATTTTCATCATAAAGCTGGTCCGGCGCACCCAAGAGAGCATTTGTTTCATCTTCCGACAGAGATTCGCCCAAGAGATCGTTTGATAAATCATCGATTGTTTCAAAAGGTTCTTCATCAGCAACAGTATCAGTTACTTCTTCAAAAGCTGGTTCCGGTTCGGTTGCAATTGGATTTGGAGTAAACGATTCTTGTGCAACTGGCATATACGGGCGCTGTTCTTCTATTGATTTAAGCTTATCTTTAATAGTTGCTTGTTCTGCGGCAATTTCGGCAGCCATTTTCTGAGCAGTCATGGCAGCTTCCATTGCGTAATTAGATGATTTCATCACGGCATCCTGAATATTGCGCTGCATCTGTGCCTCGGCTTCGGAATAAGAAGGATACTGCGACATTCCGTTTTGAGCCGCACCGTTACCAGACATGTCATTCTGTGCATACCCCTCGCCTGCAGCAGAAGAATAAAAATCATCAGCAGAAGGCCCAGAAGAATTATCTACAATTTCTTCATTCTGAGCTTCGATTTCTTTATCCAGATTCTCCATGTCTTCAAAGAAAGGGTTTTCCTCTTCGACAAGAGCTTCTTCCATAGGAATATTTCCACCCATCTGCTCAAAATCAAACTCTTCTTCTTCGACTGCTTCTTCTGCAACTTCTTCTGGAATCTCTGACTCTGCCACTTCCTGAGTTTCTTCTGCTTCTGTAACCGCTTCCATTTCTTCTGGAAGGACATTTTCTATAACTGGAGGAACTTCGATTGTAGCATTCAATTTGGCAAGCTGCCGTGAAGCATGAACATTAGGTATCTTTATTGAAATGCTCTTGTTATAAGTATCAATTGCACTTTGAAGATCACCTGCATCTTCATATATTTTTCCCAGCAGATTATAACCTTCTGGATTTCGGATTTCTCTGGCAATAAACTCCTTCGCCTTTGTTTCTGCTTTTTGCTGATTTCCGATTTGCGAATAGCGTTTTGCAGCAGTAAGAATATGATTTTTATAATGCTTGTTGATTTTTACAATCTTGTCCGAATATTCCTGAGCTTTCTGCTCATCTCCAATACAGGTATAATACTGTTCGTATAAATCAAGCACTTGTAAATCATTTTCGCCGGCTTCTTCTTTAAGTTCATTGATATTATAAAGAGCTGCATCATATTCCTTAGCAGAAAGAAGAATATAGGCATATTGTTTTTTTAAGTTCAAATCATCAGGAGAAACTTCTATTGCCTTAGAAATAGGTTCAAGTGCATCCAAGGCTTTTTCATCCTTTTCAAGAGATTCTGCAAGTCCAGAAAGAACTTTTATATCATTTGCATCAATGCTTTTTGCACGTTTGAAAGTTTTTGTCGCTGAATCATAATCATAATCAGCAAGATAGATTTCTCCAAGCAGACACAATAATTTTACGTCATTTGGGTGAAGTTCAATTGAATGACGGACAATATCGGCTGCTTCTTTTGTCTGCTGACATCTTATCAAGAGAGAACTAAAATCCTTTATAGCATCCAGCCAACCTGGTTTTGATTTTAATGCAGTTTCAAAACAACGGATTGCTTCAGGATACATTTTGGCTTCATCATAACAAAGTGCAAGATTGTAATTCAAAATCGGATGATTTTTATCTACGCCTAAACCTCTTTTATAAGAATTGATTGATTTCTGATATTCCTTGCGTTCAAAGTAGATTTTTCCAAGATGATTATAAGCCAGAACATCAGAAGGATTTTCGGCTATGACAATCTCAAAAGCTTCAATTGCATCATCATAATTTCCCATCTCTTTATAGGTAAAGCCCAGGTTATAATTTACGCTTCCTGTCTGGCGGTCTTCTTCCAGGGCGCGCTGTAATATTTCAATAGATTCATCATATCTTTTAAGGCGGCGATAAATTGCCCCAAGACTATTCATTGCGTCTACATAATGAGGATAGAAGGTTATTATCTGTTCATAGTAAGGAATTGCCTTGGAATCTTCACCACTTTTTACATAAATCGAACCCAGTTCCCTTAAATAATCTACATTCGAGGGGTCAGTTTTAAGAAGTTGTTTATACAGACGGGCTGCTGTAACAAAATCACGGGAAAGAACTGCTGATTGTGCTCTTGTAAGTACTAAGTTTTTCTCATTCACTTCACTCATGTTAATCTCTCTTTTTTATTTTTTAAGTCTATCTAAGGGTCTGGCAAAAACTTCTCTTGATAAAGGACCGATTATTCTGTCATCAATTGAAGACCATGCGGCAACAGCGAAATAATAAATTGTACCATTTTCTAAACCTGTAAGTGTGTAGGTAGTTGTGTTTTCTACTTTAACAGGTGATTCGCCTTCAATTGCTACTCTTCCTAAATACTCGCCGGGGCGGTTTCCGTAATAGATATAATATCCGCCGGCAGTATCGTCTACAGAATAAGTCCAGTTCAATGTTACACTTCCGTTTTTAGCAACAGCCTTAACAGCAAAAGGAGGAAGTGGCAGCGGGATTTCGGAAAAATCAAGTTGAATTGACGTTACGGATGGTGTTTTTTCGCCGTTGCCATCCGGATACAAATCACAGGCAACCTGAAAATATAAACCTGTTATTCCTGAAAGATTTTCTCCGCTTTCTACTGGAATCCATTCAGGAAAAGAATCTGTCCAGCCGTAACAGTTTTCGCCGGAACGTACAAAAAAGCAGATGCCGGTCTGAGAAGGAATGGACATTTCTGCATTCAAAGAGTTTAAAGTTGAGCCAGTGGAAACTCTTATCGGTTGAGTTTCAAATCGTCCGCCAGCAGGTGCATAAAGCATGCGTTCAGATTTACCTGCCCTTTCTGCTGACTGATAATCAGGGGGTGAATAGGGTCTTCTCAAGATTCTTATATCATCAATTTTACCGGTGTAGTCTGGGCAGAACTGTAATTCAGAAGCAGGTCCCAAAATTATTAGGGAAACTTCACCTTCTTCTGTGCCGGTTGAGGTGATATAGATTAAATCTTCTGTAATTCCATTAACAATATATTCAAGAATACCTGTCTGAGCATCATAGGAAAGAACGTGATAGCTCCATTTATCAGGGATTACATTTGAACTTCCTTTTAAGTGGATTTCGCCGTTATTATCTGCGCCATTATAGGAATCAAAAAAATTAGAAAGGTTCCAGTCAAGATGTCCTGTATCAAAAACACAGTTCAAAAGCTGATAAACAAGCTTGCCACGAACATTTTTTGATGATTCCCAGTTCAAAATAGTTTCGCCGTTTTCAGAAATAGAAGGACAAAGCCAGAACTCTATAGAAAAGGAGCCTAATAATCCTTCCGAACCAAAAAAAGTGCCTTTTTTACCGATTATGTTTAACCCGCCAAGATTGCGGCTGAGACCGGCGTTTTTTTCCATGATGGCTTGCGTGGAGGTTTTCAGATGGTTTGATACAATTTCATAATTTCCAGCAGAAATTGGATTCTGCGGGTCTTCAAAGTCAATGAGTAAATCTGTAGTTTCATCAAATACAAAGGAATTGCTTGCTAATTCTATACAATCATAGCCATAACGACCTTTTCCGATTGTTACTGAGTCCTGATATTTTAAGTCGGCCCAGCCTTTTCTTCCGCCCAAAAGGATTTCGCGTTTTTCTGCTGATAAAAGAATTGTAGAAAATATAAAAATTATTGCCGCAGCGCTGAATCGTTTTATATTGCTTTTTAAAAATACAACCATACAGTTCACCCTTTTAGTCTATCGGCAGATTAAAGAAAAAGTTTAGTATAATGCACAGGGCTTCCACATTATAAATAACTCAATTTACAAAAAGGCTTCCGGTCGTGATGGCAAACGCATAATTCATAATTCGCAATAGATAATGTATAATTGGTGATTTTTTTAATCGAATCGGGTAAAATATAGATGGATTATGGCAGAGAAAAAAAGGACTGGGACATCAAACAGCTCACATTCAGGTTCGCATTATGACGTACTGCACGAAACAGCACTAAAAGCACCTCTTTCAAGCGGCGTTTATTTATGGCGCAACGAAGAAAATACGGTAATCTATGTTGGCAAGGCAAAAAGCCTGAAAAACAGGCTTTCCTCGTATTTTTCGGGGCAAAAATCCATAAAAACCCGAATGCTGGTAGCTCATGCCGCTTCCATAGAATACATAACAACTGCCAATGAATACGAAGCCCTTCTGCTGGAAAACAATCTTATAAAAAAATATAATCCGCGCTACAACATAAACTTAAAGGATGGCAAATCTTATCCGGTAGTAAGAGTCACTAAAGAAGATTTTCCGCGTATTTTCAGAACCCGTCGGATTCTACAGGACGGCTCTCAATATTTTGGCCCCTTTCCTGATGTCGGCGCTCTTGAAATCTTTCTTGAAAATATTTACAAGCTCTACCCTATCCGTCATTGCCGTACCCTTCGTAAAAGAGAATCCCCTTGCCTTTATTATCACATGAAGCAATGCAAGGCTCCCTGCTGCCAGAAAATCACAAAAGAAGATTACAACGAATATATTGATGAAATTACGGGGCTTCTATCCGGCAAAGGAGATGAGGCACTTCAAAATATGACAGTCCAGATGAAAAAAGCCGCAGCAGATTTGAACTTTGAAAAAGCAGCAAGACTCCGGGATGGAATTAAAGCTCTTATGATTTTGAACAATCAAAATATTGTTGAAAGCTTTGATTCAGAAGACAGGGATTACATTGCAAATGCCAGCGAAGGTGAACTTGTCAGTTTTACTGTTTTGAAAATCCGCAGCGGCAAGCTTTTAGGAAGGGAAAATTACCGGGTTGAAAGTTTAAACGACGATGATGAACTGATTGGCGAGTTTATGAATGCCTATTATGAAGACGAAAATCAGCTGCCACCGAAAATCTATGTTCCGACTACAGCCCAGTATGATTTTATCTGCAAATGGTTGTCTGATACTTACAAAAATGCAAACTGTCAGCTGATTCTGGTAGACGAAAACTCTTCTGATTGTACTGCTAAAGACAAGGCTGCCATGAATATGGCCTTTGAAAATGCGCGTGAAGATATTGTGCGACGTTTGAGGGAGCGCGGAGACACCCCTGCCATGGAAGAGCTTAAAAAGGTTCTTGGACTTGATACTCTGCCTGTCCGCATTGAAGGTTTTGATATTGCTCATATCGGCGGAAAGTTCCCGGTTGCTTCTTTAATCAGCTTTTATAATGGTCATCCTGATAAAAAGAACTACAGATATTTCAGACTTAAAACTACCGATGGCTTTATTGACGACTTTGCTTCCATGCGAGAAGCCGTTACCCGCCGCTACACCCGTCTTATAAATGATCAGGCAGATTTACCGGATTTAATTATGATTGATGGTGGTATTGGTCAGGTAA
>JAEEGK010016783.1_pt1 | contig 16042 bp, 13 predicted proteins | sample 8958771 | NCBI WGS metagenome assembly JAEEGK01 (sample SAMN16246547, study PRJNA631951) | gut metagenome | biome: gut microbiome; feature: rumen; material: SC-attached | host: Bos | place: Iran: Karaj | collected 2018-10
GTTACTGACTGCTGTGACTATGTGCCTTATCCTTGCTGCCTGCGGGGACATGCCTGCAAGCGTGGTATCGGAGAGCACAGAACCGGCGCAAACAGTGGTTTCAAGCGTGAAGGAGGACGAATTGACTGAAATGGTCATTGCGCCTGACGAAGAAGAAAACACGGAAGAAATCGTTACGGAAACAGAAGAAAACGGAGGGACAGATATGGGAGCGGCAAAACTGTATTATCAGGGACATGCAAGTATGAGAATCGATACACCCGAAGGGAAAACCATTTATGTGGATCCTTTCATCGGAGACGGTTACGATGTGCCGGCGGATTTAATTCTTATGACCCACGGACATTACGACCACACTCAGACCAAACTTATTGAGACTCAGAATCCGGACTGTGAGACCATATCCTGGAAAGAAGCCATCAAGGACGGTGAGCATCAGACCTTTGACTTGGGATATGTGAAGGTTGAGGCGGTGGAAGCCGGTTACAACAAGAATCACAACGTTAAGGATTGTGTGGGATTTATTCTTACTTTTTCAAACGGAGTAACCTTATATCTTACGGGTGACACTTCCACCACTCCGCAGATGAGTGAACTTGCGGACAGAAATCTCGATTATGCATTCTTTTGCTGTGACGGAGTTTACAACATGAATGTCGACGAGGCCATTGAATGCGCCAAAACCGTGGGAGCGCGACACAGCATCCCTTATCATATGATACCTGCCAATGAAGGCGGTTTCGATGAGACGGTTGCGGAAAGCTTTGAGGTTGAAGGAAAGCTTACTGTAAGACCGGGAGAGACGCTGGTGCTTGAATAGATTGGAATAAAAGGGCTGAGCCATAACGGCTCAGCTTTTTTTCGCTCAGAGTGCCTACCTTGCGTAAGCACTCTTTTCTTCGTACATGTCTTCGTCTGCTTTGTCTATAAGTTCCTTAAGCGTCAGGCTTCCGTCGGTATAGGAACTACCGATGCTGACAGTGAGCTTGAAGGGAATGTCTGTCTGTTCGTTAACCTTTTCGAGAGTTTCGCGGATATTTTTTTCAAGTCTTACCGATGTGCCGGGGCCTGAAGCTTCAAACAGAACCGCAAACTCGTCACCGCCGTAGCGGGATATATTGGCGCGCTTTGGAAGGCTTTTGCAGGAAATTCTCAGAGCCTCGGCTATGTTTTTAAGAGCCTGATCGCCCTGAATGTGACCAAAGTTATCGTTGATATACTTGAACTTATTGGCATCAATCATGAGGATGTATAAAAGATCACCTTCATTGTGGTTTCTGCTCCAGTGCTCATAAAAGTGGTTCAATTGTTTTCTGTTGTTAAGGCCGGTAAGCGGGTCGAGTGAAATAAGCTGGTCAATCCACGTATGATAAAAAAGAAGAGTGGTAATAGCCATGGTGACGCAGGCAACCGGCATTCTGGGGTAGAAGTACTGGATTATTCCCGCCAAACCGGGGGCAAGGGGGAAAAGCGAGTGAAGAACTATAATACGCCTGTCAGTAGTATAGGCTTTAGTATGTAAAAGGCGAAAGGTTCGCAGGCACGCCACCGCTACATATATATAAGAGAATATGTATGCCACATAAAACAGGGAGCCTCTCACGTACGTCCCCTTTTCGTCCACACGGAACAAAATGCCTGTGAAAATATTTGCAAATAGAATTAGAAAAAACACCCACAAAGCTGTGGAAGTAAGCCTTATGTTTTTCTTTTCCCTAAAGAAAGCGGCGTCCCTCACCAGTTCAAAATATATGAACCAGAAATAGCACATCCACGCTGAAGCAAAGAAGTAGATTTCCTTGCAGGCAAACCTTACGGTATTGTTGTTAATGACTCCGAGATTAATATTTATGATGCCTTCGTTAATCATTACAAATAAAGTATCGGAGGCAAAGAAGATAATCTCTGCGGCAATGGAAAGAGCAAAGTTCCTTTGTGCCACCATCTTCGAAAGACCGTTGGTTTTATAAAGAATAATGGATACAAGCGCGATTGATACCAGATTTATTTCAAGATATAAGACAGCATATTCGTTTATCATTATTTTTTCATCCCATCTTGTGCTGTTTTTTTGCCCAATGCACACAATATTTATCGTCTATCATATTGTAAAGGCCTTAAAAATCTGTTAAACGGAAACAACTTGACTTTACTGTAATAAAGTGATACTCTTCGTAGTTAGATAAGGCTAACCTATATACGGCACATTTCTTTGGCTCCGTCTACGGCGGAGTAAAAAAATGGATATGGGTTAGCGGCGTCTAACAGGAATAAGGAGGATAAAATATGGGAGAGAATTTTCTTGAAATCAAAGATCTCAAAAAGAGCTTTGGTACAGGAGAGGCAAGACAGGATGTCCTAAGAGGAATGGACTTTACGGTTAAAAAGGGAGAATTCTGTGTATTACTGGGTCCTTCGGGCTCGGGCAAATCAACCCTTCTAAACATCATCGGAGGAATTGACACTCCGGATGAGGGTTTTGTAAGTATAAACGGCGACAAGCTTGAGGAGATGAACGAAAGCCAGTTGACTCTGTACAGACGCAAACACTTAGGCTATGTGTTCCAGATGTACAATCTGATACCCAATTTGAATGTCAAAGAAAACATCGAAGTCGGCGCATATCTTTCCGACAATCCCTTAGATGTTGAAGAGGTTTTATCAACACTCGGTCTTCAGGACCACAAATACAAATACCCCAACCAATTATCCGGAGGACAGCAACAGCGAGTTTCCATAGGGAGAGCCGTTGTCAAGAACCCGGATATTCTTATGTGCGACGAACCCACCGGCGCCCTTGATTACAAGACGTCCAAAGAAATTCTCGCACTAATCGAAGACTGCAACAAAAAATACGGAAGCACCGTCATAATGGTCACCCACAACGAAGCCATCAAAAACATGGCTGACCACGTGATTAAGTTAAGAGACGGCGTCGTGCGCCACAACGATATAAATGAGCAGAAAATATCTGCCTTCGAGCTTGAATGGTAAGGAGGATGCATCATGAGAAATCCCCTTATAAAGAGAGTTCCGAGGGAGCTTAAGTCCGAATGGCACAAGTACCTTGTCATTATCATCTTTATGGTAGTGATGATAGGCGTCATCTCCGGAATGTATGTAGGCCATGACAGCATGCTTGCGGCAGTTTATGCGGGCAAAGAAGACCTTAATCTCGAGGACGGAAGCTTCGAACTGTCCAAGAAAGCGTCGGATGACTTCCTGGAAGCCATGAGCACCGGAGAAAAGGCCGACGTAAGAGCTTATTTTATCGATAAAGGCACCAAAGAAGTTGACAAAGAAGTGGCTAAGGCCATCGATGAAAAACTGAATGAAGAGGTCACCGCGGCCATAGAAGAGGGCGTTCGAGCTCAGTGTGCAGCCTACGGAATAGCCGACGAGGCTATGATTAAAGAACAGATTTCAGCTACCATGGATGCTTCTTTTGACGAAGCAATAAAGACCGCGCAGGAATCGGAAGAATACAAAAAAGCCGTGGAGGATGCCTACAAAGAAGCCCACGACAAAGTCATCGAAGCGGTGGACGAAGAGTGGGAAGAGGTATCCGACAGATACAATCTTGACGAAGAAATTTCGCCGGTTCCCGTGAGTATTTATGAACACTTTTACAAGGATGCGGCTGAGGACAGCGACTGCGACGGCACAGAAGATGCCACCGTGCGAATTTACCTTAAGGACTCGCCCATAGATATGGCTTCTTTTAACGAAGGCCGGGCACCGGGGACCGACACTGAAATAGCCATCGACAGAATGCACGCCGCCAACATGGGAGTTAAAGTCGGCGACACCATTCGCGTGGGCGGCAAAAAATTTGAAGTGGTGGGACTCTTGTCTTACGTCAATTACCTGACCATGCATGAATCCAATACGGATCTGATGTTTGATGCCTTCGGATTTGACGTTGCAATGGTAACGCCGGAAGCCTTCAAAAAACTTTCGGCGAGAACACATTACAGCTACGCATATCTTTACGAAAACAAGCCCGAGACAAAGATTGAGAAAGCCGATGCATCGGATGCATTTTTGAAGGCACTTATCACTCAAACCCTCGTGCACGATTACGAGATAGAAGATTATCTTCCCGAATATTTAAGACAGGGTAGTAACTTCGCTGTTTCGGACATCGAGGGCGACTCTGCCATGGTGAGCATTCTTTGCTACATTCTGATAGGCGTTATAGCCTTTATATTTGCCATCACCATCAGTAATACCATAGAAAAAGAAGCTTCAGTCATCGGTACCCTCAGAGCATCGGGTTACAGCAAGCGCGAACTTGTGGTTCACTATATGTCAATGCCCCTTGTGGTGACGATTCTGGGAGCAATCATAGGAAACGTTTTGGGATACACCGTATTTAAGAATGTTGCACTGAATCTTTACTATAACACCTACAGCCTGCCTTCCTGCACGGCTGTCTGGAGCAGCACGGCCATAATAAAGACTACGGTTATACCGTTGATACTTATGTTCTGTATCAATCTTTTCGTGATAGTAAAGAAGCTGCAGTTAAGCCCCCTTCGCTTCTTAAGACACGACTTAAGAAAGTCCAAAAGGGCCAAGGCAGTCCGACTGCCCCGCTGGTCGTTTTTAAGACGTTTCAGATTAAGGATTCTTTTTCAGAACCTGCCAAACTACCTGGTGCTTATTTTCGGCGTTATATTCATAGAAGTTATGCTTTGTTTTGCTTTCGGCCTTCCTGACTCGCTCGGTCAATATGCTGAGAAAGCCCCGGATATGATGTTTGCGGAGTACCAGTACGTTCTCATGGGAAGCAAGGACAATGACGGAAATACCATTGAAACTGCCGAAGAAAGCGCGGAACGCTTCAGCATGACAACCCTGCTGTATCCCAAGAAAGAAGCAACCATCCGCGAAGGAATGGGCAGCGGCGGAGACGAAAGCGTATCGGTATACGGCATGGCCCGGGACAGTGCCTTTATTAAACTCGGAAACGATGTTTCGGAGAAAAACGTTTACATTTCAAGTGCCTTTGCAGGCAAATTCGGGTTAAAAAAAGACGACGTATTTACTCTTCACGCCGAATATGAGAATAAAAACTACGAATTTACGGTGACCGACATAGTCAATTATGACGGCGGAATAGCCATATTCATGGATTCCGACAGTTTTAACAAGGTTTTTGATAAAGAAGACGATGACTTCTCCGGATATCTTTCTCACAAAGAGATTACGGACATAGAAGAAAAATACATTGCTACTGTCATTACTTCCGACGTGATACTTAAGGTAACCCATCAGCTGGAGCACTCAATGGGAGGTGCCATGGACGTGTTTAAATACGCGCTCATAGTCATGACGGCCGCTCTTATATATCTTCTGGCCAAGATTATCATCGAAAGAAACGAACAGTCGATTTCCATGGTTAAGATTCTCGGCTTTAAAAACGGAGAAATCGGAGCCCTTTACATTGTTCCCACCGCAATTATAGTTGTGCTGTTTTCCGTAATAAGCTTTGTAATCGGTTACATTCTTATGGTATGGATATTCCACGTATTCATGCTTCAGATGGACGGATATTTTGCTTTCTTTATGAAGCCTTCCTCAATGGTGCTGTCGATACTCTATCTTTTGATAGGCTATTCATTCGTATCGGTGATAGACTTCATAAGAATCAAACGAATTCCCATGGATGTGGCACTGAAAAATGTGGAATAATGAGCATTTTTCTTTCTTTTGCGGAAATTGTGTAGCATAATAGAATAGTACGATACAAACGAGGCAGGAGTGCGACGAAAAAACGTACTCCTGCTTCTTTATTCAGGGGGTATTACATGAACATAAGAACTAAACAGTTTCATATATTGACGGATATAGAGCTCGTCTGGCAGCTTATGACGGACGTTTACAATCACGAGGAGGCATACGGCCCCGCAGCGCCTTATTTTGAATACGCAATCATAAGCTCCTGGATGGACAAAGAATACGTGCGATATAACCGATTCTGGCTGGACGGGGACACACCTGTTGGGTTTGTGTTCTACGAGCAGGACGTTAACGTTATTCATTTTGTGACGCGCCCGGGCTATGAGTGCCTGGCGGCGGAAATGATTGACTATGTGGAGGGAGCATACCCGAAAATGGAGGATGCTCTTGAACTTGTTTTTTGCAGCGGTCAGAAAGCCCTTATGACTGAGGCCGAAAAGCGCGGCTACAAGGTGGCTTGGGAAGAGCACAACAATACCTTCGATTTAAGCAAAGGCACATTGGACTATCCGCTTCCCGCAGGCTACCACTTTGTGGAGCCCAAGACCTCAGATTCGCTTAAAGTGGCCAAATGCCTCTGGGATGGCTTCAACAGCGAGGAGCAAGGCCCATTTGTGGATTGGGAGAAGCCCGGAACGCCGGCTCACGGCCTTTATCACAATGTACTGGGTGCCACGGTTTCACCCTCGCCTCATGCAACCTACGATTTAAACGTTATCATTGCGGATGAAAAAGAAGAATACGTCTGCTTTGCCGGCATGTGGTGGGTTCCCGAAAACAAACTGGGTTATCTCGAACCCCTTTGCACCGTTCCGGCCCATCAGCACAAAGGCCTTGCGCAGGCGGCTCTGTCTCAGCACTGTAAAACCTTAAAAAAGCTGGGCGCGGAGATTCTGACCGGCGGCGGTAATGAATTCTACAAAAAAATCGGTTATCAATGTGAGACCGTTGAATTTCACATGAGAAAACAGTAACGAAGGAACTTGGATTCATGGAATACTCTTTCAGAAAAATAAGGGAGACCGACAATAAAGCCCTCTGCGAGCTTATAAAAAGAAGTCTTGAGAAGGCCGACCTTGCCATACCCGGTACGGTTTATTTTGACGGAATTATCAATCACCTGAGCGACGCCTATGGTAGCAGTAATGCCGAATACTATGTTTTGACTTGTGAAGTCAACGATGTAATCGGCGGCATAGGATTCGCAAAATTTCCGGACATTCCGGGTGCTGCCGAGCTGCAGAAACTCTACCTCGATGACTCCGCCAAAGGACAGGGTCTCGGCTATAAAATGGTGGCCTACATAGAGGAGCGCATGAAAGAAGCCGGCTTCACACATTCATACCTTGAAACCCACGACAACCTGGCTGCCGCCATCCACATCTACCAAAAAAGCGGCTACCGCGAAATCCCCAAGCCCGATTTTGTGGTACACAGCAGCATGACCAGGTTTTTTATAAAAGATTTGTGATAAAAAATTTATTTCGGTGAACCTTTTTCTTTTTCACGCGACTATAGGGTGAAGCTTCGTAATACAACTGCAGTAAATACATTGGAGGACCTCTGATGGGAATGGAAGAAATACTGGCACAAGCCGATTATCTTATGCATGTTGCCGTAAGTAAGTGTGATTCCTGGGATGATGCTCAGGATATCGTTCAAAACACTTTGCTGGAAGGCATGCTTGCGTTTAAAAAGGGCAAGCAGATTAGCAATGCTAAGAACTGGCTTTGTACGGTACTTAACAGAAAGTATTACGACCTGTTGCGTGAAAAATATCGCAAGCCTCTGGTATTCTTTGGCACTGATTTTGAAGCCCTTATGGAAAAAGAAAGCGCAGAATTTACCCCGGACACTGACGAAGAGCAGTCCGAGGCTGAAAACATAAGGCGTCTGGTGGCCGGATTGACCGGGCAATACCGAGAGATTATAGTTAAGCATTATTTTCACGGTCAGGGCGTAAAAGAAATCGCTGAGAAACTGTCTCTTCCCGAGAATACGGTAAAAAGCCGTTTAAGACTCGGGAGAGACCGGTTAAGAAAGGAACTGACTATGGAAAAATATGAAAAGCAAAGTTATGAGCCTGAAAATCTTTGGATTTCAAGCAGCGGTTGCGGAGGAGATAACGGAGAACCTTATTCTTTGGTTAAAAACGACCGCATAACCATGAACCTTTTGATTCTGGCATACGAGAAGCCTGTTTCGATTCCCGAACTTGCGGATGCCATCGGAATATCCACCACATACATCGAGCCGATTGTTGAGCGCCTTGTGGGCGGTGAATTAATGAAGAAAACCGGCGATAAAGTGTTTACGGATTTTATTATTTATACGGAAAAAGATATCTTAAACACTTTTGAAATCCAGAAGCAGCTTGCGACTGACTTGTGGGAAGATTTATGGAAATATATTGAAGAAGGACTGAACACTCTGAGAAAAAAGCCCTATTATAAAAGGCAGAATGCTAATCAGGCAGTTAAACTTGAAGGCTACTTCGTGCTGCATTCCGTATACAGGGCGGTTATAAAAGTCAGAGACGAAGTCTCCGGCACGGGCAACAGCTATGATTATCCTTTAAGAAAGGCAGGCGGACGCTGGTATGCCATGGGCACCCGCTATCCCGCAGATTACGACTACGACAACAGTCCCGGCACCAAATATGGCATAAGCGGAGAGGCCGGAGGCGTATATGAGTACTTGCCCGGAGCCAAAAAGGTGGGGTTGTACGATTATGATACGGATGCCTTGGGAAAAACCCACTCAATCTACTCCATAGTTGGAGACTGGATGGCATCAAGAGAAATCGTGACCAAATTCTTATATGCTGTTTATCGCGACGACGAAAGAATGCTGTCGGGAATCTCAGCCAAAGCGATTGAGAACATAAACGCTTTTGAAGAACTTGATTTTGTGGAGAGATTGCCGGAAGGTAAGCTTAAATTAAACGTTCCGGTGCTGACTCTTGAGGAGAAAAATGATTTTTACGAATTGATGAATGAATATCGGGACATTTTTTCATCAGAGTTTCATGACGAATTTTTAAAGATGATTAAAAACCCCACCGAAGTTCCGAAGCAGATTAAACAGGACGTTCCGGAGTTTTTAAGATATATCCACACATGTTGCTATTTCCCGAGCGCACTGATCTACGAACTTAGGGAACAAGAGAAACTGTTCAAAGACTGCAACCGTCCCGTTTCTCCCGTGTTTATGTTTGTGGAGCCTGAATAGGACCGCGGCAAAAGAAAGGACAACCCCATGGCAGAACAATTTTTAACCCTCATGGCAGATTTGGACGATGACTCCCAGGCACTCATGGCCGGATGGTATGAAGACTTGCAAAAAGAGGGATTTACGGGCGTTCAGACCCCAGGCCTGCCTTATCATATCAGTCTTGCCACCTTTCCCTTGGACAAAGAAGAGGAAGCGATAGAAGTATGCAAAAAAGCGGCAGCAGAGTTTATGACCGTTCCGGTCAATATCAGCCATATGGGCCTGTTCCACGGGGGAAAGGTCCTTTTTGCGGCACCCGACATAAATGACAGACTGTCGGAGCTTAATAAGGCATGCGAAAAATACCCGGGTGAATTCGCCTGGACCCCTCACATTACCGTAATAATCGACGAACCTGACACAATCTGTGCCGCGCTGCCGACATTGATAAAGTCATTTCGTCCTTTTGCGGGCCGCATTACAAAACTGCATCTTTGTGCATTCTGGCCCACCAGAGAGATACTGTCCATTGAACTAAAAAAGGAAAAAGAATGAAAACATTATTTGAGACCGAGCACCTGACAGTTCGCTACTTTAGCCCGGAGGATGCCAAGCGCCTCTACGAATATCACCTTGACGAAAAAGTTAAGCACTGGATGCCCAACGAAAGCTATGCAGACATCGCTGAAGCAAAAGACGCCATCGACTTTTTCTCGGACTGCGTCAATAAAGAAGCACTTCCCTACGTTCTGGCGGTGGAGTCCAAACTCACCGGCGAATTAATCGGCGACACAGGCATTAATGAAGTGGATGGGGCTCCCGACGAAGTGGAGATAGGCTTCGTAATCAGCGATGACTACAGCGGCCGCGGATACGCCACCGAACTGGTAAAGGCTATGATGGCCTATGTCTTTGAAAAGTTTGACATTAAAGTACTGTATGGCCGCGTAATGCACGGAAACGGGGCATCCGTAAGAGTGCTTGAGAAAAACGGATTTTCTTTTGCCAAAGAAGAGTTCGATGCCGAAGACGACCCGTACGGAAAGGGCATGCTGGTATATACCTTTGAGCGGGCACTTTAACTCTACTCTCCGTAGGTAGTGTCTCACTTACAGAAGGCATACAATCTGTGCATGGAGGTGAGAAAAATGAACCAATATGTTACAGGCGCGGTTATCAAAGAACTGCGTGAAAAAGCAAATATGACCCAGCTTCAGTTAGCGGACAGGCTGGGAGTCAGCGATAAGACCGTTTCCAAGTGGGAGACGGCAAAGGGATACCCCGATATTACCCTTCTTGAGCCCATTGCCGAGGCTCTTAAGGTTTCGGTTACAGAACTGATTTCGGGCAGAACCATCGACAATCTGAATGTATCATCCAATATGCTTCGCTCCAAATTTTACGTTTGCCCCGTGTGCGGCAACGTGATTCACAGCATGGGCGAGTCGGTTATTCATTGTCACGGAATCCTTCTTTCGCCGCTTGAAGCGGAGCCTACGGATGAGCGGCATATGATTTTTGTGGAGCGAATCGATGATGAGTATTACGTAAGAATCGACCACGAAATGACAAAAGAACACTATATTTCTTTTGTGGCAGCAGTGTCATCCGGCGACATGCAGCTGGTCAAGTTATATCCCGAACAGAGTGCAGAGGCAAGATTCAGAATCCGGGGAGTGAAAAAGATTTATTTTTGCTGCAATCGCGACGGCCTCTTTGCCGCGGACGTTGTTAAGGGCATCGACGACAAAGAAAGCGGCTATGACAACCTGAAAGAACGTCGGGAACTTGAAGAAACGGCGAAAAAACTCTTCGGATAAAGACATACAAATATTTGTTCAAAAAAGTTTTAAGATTATACTTGAAAACAATTTTTAATTACATTAGCCTTTTCTTAGGACGTCCGAATCTTACCTAAGAGGAGGCTATTTAATTGAACAAGGAACAACTGCATCAGTATATTTCGAAGAGTACGGGGAACGAAAGCAACATATGCCAGATATACGCGATTAAAGACGGCAAGACCGCATACGAAGACTGTTGGCACGGGTTTAAAACCGACGACTGCATGAACGTCAATTCCGTAACCAAGGGCATAATGGGGCTGCTTGCGGGAATTGCTATTGATAAGGGCTTTATTAAGAGCGTTGACGCAAAAGTTATGGATTTCTTTCCCGATTTCCCGGTTAAGAGGGGCGAGAAGACCATTTATGACGTGACTGTCAGGCATCTGCTTACCATGACGGCGCCGTACAAATATAAGTCTGAGCCCTGGACCAAGGTCTGCACGTCGGAGGACTGGACCCTGACAGTGCTTGATTTTCTCGGCGGCCGCAAGGGCATTACCGGCGAGTTTAAGTATGCGACTCTCGGAATACAGATTCTGGCGGGTGTGATAGAACGCGCCGCAGGAGAGAAGTGCATCGATTTTGCCAACAAGTTTCTTTTTACGCCCCTGGGCCTTGCCGAAAGGATCTCTCACGGCGACAGCTCCAAGGAAGACCAGTTCGACTTCTTTATGAACAAGAATCCCAGAAAGCCAGAATGGTACGTAGACCCGCAGGGCACCGTTACCGCAGGCTGGGGAATCTGCATGTCGGCGGGAGAAATGGCCCGAATCGGCGCGATGGTTCTGAATGGAGGCACATATGACGGCAAAAGAATCCTCTCCGAGGAATACTTAAACGACATGCTCGCCCCTCACCTCAAACTGGGCGAAAGAATGGGATACATGAACTACGGGTATCTGTGGTACCGGCCATACGACGACAGAGAAGTCTATGCGGCTATCGGCGACAGCGGCAACATCATATACGTTAACATGGAGCAAAATGTTTCTGTGGGCATAACGGGCACCTTCAAGCCGAGGATTTTTGACAGGGTTGAATTCATTGAAAAGAAAGTGCTTCCTGTGATAGACTGACATGGAGAAAACGGGTTAAGGAGTAAGTACTTATGAGTCTTTACTACGAAAAAGAAGGAATCAGAATATACAGGGAGGACAATATTGAGCTTCTTCGCTCACTTCCCGACGATTCCGTCAATTTGATATATTGCGACATTCTTTATAATACGGGCAAGGTATTTGACGATTATTCGGACAACCTTGGGGCACCGGAGGAGGCGACCGAGTGGTACAGATCCCGCATAGAAGAAATGAAACGAGTGCTGGCTCCAAACGCCAGCATCTTCATACACTGCAACTGGCGCATGGATTCCTACATGCGTATCCTGATGGACGAAATCTTCGGAACAGGATGCTTCAGAAACAGAATTTATCGTCAGCACAGCAAAGAAAGAGGCTTCTTTGCCAACTTCGATTCGCAGATGGACATTATTCTGTATTACGTCAAGGATTCCCGCAATTTCGTATTCCACGAGCTTCGGGGTGATTCAATGCAGATTGTTCCGTTGTTTGAAAACGGTGATCTTGCGGGGCGGGATGATGTGCGCGAGTTTGACGGTCAGCCTATAGACTTAAAGTCACTTAACAAGCACTGGCTTATCAGCAAAGCTCAGTTTGAAGACATGAAAGAAGCGGGAGAGGTTAAGCTTATTGACGGACTTCCGTATCGTTTCTCAAACGTCGTTCCGATGGGCAACCTCTGGAATGAACCCGAAATGTTTGACACCTACACCCGCACCGATGTGGCGGATGCTTACGATACTCCCAAGCCCGAGGCTGTCCTTGACAGAATCATAAGGGTGGCTTCGAACCCCGGGGACCTTGTGGCCGATTTCTTTCTCGGCGGCGGCACCACAGCGGTTGTGGCGAGGAAACTTGGCAGAAAGTTTATAGGCTGCGACATTTCCGTGAAGGCCTGTGAGGTTACGGTAAAGAAACTCAGTACTCTCGAAAGTGAGTGAACAGTTTAATTAGTTCTTTTGCCCTGGTTACTCTGTAGCCGGGGTATTTTTCTTTAAAGTGCTTCTCCCGTGAAATTGCATCTGTGTAATACCTGAGAGCCAGTTCGAAGCATATTTTTTCAAAAGAAGCTGCCACTTTGTCAGTTATGTCTTCGCCGGCGCCGGAGGCATCCCTATATCCGTTTATAAGCGCCCGGGAAGCGGCATTGTCGAGGGTATTGTCCGATACGCAGCAGGAACGGATGCAGTCTGCAATTTCCTCGTTGACTGAACCGGTCATAAACGTATCCCAGTCGAGAAAGCCTGCCACTTTGCCGTTTTGAAACAGAATATTCGATATCTTGGCATCGCCGTGGATTACGGATTCTCCGGCATCTGTCACGGATGAAACCTTCGGCATCATAGTACGGATTGTTTCTTCAATGTCCTTGTCTCTGTTATCTTCACAAATCTCCGTACTGTTAAGTGCACCGACATATTGCGCGTAATAATAATCGATATCATGCAGATGAGGATATACCGGCCGGGGCATTTCGGGAAGGTCGCTTAAAACCTTGTGAAGTTTTCCGAGACCGTATCCACAAGCATAACATTGCGCCTCCGACAGCGGAACGCTTAAGACCTCCCCTTCAAGGTAATCATACATACGCCAGCCACTGCCTTCTTTGTCCATGAAAAAGAAGCCTCCGTCTCGCAGACTTAACCACTTGGGATAGAGTATGCCTTCGGCCTCGCAGGCCTTCGAATACAGTTCATAATTGAACTGAAGTTTCGAACAGTCCATTTTCTTTTGCAGGCGCTGAAGCACATACCTGCCCGAGGATGCTTCAATCAGGTAAGTATCGTTGATGTTTCCGTCCGCAAAAGGGGTTGCGGCAAGGATTTCTTCAATTGGGTATTCTCTGCAGATATCTGTAATCATGAGATTATTATAAAAGAATAACTTAAGATTTTAAAGAACTTCAAAAGATGTCCGTAAGAAGCACAAAATAATGCTTCGCGGGCATTTTTCTTTTGAAAAGAACGTGTTAAGGTGACCTTACAGATACATTTAACGAGAATGATTTTTAGTTTTGACACGTACATAGGAGGTAAAGATGAACAGAGGACTAGACGCATATAAATTAAAACTTATTGCACTGCTATTCATGTTAATTGACCATGTGCATACATACCTGACTTACCGAGAATGGCCTCAGTGGATTTCTCTCACCACGAGGTTTGTTTCACCGCTCTTTTTGTATCTGATGATATATGGGTTCTACTACACAAGAAGCCGTAAACAATACCTTATCAGGCTTACGGTGGCAGGCGTGATAATGATGGCCGGAAATATTGTGATTAATTACTTTACCCACAATGTGGATTACCGTACCGGAGAAATTTCTTTTCGCTCACTCAGACAGGGCCATGACATTTTCCTTACTCTCGCTGTAATGTTCGCAATTGTATGGTGCCTTGAGAACATAAAGCAGAAAAATAAAGTGGTTCTAAACGTTTTTATGGTAATAATTCTTGCGTTCTTAAGCCTGTTTTGTGAAGGCGGACTGGAACTGCTTCCGATGACCCTGATTATATGGTTCTTCAGGGGAAAGAAATCCATGCAGTGTGCGGGAATAGGTGTTTACTGCCTGGCCTGGCTGGCTAAATCGCTCTTTTCGTATTTTACAGCAACTATCGGTTCGACCTCGTTTTATTCGCATATATGCTTCGACCATAACTGGGCTATGTTCTTGGTAATTCCCTTTATACTTTTATATAACGGGGAAAGAGGCAGGAACACTACGTTCAGCAAGTATATGTTCTATATAATCTATCCCGCTCATTTGTGGATTCTTATGATTTTAAGATATGTAATTATCGGTAATTAAGTTATGAAATCACCCCGGATGCACTGAGGCATTCGGGGTGTAATTATGAATCGGAGCATGGCCCTGACCTATGGTTTATTCCAAGGTCCTTACATCTGAGCGTTTTAAGTAAAAAACGGACAGCGTTAAGAACAGTATAATAAAGATTGCTGCCGCTATGCCGAATTTAGCGTATTCGGCGCCAAAATCACGCTGATTCATGGCAAGATCGAAAAGGGAGAAGGGTGTCAGATAATAGTATCCTTTTGCCATGCATCCAATGCCTGCCATGCCTCCGAGGAAGGCTATGCCTATGGGGATTACGAAGTTTCTGATTACCAGAGAAACGAGTATCTGGAAAGCGCAAACCGTGCAGGCACCAATCATTCCCATGATGAGCCAGCTTATCAGACCTGTGGGAAGAGCGCCTTCAACCTGTACGAGTTTACCGGCCAAAATATAAAGCGCCGCAATCCAGAGGATGGAAAGAACGGTAACTGCGCATGTGGCTCCGAACTTCCCGATGACAATCTTAACGGACTTTTCGTGGGTAAGAAGAATGTTCATATTTGTTCCTGCGTGTTCAACTCTCCAGATGCATCCCGCAAATATGCCTATTATCACAGGCATAAAGAAATAGCAGACAAAAAGCGTATGCTGTGTCCAAAGCGAATACCAGCCTTCTGTAAGGATTTCAATGTTTGCGCTGTAATTAAGGGTTCCGATTATGGCGGCTATTACGGGAACTATGAAAAACGCATACCATGCGGGAGAACCTTTAAGCTTCATAAACTCTGCGGGACGCTTGTGGATTCTTACGATTTCTGAAAAAGCGGTATTTCTTTTTCTTTCGCTTTCTTCCACACCGGCTTTTTGAAGCAGCAATAACGCTATAACCGTGAGCACGGCAATCCAGCCAATCTGGATAAGTATGGGCCATATTCCGGGCTTGCCCACTATCAATTCGGTTTCACCGGTTTCCCTGTCCCAATTCATTGTTATGAAGGCTGAAGATGTGAAGCTTCCCCAAGGGAAGATTTTCTGGAAAAGCGATTCGGGCAAAAAAGCAGAGAACAGCCCCATAAAGCTTCCGATTAATCCCACCGAAATACCCAAAGCCTGGTTGCGGACAAAGAAAGCGAGTATTAACTGCAGGCTGAAAAGGGTCATACAGATTAAAAAAGTTACAAGTCCGTAGTACAGCATATAGATGATTTCAAAGTTCTTTGGAAAGTTCAGAATCCCCATCATTACGTATATGCCTGCACACTGCAGCACAATTAAGAAGAATAATGATAATGCGCCGTAGAGGTATTTGGTAAAGAAGAGCCTTTTTGGAGTTGAAAAAGTATAGAGACACTTTAACA
>JAEEGK010016785.1_pt1 | contig 16040 bp, 8 predicted proteins | sample 8958771 | NCBI WGS metagenome assembly JAEEGK01 (sample SAMN16246547, study PRJNA631951) | gut metagenome | biome: gut microbiome; feature: rumen; material: SC-attached | host: Bos | place: Iran: Karaj | collected 2018-10
CCCAATCCCCAATCCCCAATTTCTTTTTTTTTTGAGGGGAAAAATAAACAATTTTTTTCAAATATATTTTTTTATTTTTTTAAATAATTAATAAATTTATTTTTACAATTATTTTTCCTAAAGAAAACAATAATAATTTAAAAATTTAAATTAGAATAGTTAATTAAAGCTTAATCTATATCTTAATTCTTTCAAAATTATAATATCCCTATTTTAAAAATTTATAAAAAAGCAAACAAAGCTAAATGATAATAAATGATTTTATAATACATTAAAAGATTGAAAAAATCAATAAAAAAGAAAATATATAATTAAAACAAATTAACCCTTTTTAAAATTTTATATTTTTAAAATATACAAAAAATCTTATTTTCTGTTTCTGAGCCTTTAAAAATAAAAAATATATTATTTCCTAATTTAATTATCTTAATTCCCTTAATTTATAATAACAAAATATTTTAAGTTTAATAAAAATCATAAAACAAAATATCCATTAAATCTAAATTTTCCTTTTTTAAGAAACTTTATTAAAAATTAATTAAAACCCTTCAATAATTTTTCTTTCTTTTATTAAAAAAAAAGAAAAAGTGTTAAAACATAATTAATAATTTTCAAAAATTTCACATGTTCAAAATAAAGAAAAAGAGTAAAAAAATTAATGAAAAATTGCAACAAATTCCTATATAAGAAAAAAGAAAAAAAATGTTTCATTATAAAAATTAAAAATGAGTGATTTAGATAAAGAACCAAAGAAAGTAGAAGAAGAAGAAGAAGAAGAAGACGAAGAATCAGAAAAAGAAGAAACAAAGCCAGAAGCAACAACTGTAGTAAAAGAAGATGACAAAAAGAAAGAATTAAAAGAAGAAGACGATGAAGAAGAAGAAGAAGAAGAATCAGAAAAAGAAGAAGAACAAAAAGTAAAACCAGTAGAAGAAGTAGTTAAAGAAGAAGTAAAACCAGTTGAAGAAGTAACTAAAGAAGAAGTAAAACCAGTTGAAGAAGTAACTAAAGAAGAAGAAAAACCAGTAGAAGAAGTAGTTAAAGAAGAAGAAAAACCAGTAGAAGAAGTAGTTAAAGAAGAAGAAAAACCAGTAGAAGAAGTCACTAAAGAAGAAGAAAAACCAGTAGAAGAAGTCACTAAAGAAGAAGAAAAACCAGTTGAAGAAGTCACTAAAGAAGAAGAAAAACCAGTTGAAGAAGTTATTAAAGAAGAAGAAAAACCTGTAGAAGAAGATAATAAATCTACTGATTCTTCTCATTCACAAAAAGAATTTGATTTAGGTGATTGTAGAGTTTCTGCTGAATGGAGTGATGAAAAAGAATCAGTAAAATTAGTATTTAGAACAAATTCATCTGATAAATTACTTCTTCATTGGGGATTATATAAAAATGAACCAATTAATTGTTGGTATCACCCTGCTAAAGAAAATTTCCCTGAAAAAACAAAAGAATATGATGCTTTTGCTTTAGAAACTGATTTTGTTGAAGATGAAAAAGAAAAAAAAATTGAATTAAAAATTAATAAAAGTGATGCTAAAGGACTTTCTTTTGTTTTTTATAATCCTGAAAGTGGAAAATGGTATAATAATTATGATAATGATTTCCAAATTCAATTTTAAAAAAAATGTTGATATTCAGATGTAATCAGTTGTTTTTTTCTGGAAATAATATTAATTTTTATTATAATATAGATTTTAATTATCTATAGCTTTTTAAATAATATATAAGCTTTTTTATATTTAAATTCCTTTTTTTTTACTTTATTGTTTTTTTTTACATATTGAAATTTATTAAAAGTGTAACAAAATTTAATCAAAAATATATTAATTAATTAATATTATTTTAAAAAAATAAATTAAAATAAATTTAATTTAAATAAATAAATAAATTAATACTTTCTCAAAAAACAAAAATAATTATTTTTGAAGGATAAGATAATGGAAGTAAAGAATGATATAATAAAATATCAAGTTTTATAATATATTCTAAAATAAAATAATCCTATTTATATTAAAGAATTTTTGTTCAATATATTTAACATATAAACATTATATTATTTAATTATTTATTCTTAATAATTATATTTTTTATATATTTAATAATAATATATAAGTACTTAAATTAAAAGAAAAAAATGGAAATTACTTCTGAAAAACTTTATTCTTTAATTGAGAAAAAAATGACAAAGAATAAAAAAAAAAATGAGCAAAATAATAATAAAACATTAATAACACAAAATGATTTACAAATATTAACATATGGATATATTTTTAATAATTCATATATATCAAAAATAACTTTTAATTCAATGGAAAAAAATATATTATACAATTTTGAAAATTTAGAATATTTATCATTAACACATAATTCAATAAGAAACATTGATTTTATAAAACATTTTCCAAATTTATATTATTTAGATTTATATAACAATTTAATTGATGATTTTTCATCATTAAATAAAAAAAATATTTTTGGTTATATAAGATTATCAATAGATCATTTTAATGAAAAAAAAATTTTACAAATTCAAGGATTAACTGCAATAATGTTTGAAATAAATTTAAGAGATAATCAAATATTAAAAGGTTTAATATATAATAATCCAAATATTTTAATGTTAAATTATAAAATAAATTATATTATTGATAAAATAATTTCAAAAGAACAAAGTAGAAGAACTTTAAAAAAAATGCAAACTCAATTAATAATGAGATTACCAACTGATTTGTTAATTTCTGATAATGCTACTAATACTAAACATAATAGTGTTTCTAATTTAAAAATTCATAATCCTATTTTGTTAAAAATAAAAGAATTTTATGATAATTATACTAAACAAATTGATAATATTTTAAATCTTCAAAGACTAAATTCTTCAAGTTTATTAAAAGAAAATAAAGATTATTTAAAAATCGAAAAAAAGAAATTAATTCTTTTATATGAATATTATATAGAATTAACAAAATTAAATAATAATATTAAAAATTATTATATAAATAATACTGATAATATATATGAAAATGAAAAAATAAATAAAATAAGAATTTATGGTATTACAAGAATCATAGATAATAAAAAAAAAGAAGAAACAAAATTTAGAATTATAATAATAATTTTAATAAGTTATCTTTTTGCTTCTTTAAATTTAATTTCTTCAAATATGTTTATTACAGTTATTAATTTTATTTTAGGAAAATATGCTAATATCAAATTTGAAGAATTAGTTTCTAAAGATACTAATTTAGAATCAGTTTTTTTAATATCAATTTATTTTTTTATTTATGATATTTTCATTCAAAATTTTAAAGATATAAAAGTAAATAAATTTTATGAAAATATTATTAAAATTTTATCAATGGATAAATTAGTTCTTAAAGCAAATATTTTATTTGAAAATTTACATACAACGGGAAAAAATAATAATAAATTTTCAAATAAAAAAAATATAATAAATCATAAATTAAATTTTATAAATCAAATAGAAATTTCAGAAGAAATAATAATTTTAATACAATTTTTTTATGATTATATATTATATGATAAATTAGATAAAATATTTTTAAATAGTGAAATTTCAAATGAATATATTACATTTATTGAATTTAAAGAAACAATTCAACAAGAAAAATTAGAAAAAAATAATATAGTTTCAATAAGTGATCATAAATATAAAAAAATTCAACTTGATAATCTTAATACACAATTTTATTTAGCTCAAGAAAAAATAAAAATATTAAGAAATAAATTATTTCTTCCTAAAACAAAAAAAAGAAGACTACTTAAAACATATTATAATTATAATAATTATTATAAAAACAAAGATGATATTAAAGTTAATGATATATTAAAAGTTAGAAGTGTAAAAATTATAAATAAAACTTTTAATCAAACTTATTCTTTTCAAAAAAATAGAAAAAGAGAAATTTTTGATTTAAATTTTTCAGAAAATGAAAAAGAAAAAAATAAAACATCAATAAATAATTATAAAAGTAATATAAGAAATAAAAATAATGATTCATTTAAAAATGATGTTCAATATGTTTTATTAAAATCAATTATAAATAATAATCATTTATTAAATCAAAAATCAAGAATTAAAGAAAAAAATGAAAAAATAAAGAGAAAAATCCTTAAAAAAAATTTGAATGAAAAATCAGAAAAATTTATTCAAACAAATATAAGTGAGGCTAATAATTCAATTAATAATATTTCTATATTTAGTTCAAATAATAATCAAAAAACAATTAATTCAAATCATATGATTCATTTAAATCAAAAAATCAAGTCTTTTGAAAATAAAAATGCTTTTATTCCTTTTAATATTCAAACTCCGAATAATAAAAAGTTAAAAGATTATTTTGATAAAGGAAATAAAAATAATAATGAATTTACTTTAAATTCTTATTCTAAAGAAAATAAAATTAGAAAATTAAGTAGATATAATTTAATTAAAAAATTGTCTAGTCCAGTAAAATTAATGTCTCCTGATTTAGATAATATTTTTACAGATGAAAATGATAAATAATTAATAAGTTTTTTTTTTTGAAAATATTTAATATATTTTAATTAAATTTCTTTATTATTTAAAAGACAAATTCCCATTCCAAAAATAATCAAAGAAAATCCGTAATAAAACTCTTTTTTAAATTTTTTTTTCTTATGAAATAATTCAAATAATAAAGTAGTTATAAAAGAAACAGTATTACTAATAATAACAGTTAAACTTAAACTTATTGATCCTAAACAAAAATAAAAAAGTATACTTCCACATTGATTAAGTAAAAAACAAATAAAAGCTTTATAATTTATTTTTAAATAATTTATTATTTTTATTATTAAAGAGTTTTTATCTTTATTTAAATCATCTTCTTTATAATATATTTCTATCAAATAATTTGTACTTCCCCAAATGAAACCAACTAGAGATAAAATAAAAAAGTCATTTAACATTTAAAAATTTATTTTCAAATAGAAAATAAAAATAAAATAATATATGTTTATTATTTTTTAAATTATGGAAGATGTTGTAATGAAAGATGAACAAGGAGTTTATACTATTAATGACAATTTTAATAGGAATAATAATAATGGAAATTTTAATATAGATAATATTGATATTGATGAAATTTGTAATAATTTAAAGGAAAATAAAGAAGAAATAGAAAAAAACAGTAAAAGTTTATTTGACGAAGATGATAGAATTATTTTAAGAAAATATGTTCAAAAAGAAAAAGAAATGCTTGAAAAGAACAATTATAACAAACATTATAAAAAGGATTTATTAGAAATTCAAAATAATTTAAATAAAATTCCAATTAATAATAAAATTAAGGAAAAATATTTAAATGCACTAAATAAAAAAAAAAACAAAATCAAAAAACAAGAAAATTAAAACTCAAAAAAAAAAAACTAAAAAATATGTGGAAAATCAAATAATAATTGAAAAAAATCCTTAATTAAAATTAAAATAATTAATTATAATTTTATATTATTGAGAAATAAATTTATGTAAATATAATTTAATAAAATATACAATATTATTTCTTTATTTGGTAATTTTTCAAAATAATATTCAATTAAACAAAAAAAAAATTAAAATAAAGTAAATTTAATGGTAAGATAAAAAAATATAATTTAAAAAGAGAAAATTAGATGAATTAGCAGCTCGAGATAATTGTGGTTTATCATGGAAAAAATTAACAGATTTATATTATTATAATATATATAAATCAAATGATTTTAAATATAAACCAAATTTCAGAGAACCTGCTTTAATTGATATAATAGATTCAAATAGTGAAAATAAAAAAGAATTTATTAGTTATATAAGTTATTTAATTCCTTATTTAATTGTTATTGGAATTGGAATATTATTTATTATTCCTTTTGTTGTTTTATGGTGTTGTATTTGTTTTCCTAAATGTTGTTGTAGAAAAAAATCAAGAATTACAAAACCAGTTTATTGTGTTATTATTCAATTAATATTATCTGCTATTAGTCTTGCTTTTGGAATTTCTATCTCTGTTTTATTATATTATTCTAAAAAAGATGTTTATGGAACTATATGTACTCTATCTATGTTAGGCTTTGATATCGTTGATGGAGTTGGTTTATTAAGAAAACAACAATTTGTAAAACCTTATTGGTATGGAATTACTGATGTTGGTTTAGTTCTTGAAAATTCTCAAACAGCTATTAATGATTTACAAACTGCTTGTACAGCTTTTGATGATACTAAAATTCAAGATTTAGATGATAAAAGGGGATTGTTTACAACACAATTGATAGGTATATATTCTTATTTTTATATAAACAATAATGGAAAGATTTCATATAATAATCCAGATTCAAAATTATATACTAGTGGAACAAATGTTATTACTCCAACTTATATTTCTAGTTTAGGTCCATATAGTGATAATTCAACGGATCTTGGTAAAATTAATAAAGATTATTTAGATACATTTGAAATAGTATATAAAAAATATGTAGAACCTGTTGTTGGTTTATGTTTAGTCCTTAGACAATCAACTGAATTAACTTCTTCATTAAATTCTATATCTGATATTACTGGAACTTTAGAAGAATCAATGAGTACAATAACAGATGATGTTGTACAATTATTAAATGATTATAAAAATTATATTACTGAATATTTATTTGGCACTTTTTTAGGTTTAAATATAGTTTCAATGATATTTATTTTTGTTGAAGGATTAATGATAATATTTTATGCAAACAGAAATTATAATTTATTAAGAAAACATATAATTTGCCTTTGGTCTTTTATTGGATTTATCTTAGTTTTCTTCTTTATATTTGCAGGAATTTTTGGTATTGTTGCTGCTTTAATTAGTGATGTTGCTGATATTGTTGATTTTATTTTTGCAAATGAAAATTTAAAATCTGATAAACCAAGAATAATTAGTCAAGACGAAAATTTACAAAATATAGATATTTGTTTAAGAGGAAATGGTGATTTATTAACTATGTTTGTTAAAGATGATAATACCAAACAATATATTGATTATATGAATAGATTATTTAATATGTATTATCCTATTGAAAAATATAAAGCTTTGTCACAACCTGGTACAGAAAAAAATGAGTTTAACACTTTATCATCAATAGAAGAATATGAAACAAAATTACAAACTTATAGAGATGATTTTTCTTTGGCAACAACATATCAAGATCATGGAGGTTTGGATATGTCAACTCAATTAGAAGAATTAAATAAATATACAGTATATGGTAAATATTATCAAGAAGTATGTAATAATAGATTATATGATTATTTTGTATCAACAAAAGATAAATGTCCAAGTAATACTGATTATAATTGTTTATTGATAACAGATATTATTTCAAGTGCTCGTTATTCTAGTGGAAGAGTCTGTGAATTAGTTACTTCTAAATCACCTTCTTTTACAAATGTAGAAGCAGCTTTTATTGCATTTTCTGATTCCATTAACGATTTTAAGGTAAAGAATGATGATATAATAAAAAAAATTCTAAAAGAAGATACCAGTGCTCCCCCACAAAACATTATAGATTTAAAAGCTAAATATAAAGCTTGTGTGGAAGAAATAAACACTGTTTTAACAAATATAAATGATGATATAATAGGTCCAATTTATGAAACTTATAAAAACTACGTAAATTTAGAAGAATTAGAATCAGGAGAAGAAGTAAATGTATTTTCATGGATGAATTGCACAGTATTTGGAAGAGATTTAAACGCAACATTAAACATAATGAAAAAACATTTTAAAAAAGATTTACAAAATATTTTTATAATAACATTAATAAACAATGGTATATTAATATCTCAAATGATAATAATAACATTTATAATAAATTGGTATAAATATGATCCATTAGAGAATAATCCAGTAGGAGAGATGGAAATAGATGAAAAGAAAATAGGAGATGATGGAAAAGAAATAAAAGAAAAAGAAAAAATAGAATATGAAGAAGAAGAAGAAGAAGAAGATGATGATGATGAAGAAGAAGAAGAAGAAGAAACAGATCATGAATTATATCATAAATCTCAAAGTTTAAATGATAATAAGAAAAAAAATGAAATTGATTCTCCTGAAAGAATTGAAGTTAATAATAAAAAAGGAGTTAACAATAATTTTGTTAATGATCATCATAGTTCCAATGAAAGTGAAAATAATTCTGAATCTGATTTTAAATTAAAAATGATGAATAAATTAAATAAGAATAATGGGAATTGATTGGTAAATATATTCAATTTTTTTTTATTAATTTAGGTTTTATATTTTATTAATATTAAACAAAATTAATTTGGGATTTAATTTTCTCCTGATAAATAATCTTTTATTAAATATAAAATCATAAATTCTTTAAAAACAAAATATATATTTACTATAAATGAATTATGAAATTGAGATAATTTTTTTCTTTCATTTAATATATTTTCTTCAATTTTTCTTTTTTTTTTTTACTTTTGCTCTTTTAAAGCAAAATTTTCTTTTGTCTTTTTTAATTTCATTTTCAATTCTTTTCCAAATCCTCCTTTTCCAATGAATTCAAAATCAAAAAAATTCCTCATTACTTTTTTTTTTATTTTTAATTAAATTGTTCAATATAAATTTAGAAGTTTCTTTTCCATTTAAAAATTAATTTTTTAATTTATCTTCAAAAATGAAAAATTTTTTTTATCTAATTAAAAAAATATAAATTATTATATCATCATAAAAAATATATTAAATAAAAAAGGAATAAATTAAAACATTGGAAATTAATTTTTAATTATTTTAAATCAATGGAATAAAATAAATAAAATAAATGTCAAATCAAATTGAAATAGAAAAGATAATATTACTAATAGAAGAATTTATCCCAAATAACAATAATTTTAATATTATAATTGTTTTTTTAAGAGTAATGCCAATTTTTTTAGTATGTCATGATTGGAACATTCATTATAAATGTTCAATAACATATTTTCTTTCATATTATACAACATTACCTTTAATTCATCAATCAAATGCAAAACAATTTTCTTTTTATTTAGTTTTAATATTTTTTATTTTAGCAATAATAAATATAATAATATTCTTAAAATTATATTATCAATATAAAGAATATGGAAAATTAATTCATCCAAAAATTGCAGAAATAAATATTCAAATAATTTATATTATAAATTTTATAATTTCTCCTTTTATTTTTATGATTTGTACAGAAAATTTTTTTTGTACTCCAATTTATGATAATGAATCTTCTTATAAATTAATTATAGATTATAAAGATGATTGTAGAGATTATAAAAATATTATAATAATAATAATGCAAATCTTTTTATTTATTTGGAATATTTTTTTAAATATTTTATTTAGTTGTTTAACTGCAAAACCACTTTGTTTTACTTCTTCTTTTATAATTGCAAAATTAAATGAAATTAAATTTAAATTAGCTTTTTTTCCTTTATTTCAAATTATTTTAGTTTTTGATTATTATTTACCTTTAAAAATATGTACTTTTATTAGAATATTAGCAAGAATAATTTATATTATATTTTTTATAAAATTAATTATTCATGAACCAAAAAATTTTTATACTGATTTTAATATTAGATTTATTTTACTTGTTATTTATTCTATGAATTTTATTTCTTGTATGATAGAATATATTTTTTTATTTGATTTAAAAAATAATTTAATAATTTTACAAAAAAATGATACAATAATAATATTTAAAATATTAGTAGAAATATCGTTATCTCTTTTAATAGTTCAATTATTAAATTCAAGTGAAAGAAAATATACTCTTCAAGTTTTCCAAGGAAAAATATGTTCGGATTTTCCATATGAACTACTTAATAAAATATTTTATATATTTAATCACATTGAAAAGAAAATTGGAAATGATTTATTATATGAAATAATAGAAGACTTTGATTCAATTTATCAAATTCATTTAAAAGAAAATAAATGTTTAAAAATAAATGGTTTAAAATGTTATTGTAAAAAATATTCTTATGAAAATTTTTCTGAACAAGTTGATGATTTTTTAGATTCTATTAAAGAAGTTAGAGAAGGTGCAAAACCAATAAATAAATTATTAAAAAATAAATTTCCAATTATGTATAAATATTTAGAATATTTTATTAGAAGTCAAATTATTAAAAATAAAAGTAAAACAAATCAAGCTTTTTTTATTTTAGCTCTTGTTTTATTTTATATTATTTTTGATAAAAATTATACTAAATCACTTTTTTACGTTGAAGAATTTTCAAATACGAAATTTTATAAAGCAAATAAATTAGTACGTTTACAAACAAAATTAATTAAATTAGTAATATTAGATGATTATAAAAATTGTTTTATTTATTCTGCAGAAAAAGATAATAAAAAGCATACTGAAAATTCATTTCCAGAAATGTATAAAATATATTCAAAATTAAATGATAAAATATGTATAGAAAATAATTTAATAGCAGTAATGAAAAATTATATTTATACTTTAAATCAATATAAAGAAAAAGATTGTTCTTTAAATGAATATGTTGAATTAATGAAAAATTTTAGAAAATCATTAAATAAATTAAATACATCTTTAACAAGTACTTATTCTAAAAATCCTATAAGTTCTTATCATTTATGTGCTAAATTAACTTTATTTTATAGTTTTTTTTATTTAGAAATACCAAAAAATTTATCAATATGTTATAAAAATATTTTTGAAATTGAATGTACACAAGAAAATTTTTCAACATTAATAATAAATACATATAATAATAAAAATAATTGGAAATTTACAATTGAATATTCTTCTGATGAATTATGTTCTAAATTAGGTTATTGTTTATATGAATTAAAAGGAAAAGAAGTTAATGAATTATTTCCAGAATCTTTAAAAAAATGTTTTGAATATATTGTTTTAGAAAAAATTAGATTAGGAATTGTTCAAATTTTATTAAGAGAAATTGTCCTTGTTAATAAAGAAAAATATGCTTCTTTATTTGATATGATTTCTATTGTTATTTTCACTGGACAAGGTTTAAAATTATTTATGAAAGTTTATCCTTATAATTTTAAACAAAAAAAGAGTTTGAATAATAAAAAAAAAAATAAGAAAGAAAAAGAAAATAAAAAGGATAAAAAAAAGAAAAAAAAAAATTCGAAAGAAGAATGTTTTTCCTTTATAAATAAAAATGGTAAAGTTATAGCAATAAGTAAAGATTTTGAACAATATTTTTGTTTGAATTTTAATACAATAAAAAAATATAAAATAAATTTATTTAAAGATATTTTAAAAATAGAAAATATAGAAGGAAAAGATACAATAAAAAAAAATTTAGCACAAGTTTATCAAAATATCTCAGAACTAAATTTTAGTTTAATGCAAAATAATTCAAACGAAGAATTCGCAAAATCTTATAAAGAAATAAAAAAATTACAAAAAGAAATTTTAAGAAATATAAATACTAATTTAATATGCAATTATGAAGAAAGAGAACTTGCAAAAAATGAAAAAGAATTTAAACAATATTATTTTGTTTGCTTTAATATTGAAGTAGAAAATAAAATAATAAGTTTTGAAGATTATTTTAAAAATGATCATAATAAAACTGATTTATTAACTTTACAATCAAATACAAAAATAGGAGAAATTTTACATATAATTGAAAATACTAAACATAATAAAAAAACTAAATTTTATTTGAATATGAATCAAAATGAAGTTTTAAATAAAATAAGACAAATTCAAATATTATCAATTAAACAATTAATAGCAAACTATAATATTAATATTAAAGAAATATTACAATTTAATCAACAAGAAGAAGAAGAATTTAATCAATATAATAATATTGTAGAAAAAGAAACAAATAGATTAATTTCTTCAACTTCAAGTACTTTAAATTCAAATAAAAATAGTTCTACTCAATTAATTTCAATTGATAGTTTAGAAAAATTTTTTAGAATAAGAATGGATGAAGAATATCAATCAGTTAAAAAAAAAAGAAATTTTCAAATTTTAAAATATAGAATCTATTTACAAGTTTTTATTTGGATTTTTTTTACTTCAATATTTATTATATTACAAACATTAATAGTAATTATTGAAAGAAAACATAAAAAAAAAACTAGTATTTTAACAGATATATTAATTAATTCTTTAGTTTCAAGAAATATAATTTATTCTTTTATTTCTTCTTTAGTTTCAATGCAATATATTGTTAATAATTTACAAAATGATTCTATTATTGATAATGGATTTAGTAATACTATTGAATTTCATAAAGATAAAATTTATGACAAAATTGAAGATTATTTATTTTTTTATAAATTATTTGAAAGACAAGAAAAATATTTAGTTGATTATAATCAACAAGAAATAATTAATATATTTTTTACTCAATTAAATTATATAAGTGTTAAAAGTGATAATTTTATTGTTAAAGATTCATTAAATTCTATTTTATCTTCTACTCATTTAAATGCTTATGAAGTTATTGAAAGTGAAATTGAAAAATTTAATTTTAATGTTTCATATTCTGAAATTGAAAATAGAAAATTATTAAATGAAAGTGCATTTTTTCAATTTGTGTTTGATAATTATTTCTGTAATGGAAAATATTCTTGGGATGAAATTGATAATCTTTTATTATATGATATTAAGCATGATTCAAATAAAATTATTATTTATATTTATATTATTAATATTTTGAATGGTTCTTTTATGATTGTTGTATTTATTCTTCAATTATATTTTTTTAATAAATTTACTAATCAAATTTATGCAAAATATTATATTAATTATAATTACCTTCAATTTTTTAATAATTTATTATTAAAAAAAGCAAGTATAATAAAAGAATTTATTGATAATACAGCATTAGAAAATTTTCATAAATTTAAATCAGAAAAAATAGATTTTATAAATAAATATGAAGATAATAATACATTTAAAACTAATTATATAAGAATTAATAATAAAATTCCCATTATAATAAAATCATATAACATTAAATTAATAAAAACTGCAGAATCATCAAGAGAAAATTCAATAACATTTATAAATTTTAATAAAATATCAAATAATACAATTATACAAAATACAAAACAATTAGAAGAAAAAAAAAAAGAAGTGATTGAAAAACCAATTGAATATTATACAAATAAAAGTAATGTTCCATTTAATAATTCAGTAAAAAATAGTACTGCAAATTGTAAATATAATGGTAATTCTGAAAATAATGATTATAATCAAAAAAAATCAACTATTTATAAAATAATTAATAAAAAAAAACAAAACAAAATACCAAAAAGAAATTCTTTTCTAGGAAAAGATACAACAACTGAAAATTTAAATAATTCATCAATTGAAAATAATCTTAATAATCTAAAAAATTATCCTTTAAATTTACTAACAGAAATAAATCAAATATCCGCAAAAAAAGATTTACAAAAACCAAAACAATTTATAATATATATACTTTTTTTTTCAATATCTTGTGTTTTAATAATATTATTTTGTATAATAAATGATTTAATAATTCATAGAAGTTTAAGAGAAAATTTTATTTTTACAGAAATAATAAAAAATATAATAGAATTACCAAATACAAGAATGGAAATTTTTTTAATTTATGCAATCATGCTTTTAAAAGGAGAAATAATAACTTTTGATTATAAATCTCATGGTTATTTAAGTTCTTTTGAAGAATTAAAATATTTAAATGATTTAGAAACTCATGATATTTTAGAAGAAGCATTTTTAAAAATAGATATATTTGAAAATAATATTTTTAAATATTTACAAATTAATAAGAAAAAATTTATAAATTTAAATTCTTTTGTTTCAAATTATAAATCTAAAGAAGCTTGTGATTTAATATTTTCATATTATTATAATAATAAAGAAGAATTTGGTTATAATCAATTTAATCCGTTTAATAAACACAACAAAGAAGAATTAAGTAGAATATGTAAAAATATTTCAAAAGGAATTAATAATCAAGGAATAAACACAGCAATTGCAAGTTTAATTATTTCTATTAAAAGTAATTTTTATGAATTTAAAGAAGATAAATACAGAGAAAATAATTTAACTTCAAGAATTGAAAGTGAACATTTTGTTTCTTATCAATTAGAAGTTGAATATATTTTAGATAAAATTTATGCTAATTATATCATTTCATGGAAAATGGATAATAAAATTGCTAAGAACAAATTAAAGAAATATATTATTGTTTTTTATGTTTTAATTATGGCTTTAATTTTAATTATTTTAGGATTTTATCTTATTTTTTTTCCTTTTAAAACTTTAAAAGAAAATGACATTATTAATGATGTTGAACCTTGTTATTATAATACTATTATGTATTGAATATTATTATTATATACATATTATTAAGAAGCAATATTTTAAATCAGTGATTAATTAATAAATATAATATATAAATATTTAATAATATAAATATTTTATATGATAAATAAGTTTAATTTAAATTTAAATTAATTTAAAAAATCAACTTTACAATATTTCAATCAAAAAAAATAATTGATGTACGATAAAATAAATAACAAAATAAAACAAAAAAAATATATATCTCTTAAAATAATAAAAAACATGATTTACTTATTAATCTTTAAATTCTCCAATATTTTCCATACTTTTATTTTTTTTAATTTTCTTTTTTTTCTTTTTAAAACTTTTATTATAAATTCCAAATTCAGAAAAGCTATCATAACTTCCAGGTCCAGGATTATCATTAATAAGAAAATAATTTCCATGTTTCGCAAAAATACTTCTTCCTAAATTACTTCTAAATCTTGAGTTAAAAATATTTTTTCCTCCATTAATTAAATTTTCACTTTTATAACAATTAGGACCAGGAATATTATTCTTATAACTTTTCATTCTACTTTCTTTAGTGAAACCAATAAAAGGAAAATTAATATATTTACTATTAAAAATATATCTTTTATGAATATTATTATTATAAGAACCAGGACCAGGAAAATTTTCACTCATACTATAATTTTGAAATTTATTTCTCCCTTGAAAAGAATATTTAGGAGCATCATTACCAAAAATGTTACTTACATTATATTTCCCAGGACCAGGAGAACAATCATCTTTAATTTTATTAAATTTACTAGTTCCAAAAGAATATCTTGGTCCAGATTTTTTATCAAATAAACGAGATATTTTATAAAAAGGAACATTATTGTTTTTTCCTTTTGTAAAATCACTTTTATTACCATATCCTAATGATGTTGAACGATTTGATAAGAATGAAGGAAGATTATAATAAAATGTTTCTGATGATAAATTTTTTGATATTGGAAAACGAAGAGATTTTGGAAAAGAATACATTTGCTTTGAAATTGAGTGGTTTAGTTGATTATTTGATATTAATGTTCCTGTTATATCTGAATTAGAATGTGATAAAGACATTTTTTAATTTTTATGTATTTGAAATTTAAATTATAATGTGAATAAAAAAAAATAAAAAAAATGAGTAATTTAAATAGAAATGAAATAACAGAAGATTTATTATTAAAATCAATATCAAAAAAAAGTCAAAATGAAATAGAAAATGAAGATGATGAAAATATTATAGTAAATTATGAATATGAAATAATTGATGAAGAAGAAAAAGAAAAAGAAAAGGAAGAAAATAATTCAACAAATAAAACACTAGGAAAAGGAGATCAAACAAATAATGATGTATTTAATGATAAAAATATTGATAAAACAATTTTTAGTAAAATTGCTGAAGATATGTATAATAAAATTAAATTAAATAATAATAAATCCTATAATTATGAAGATTTTACTAATGATCAATTTTTAGCTTTTTATTCTGATAAAATTAATAATTTTGAAAATAATCAAATCATTAAAAATTTTTTAGATAGAAATAAACAATATATAATTGATAAAAATAATAATAAAGAAACTATTAATAATAGAATTGATCAAATTCAATTTTTTAATAATAAAAAATATTCCCAAAATCAAATAGAAGAAAAAATAAAAAAATTTAA
>JAEEGK010016786.1_pt1 | contig 16040 bp, 11 predicted proteins | sample 8958771 | NCBI WGS metagenome assembly JAEEGK01 (sample SAMN16246547, study PRJNA631951) | gut metagenome | biome: gut microbiome; feature: rumen; material: SC-attached | host: Bos | place: Iran: Karaj | collected 2018-10
GATCTGGTCGAGGATGCCGTAGTTGCCCGAAACCTTGTGCGGACTTTCGGCGGAGAGGTCGGGATGTGTGAGGAAACCGAACACGCCAAGGCGGTAGTTGATGGAAACGAGGATTACGCCCTTCTCTGCCCATGCCTGAGCGTCAAACTCCGGCTCTGAACCCCAGCCTTCGCGGTAGCCGCCGCCGTGAATCCACAGTGCGACAGGGAGTTTTGCATCGACCTTACCTGCTGCGGGTGTACAGACGTTGAGGTAGAGGCAGTCTTCGCTGTAAGGCGATTCTGCGCCGTAGCCCCATTCTGTGGTGTAGCCACCGGGATAGTGGACTGCCTGATAGCCAGGATGTCCAAACCTGTCGCAGACCTTCACGCCTTTCCACGGCACTACGGGTTGCGGTTCCTTCCAACGGAGGTCGCCGATTGGGGGCGCGGCGTAGGGGATTCCACGGAATACGAATACGTCCTTGGTCTCTGTGGGAACGCCTTGCACCTGACCGCCTTCAATGTTCAGGATGGGCGATGCAGCAGCCTTGCAACACTGCTGTTCCTGTTGCTGTGCTTGCTGACCCTGGCAGCCTGCGAGCAATATCGCCGCTACTGCCGCTGTCAAAATTTGTCTTCTCATAATGTAGATAATCAAAAAATAGTTATTTGGTGTGTAATTTTATTAATTATTCTTGTGTGAGTTCTTTGATGTTGGTCTGAATGTAAACTTCTATCTCGCGAATGTTGCGGGTTATATTGGGAATGTCGTAGTTGCGGATGTCGATGGCGAGTTCGTCGGCGAGCGCAATGCCCTTCTCTATCTTGTATTGCTCCGACTGCTGACGGAGTTGCGCCACGAATGCTTCCAACGCCTCAAACGAAATCTGCTGCTCCATTTCGTGGTACTGAGGCATTAGTTTGTCTTTGAGTACCGAAATGTATTCGCGCATCGCGTCCGAATTTTTGCGGCGGTTGGATACGGTTTTTGTCTCCGATGAGTGCGGCGTTTCGATGTTTGCATTGTCGGCGTTGTGCATGTCGGGGAATACGTTGGGGATGGTAATTGTGAACGATGAACCCTTGCCCTGCTCCGACTTGATGTCGATGGTGGCACCGATGGCGTCTATCATCTTTTTGGTGAGCACCATGCCCTTCTTGACGTTGGTGTCGTTGAACATATTGTCGATCTGCTCCTTGGAAAGCCCGATGCCGGTGTCCTCTATGGTGAAATGGAGGTTGGTGTTTTGGGTTTCGGCGTCTCTGGAGGCTGCCACGATTAGTTTTACGTAGCCCTTTTCGGTGTATTTGATGCCGTTGGAGATTATGTTGAAAAGTATCTGGCGGAGTCGGATTTCGTCGAGTATCAGTGACGTCGGCAACTCGGACTTGGTTTCAAACTTGTATGCGAGTTTCTTCTCCTCGGCGCGGCTCTTGAATATGTCGAACACGCCTTTTGCCACAATTAGCGGATTGACCTCCTTGGTATTGGCGGTCTTGCCTTCTTCCTCCTCGGTGAGCTTGAGCATGTCGGTGAAGGTCTCGTTGACAAAGAGGGCTGCATTGAGAGCCTGCTTGAGCTTTTCGGACGCCTCTGTGCCTTTGACGTCGGGGGTTATCTGCTCGCAGTTGTAGAGTATTGATTCGATAGGCTCTTTGAGCTCCGATGATATGCCGATGATAAATTCGTTTTTTGCCTTGCTGCCCGATTCGGCGGAGCGTTTTGCCATACGGAGCTTGGTCTCAGCCACTTTGAGGCGCGAGATGTCCCTAACAATTACCAACACCTTTTCTTCGTCGCAGCGTGTGAATTGTGCTTCGTTGAATATCGGGTGCGCTGGGTCTGCGCCTTCAGTTTCAAATTCTGCGTATTGGGTTTCGCCGGTTTTCCTTACAGTATTGAAGGCTACGAGGAATGGCAACAGCACGTCCGGCGCGAGCATTTCGCGCATGTTTTTGCCGAGATATGTGTTTTGTTCTTTGATGTTGACACCAGGTATACGCGCAAATACATAGTTGGCCTTTTGGTCGAGCAGGAAGATGGATTCGGGCATCATTTCGATGATATTGTCGGATGCGGCGTTGTAAGCGGCGAGCTGAGCCTCGGCAATCTTGCGCTCGGTGATGTCTTCGATGATGAGGATGCCGCCTTTCTCGATGTTGGTGCCGGTCTGGTCGGCGTATGACTTATATGATACCGACGCAAACACCTCGCCGCCGGGCGTATTGACCTTGAGTTCGCTTTTGGAGATGCTGTCTTTGCCGGGGTCGCTGTTTGCCTCGATGATGTCAAATTGTTTTTGCGGTATCACCGTGTAGATGTCCTGTCCGATGATGCTCTTGTTTTTGAGCCCGAATATCTGGATGAACCTTTCGTTGACGGCGGTGATGATGTGCTTGTCGTTGAATTGGACGATGCCCACAGGTGTCTTGCGGAACAGGAGGCGGTATTTTTCCTCCGAATTACGGAGCTCGGTCTCTGCTATCTTGCGTTCCTTGATTTCCTGCTCCATGCGGCTGTTGGAGAGCGAGAGGTCGGCGTTGTGGCGTGTCTTTTCCTTGTAGCGGAAGTAATAGATGATTACAACTGCTATCACAAGGGCGATGATGATGCCGAGGAGCGTGATGTTGCGGTTGGCCTGCTTCTTTTCGATGCGGAGTTTTTCTTTCTCGGAGTTCACTTGCAGCATGTCGATTTCTTTTTGCAAGCGTTGGCTCTCCATGCTGACTTGAAATTCGGAAAACTGTTCCTGCCTTTTGAGTATGTACACGCTGTCGCCGCTCTGTGCAAAACGTTCGCAGTATTTGAGGGCGAGGTCGTTTTTGCCGAGCTTCTGGTAACTCTTGTAGAGTATTTCGTAGGCTTGGTGCTTGGCAATGATTTCTTCCGTGCCGAGGTCTTGCTCCTCTTTGCGCGCCTCCTTGAGGGCTTTCGAGGCATTCTCGATGGCGGCGTCGTATGTCTTGTCCTTGTATTGGAGGTTGCCGAGTTTTATGCGGGTGAGAATGATGTCGTGTAGCATGTGGCACTCATAAAACTTCGAGAGCGCGGTATTGTAATAATCTTCGGCTTTTTCGTGGTCGCCGAGGTCGTCGTATGTGTGTCCGAATACAAAGTAAGTGCGGGCGATGGCTCTCTTGTTGCCTGAGTCGCCGTAGTCTTTGAGGTTTTTTTGGAGGATTGCAATTGCGGAGTCGCTCTCCTCGAGTCTCGAATACGCCATTGCTATGTAGAGGTTGATGTCTGCCGATTTGGTGTCAAGTCCGAGCGAGTCGTATATATGCTTGGATTTTAATAGGTTTGGGACGGCTTCGTCTTCGTTGATGTGGATGTATACCCTGCCGAGCGTCGACAATGCGTATGCCTTGGTGTCTGGGTATTTGTATTGGTCGCAGATTTCGATGGCCTTTTTGCAGTATTCTTCCGCCATGTCATAGACTTCTTGCTCGCGGTAGGTCTGCGCGATGTCCACAAAACATTCGGCGAGGGGCTCCTGACGGTCTAAGATGGCATTGATTTCAAAAGCCTTGAACATCAAGTCCATTGCTAAGTAATAAACCCTTCTGTGGTAATAGCACTTGCCGAGCGTGGAGTATGCCGTGGCGATATTGACGCTGTCGCCGGAGGCCTCCGCTATCTGCCTTGCCATTGCTGCGTATTCTACTGCGCTGTATGGCTCTGTGGCGATGAGTTCGTTGCATTGGCTGATGAGCTTGTCAAACTGTACGCTGTCGGCTTCCTGCGCCGCCACGCCGCCGCCTGCGGCAATCATTGTGACCGCCGTAAGTATCGCGATGATGATATTTTGTAGTTTTCTGTGCATGTCGTTGTCTTTTTTTTGTATGTTTCGCGGAGCATTGACCATTAATCCGTTACACCCCAGCGCGGATGTATTGGATTGTAAAACTGAATGTGGAGCCTTTGTTTTCCTCGCTTTGCACTTGCATTGTGCCTTGCATGCACCTGACAAGCTCGTTGGAAATAGAAAGCCCGAGTCCGTTGCCTCCGTACTGTCGCCGTGCGCCTTCGTCGCCCTGCCGGAATTTCTCGAAGATGGTCTGAAGCCGGTCTTTGGGGATTCCGATGCCTGTGTCGCGGACAAAGAATGTCACCTTGCCACCGTCGATGTGCGCACCTATCTCAATCTCTCCTTGTTGCGTGAATGTCACGGCGTTGGATATTAGTTTTCGGAACACTTGGCTGATGTACTGGTTGTCGGAGTACATAAGCGATTGGTATTCGTCGATAGGCGCGGTGTGCAGTGCTTTGATGGGCTTGCCGGTCTCGTTGAGGGAGTATTGCAAGTTGGCGAATGCCTCTTCCACTATGTCGTTGATGCTGCATATTTCGTGCCTTAATTGGATTTGTCCGCTCTCTATTTTGGAGAGTTCCACGATGTCGTCGATGATTTCGAGGAGCTTTTTGCAGTTGCTGTATATGGTAGAGATGTATTCGTCGTGCTTGTCCTTGTTGATGCCCGACTGTATCATCTGCGCGAGTCCGCATATCATGTTGGCGGGGGTGCGTGTTTCGTGCGCGATGTTGGAGAGGAATATTGTCTTGAGGTTGTTGGACTGCTCGGCGTGTATTTTTTCCTCGATAAGCTCCGCCTGGTAGTGCTTGAGTTCCGTGATGTCGTTGGAGATTATCTGCACCACCTTCTCGCCAAAGAGGTCGTTGATGAGCTGCATGTGGCATTGATACCAACGGTCTTTGCCGTTGATGTGCATCTGTACGCGGCGGGATATTGGCTCGCCGGTCTTGAAAATCTGGCGCACGTATTCCATTTCGACGAGTTTTTGCGCCGGTACGTCCTGCTCGCCCGTCATAAGGTTGTTGTCGTCTTCCTCAAAAAGCTCCACTGCCGACTTGTTGAGCAATATGATGTTGCCGTCCACGTCCACGATGATGATGGGCTGCGATATGCCGTTGAATAGTGTCTTGTAACGGTTTTCGCTTTCGGATAGCTCGCGCCGCGCCATTACGAGGCGGATGTCCATGGGCTGCATGAAGTCGGGCGTCGGCGGGGTGGGGGATACGCCGAGTGGGGAGTAGTCTTGGGGATTCTCGATTACAAAATGCGCTATGAACGATGTATGGTTGAAGCTGACGATGTTGGCATCGAATACGTCGTCGCCCTCTATGATTTGCAGTTGCTTGGTGTCCAATGTCTTGGATGTGGTGGCGATGGTGTCGAGCCAGAGTTCAGATTTCAGCAGCGACAATGCCGAATTGGTCTTGCCGATGATGTCCTTGATTTCCAAGTGGAAGAAGCTCGCAAATTTTATGTTGGCTCTTGTGTAAACGAAGTCGGTGGGGATGCCCTTCTCGTTGATGAGCAGTTCGCCCGCAAATGCCGGCATCAGAAGCGTGTGGAACAGAGTTTCGGTCATGTACTCCACTTCACGCATCTGCGCGGTGACGTCGCAGTCGCCGAGGTTGTCGAGCGGGTCGTCTTCACCAAACAGGGTGTACCTTCTCAGCAACCGCTTGAGGGCGGAGTTTTCGCGTTGGAGCTTTTCGATGCTCTGGCTGTATTCTAATATGTCGTCTTCTAATGTCATATCGCTGTCAATTGGTTATGGTGCGGAGCAGTTTTTGGGCGTAGTCGTAGTAATAGTTTGCGCTTGCGTTGAAGAGAAACGCCCTCAGGCTCTCGATGGTCTCTTTCAGGTATTTGGCGCAGTTTTGATACTCGTCGCTTTCGATTCCGCTGTTTTTTTCGTATATGTAATACATCACAATGTTGATGTTGGTCATTGCCTTGTTGAGCACCGCCTTGATGTCGGTGGGGTCGTCGGCGTCGAATATCTCCTTGGCCTTGATGTAACATTCCTTTGCCTCCTCCATTTTCGATTGGTCGTAGTACATGCGGCCGAGGTTGTTGAGGTTTGCAGCCATTTCGGTGGGGTCTGTCAGGTGCTCGGTATATAATTTTGTATTGATGTCGAGGGCTTTTTTGTAGTATTTTTCGGCGTTGGCGTAGTCGCCGAGGTCTGCGTAGTAGTTGGCGGCTTGATTGAGCGCGGCGGCCACTTCGGGCAGGTATTTGTTGCGGTCGGAGAGGGCGAGCACGTTGTAATCCTTGATGGCGAGGTTCATGGCGTCTGCCGCCTGCGACTTTTGGTTGAGCATGCCGTACAGGAGCGCGGTGTTGTGTTTTGCGCTGGCTATCTGGTCGAGGTATTCGGTAGGCGAATTGGTGTGGAGCTGTGTGAGGGTCTCGCGTAGCTCTATCATTGCGGCGAGTGCGTCGATTGCCTGGTTGTTTTGCTTGTAGAGCGCGGCGAGGTTTTGCATCGTGGTGATGTAGTCGCCGATATAACACTCCGGCTGTCCGCTTTCGAGCACGAGACGGCGGCGGATGACGCGCGATTTTTCGTAATTGTCGGCGGCTTCCTGTATGTGGTGCGCCTTGTAGTGGGCGAATGCGAGGTTGTCGTAATTGTCGGCGGTGGCGTTGGTGGCGGGCGAATGTGCGTCGAGGCTGTCGCTGACGGCGAGCCTTGTCTCTAATGCCTTGCCGAGATAATAGATTGCGAGGTCGTTGTCGTTGACATCAATGAAATACAATCCGTAATTGTTGAGAATATCTGCCCACAGGATGCGGTAGCGGTCCGACTTTTCGGCGAGTTCCTTGCGGATGCGGTATGCTGTCTCGTAAAACTGCTCGGCGATGTCGAGCCTGCCGTTTTTGCGGTAGTGGATTGCAAGGTTGTTGCAGACTGTGGAATAGTCGGCCTTCTCCTCGTCGGTGAGTTTGCGCTTGCTGCGGTATGTCTGGAGGCGTTGCTCCATGTTGGCTAATGCGGTGTCGGCGTCGTTGTTGATTGTGTGGAGCGTGCCGTCGATATACAATCCCGGTATAGCGTCGTTTCCCGCCTCTGGCATTGTGTGCTGCCCGTAGGAGGAAGCGGCGGTGCAAATGGCTAATACTGCCGAAGTTAATATTTTGATGATGACCCGCATTGATTGTAGATTTTCTTAGCGGCAAATTTAGTCAAAACTAAGGAAACATACAAGATTTGGAGGGGATTTTTTTGCCGTTTTGCGTATGATTCGTGTTTTTACTTATTTAAGCAATGGCTTTTTGTGCCTGGTTTGATGGCTGTTCGTCGTGTTTGCCAAGTCCGGCAAGTTTTACACCCATCACCAAGAAGTCGTCTATCTGCTGACGGTCGCCTATCCATTGTTCCATGGTTTTGGTAATTACAGCCTTCTGCTCTGACATCGGCAGGGTGCGGTTGGCGAGTATCAACTCCTTGAATCTCTGTGCGTTGAATTTTTCGTTGCTTTCGCCGCCGTATTGGTCGAGGTAGCCGTCGGAAAACATGTAGATGGACGTATTCTCGTCGTACATGAAATCGTAGCAGGTAAATTCCACCTTCATGCCCGGGCGCAGCGACTTGCCGCCCACAGAGTAATAATTGGCCTTGAGCACCTTGAGCTTGTCGCCTTGTACGACGTAGATGCTGTTTTTTGCGCCGGCAAATTGGAACCTGTTGAGCCGGGCGTCCACCGTGCAGAGGCTCATGTCCATGCCGTCTTCGCTGCCCGAATCCTCGCTGTCTTGATTGAGCGCGAGGGTGATGCCGGTGTGCAGCATAGCGAGTATCTGGTCGGGCTTGAATACGTGCTTGATGTTTACGATTTCGTGCAGGAGCGTATTGCCAATCATCGAGAGAAACGCGCCCGGCACGCCATGACCAGTGCAGTCGATGGCGGTGATTACGTATTTGCTCTCGTAACGGCTAAACCAATAAAAATCGCCGCTCACGATGTCTTTGGGCTTGTAATAGACAAACATGTCGGGCATCCATCGCCTGATTTTTGCCTCCGGCACGAGTATAGAGTCTTGGATTTTGCGGGCGTAGTTGATGGAGTCGGTTATCTGTTCGTTTTTGACGAGGATGAGGTTTTTCTGACATTCAATCTCGTCCCTCTGTGCTTCGAGGCGCGAATTGATGCGCTTGATCTTCTTGAACGCCATATACAATACCACCAACAGCACGAGCACCACGACGACAGCCACAATGAGCGCCGCTATCACACCGCCCGATACGTGCACACCGCTCTCAGCCGATTGCGCGAAGACGTTCTTGCACATCAGCAATAGACAGATAGTCAGCGTATTATATATGACTGCCTTTTTCAAGTTTTTGGGATGTAATTGATGTTAAATTATAAAACGGCTTGGCTAACTACATTATTTTGTCCATGCCGAAGAATATGAGCAGACCGTACAGGAAAAACCTCACGTATCTCGATAGTCCGTACAGCAGTGTGAGCCTGAATGGGTATTTCACCATTCCAGCCACCATCGTCGTCGTTGCGAAGGGCAACGGAAACAGCGCGGCGAGTATGATGATGATGCCGCCCCATTTGCGTATCCTTACAAAAAATTCGGCGTTGCGGCTCTCAAGCCACGTGCGGAATTTTGGGAACTTCAATGCCAATTTGCCAATCCAATATGCGTTCATGCCGCCGATGTAGGATATTGTGCCAAGTATTGTGAGCCACAGCACAGGCTTCTCAAATTGGTCGCTCCACATGATGAACAGGTCGGGCGGTATCCATCCAAGGAACGATTCCGAGATAAGGAAGATTGTTAGCACGCCGGCGTCGTCGTGTTCAAAGATGTAGTCTTTGATAATCTGCTCAAGGTTGAAAAAATGGTTGAGCAGAAGCACCACGCCCACAATGAGCGCGATGATTATCAGGAGTTTCACCACAATCCGCCCCATAAACGAGTACAGACCCGTCCTCTTGTTCCATTCGTGGCTGATGCGCCACCGCTCCACCATTGAGTGTGTCTTGTTGTTGGCCATATCGTCGATGTGAAAGATAATTAATTTTCGATGTGCAAAGGTAATCAAAAAAACACAAAACATGAAAGCCTACCCGCCAAAAAAATAAAAAAAACGGCGTAACGTTTCACAACGCCGCCGTTTTTTTACTTTAACCTATTAAACAATTCACTACATTATAAGAAAAAACTACTAACTACTAATTACTAATCACTACTTAAAAAAATAACCAAATTATGTTTTATGAAAACAATTATATCTTGTTTGATTAACAAATTACTTTTTAAAAAAGGCAATATCTCAGTATTTGTTTTATTTTCACACTGCAAAATTACGGCATATCTGACAATTAGGGGTGGACAAAACAACCGTCGAGGTGGACATTAGTGGAAAAAAAAGGGTGCATAAATCGTCCACCCGCAAAAAAAATCAAAAAAAAATTTGCAAGTACAAAAAGAATCGGTACTTTTGGGAAAAATACGTACTCGCTATGGACAACACTATACTTCTAATCATAGACCCGCAGAACGACTTCTGCGATGCGAAGGGCGCGCTCTACGTGCCAAACGCCGAAAAAGACATCAGCAATCTCGTCACCCTCCTCGACAAGTACGGCGACCAGATAGACGAGGTGATGCTCACCGCCGACGACCACATCCCGTATGACATCGCACATCCGTCGTATTGGGTGGACAAGGACGGCGCACATCCCAAACCGTTCACCACAATCACGCTCCAGGATGTCAAGGATGGCAATTATAACACCATATCTGCCGACGACCGCGACATCACCATCGAATACCTCGAGCAGCTCGAAGCCAACGGCAAGACGCACACCATCTGGCCGGTGCATTGCATTGCGGGCTCGTGGGGCGCAGACATCTATCCGGCTCTGCTTACCAAAATATGCGACTGGATGGACGGCACCAACAAGCGTTACTACATCGTGCGCAAAGGCTGGTATCCGTACACGGAGCATTTTGGCGCATTTGAGGCAGAGGTGCAATACCCGATGGTGGAGACCACGCTGTTCAATACGCCGCTCGTCCGCGTGCTCAATAGGTTTTCTAAGATATTAATCGCTGGCGAGGCAAAGAGCCACTGCGTCAATAATACTATCAAGCAGATGATGGACAAGGCGCCGGAATTGATGGACAAGCTCGTGATCCTCGAAGACGCAATGTCGCCCGTGACAGGCTGCGAAAACTTTGCCAACGAAACCTGGGAGCAGGCACGGAAGATGGGTGCCAAGGTGTCGTACACAACCACCGTATTCAAATAAACCCGCACCATAATGTGGCCATTCGACATTTTCAAGCGCAAGGAGCAGGACACCGACGGAGCCAACGAGCGCAATCTCAAGCGCGTCGCCAAGCGTCTGCGTTACGGCACATATCAGTTGCAGTATCACTACGACTATGTGACCGGCTATCGTGATTGGAGCAACCACATATACAACACCCGAAAATTCATCAGCGACTGCGCAAGGCGATGTTTCGGGCGCAGGTCGTGCGTGGTGCTTGGCAGCGGTTTTTGCCTTGATGTGCCGGTATTGGAGCTGAGCAGGATGTTCGACAATGTGTTTCTCGTAGACATCAATCATCCCCGGCGCGTCATGCAGCGCATCCACGAGACCAAAAACGTGCAGCTCGTCACCGAAGACATCACCAAGATTGCTGCAGAAGCCCTCAATAGTATCAACCATTACAAGGATTTCTCTGTGGATATGCTGATACATTCGCCCAATTACAGCTCCGCCAATTACAGTGATACTCTCGGCACTTTTGATTTTGTGATTTCGGTAAATACGCTGTCGTTTCTCGCAGAGCCAATCAACGCCTATCTGTCGCGGCTGAAGCTTGTGGACGACATCGCCGCCACGACGTTGCAGACTTTTGTACAGCAATACCACATCAACATGCTCCCAAAGGGAAAGTCGTGCATCATTTCGCCGATAAGTCAGCGGTATTACAACGCCGACGGGCTGCAGATGTACGACCATTCGATAGCTTACATACCTGCATCCGTCATACGCGACCCGCAGACATGGACATGGAATTACTCCAACGACCACACCGGGCGCATCGAATATAGTGTCAAGGCTTGGGAGTATTGAAAAAACATTTATTAAATTTTTTACACTTTCAAGAAAAACAATTATATTTGCGCACGAAAAAAAATAACATTGTGAACATAACCCTATAATAATATGAAAAGATTAATTGTAACCATAATGTCGCTTTGCCTTGTCTCCGTAATCATTAGTTGCGGTGGCAGCAGCAACAACAGCAACAACAACGACAACGGCAATGTCGGTGAAACGGAAATCGAATACAACGGCACGCAGACCGAAGCAAAGATAGACTTGGACGCTTACGGACTCGACAAGGAGTTTCTCGATCATTACCGCAGCCATGACATTGCGGATTTTGGAGACTTGATTCAGAGCTTCCCGTCGCCCGTGGAAGTATCGTCCATCATTCAGGATATGAAAGTGCCATACAGCGAGAGCCTGCTCTTCGATGCCGGCAAGTGCGACAATTTTGAGACTTCGTTCAAGAAGTCGCTCGGCCTCGGCGTGTTCTGTGCCGACCTCGGCTACCTCAATGTCTACAACAAGACCGGCGACGTCATCAACTACCTCGTTGCCATCAGGAAGCTCACCGAAGCACTCAGGCTCGCACAGTTTTTTGACTTCCCGACCTTGAAGCGCATCGCCACAAACAACAACAACCTCGACTCGCTCCTCATCCTCTCCACGATGAGCTATTATAATATGGATACATATCTCCGCGAAAGCAACCGTGCAGATGTGAGCGCGATGATGGTGACGGGCGTGTGGACAGAGAGCCTCTACCTCGCTTCGCAGGTGTACAAGAAAAAAGAAAACAAGCGTATGCGCGACCATATCGCAAGCCAAAAATACATCCTCGACGAACTCATGGCTGTGCTTGTTCATTATATGGGCAACAATGTGGACAATGTGAAACTCGTATCGGCGTTCAAGGAGCTTTCCAAGGCATACGAGCCAGTGTCCATAGAAACCAAAGAAGGCGAAGACAAGGTGGAATTGGTGGACGGTCAGGCGGTGACTACGCAGGGCACGTACACGGTAATTACTGTGTCGGACGAGCAGATGACCCAAATCGTTAAAGCCGTGGAGACGCTGAGGAAGAAGATTACTGAGGCGTTGTAGTTCTTTAATGCATAATTCATAATGCACAATGCATAATAGAACTTCTGCCGGATGGCAATTGTGAATTATGCATTGTGCATTATGCATTAAATAACGATTGCAAGAATCCCGCCACGCCGCCTAAGGCTGCGCCGACCGCTATCAATTTCCATTCGTCCTCTTGGAATGCGGGGCGGAGGAAGTCGATGAACTTTTTGGGTGGCAACGCCGCCATCTTTTCGCCGATGGTATTGCGGATGTCCAATGCGGATTCGGTGTAGGGATAGATTACGCTGATGTACAGCGGGAGTTCGTTCATCAGGTTGAACACCGCGACAGATTTCAATTCCGAAAGTTTTTGGTTGGTCAATACGAGCTTGACGAGCGACGGCAACGAGCGCACCACATCTTCGACCGCCTTGGATACCTCTTCCTCCATTATCTGACGGGTGAGGCAGCAGTCGGGCGAGCGGAAGATGTAGTCAAAAAGTTTTTCGGGTGTCAGGATGCGCGACGAAATGATTTCGGCGTACTTGAAACTCTCTGCGCGTTGGTTTCTCAAAAATAATCCCCAAAATAGGAATGGTCCAATCTTTTTAGGCTCGGCAGGCTCAAATATCATCTTGATTGCCAATACGTTGGTGATATAACCAATAAAAATGCCGTATGCCACAAACATCAGCCAATGACTTGTGTACATACAAGTAAGAATTTGTCCCAATCCAAAGAGGAAGCCAAGCCACGCGCCCGACGTCTCTATGAAACGGAATTGTTTGCCGCCAAGGTCGAGGAAGATTTTGTTAATCAGCGATTTGTCCTCCTTCAATGCCTCCACGGCGATGGCTTTGAGGTCGAGGATTTCCTTGATGTTTTCCTTGATGCGTGCCATCGAATTGCCCACCACGCCGGGCAACACTTTCGCCACAGCCTGCTCCACGTGCGGCTTGATGCTGCGTCCTACTGCCGTGGTAGCCGCCGGCACGCGGGTTTCTATCACCGAATCGGCAATGCGCTGCGCCATGTCAACGAATTTGTCGTTGCCGATGCGGAGGATTTCGCCAACGTCGAGCCGCGCAAATACGTCCTTGGGGTTGAAGAGGTCGCGAGTCAGCAAGTCCACCGACTTCTCCGCCATCTTGGTAGCCTTGGACGGAATGATGCCCTGCCATCCAAAAAACGGTCTTATCCCCTTGTAGTCAAGCGGATAAAAAGTCATCTTGATGGCAATGACATTGGTGACGTAGCCAATTACTGCGCTTATCAGCGGGATTAATATGTAGGCGTAAGTTTCCATACTGTGCGCAAAAATATGAATTTTTTTGGAAATCTACATAATTATGTATATCTTTCGGCGCAGAATCAATCAAAAAAGATTATGGCGTTACCAAAACAATTGACAGACGTAATCGACCAAGTCGTGCGCAAAGATGAGTTGACCATGCAAAACCGCAAACTCATCATGAAGATTGCATTGTCGATGGGTGTCGGTACGTATGAAGTCAGCCAATACATTGAGGAAGCCGAAAGGAAGAAGTCTCATACGGTTGTCGTCGGGCAAAAGCCTGATGACGAGCCTGCCATCGACCTCACGGCTTTGCTGCCTCCTGCTAAAAAGAAATCGGGTGTGGATGCTGTGCCTCCACCATATCAGCCCAAACCCGAATCAGATGGTTTTACCATTCCGGAAAAAATCAAGCAACTCACCGCCCTCGCGCTCAAAGACCGTGTAATGACTCCGGTGGAACGGCAGACCATCATCGACGAAGCGTTGAAAAAAGGTGTGTTTGCAGATGTTATCAATAAGTACCTCGACGACGCGCTTGACGAAAGGCTCAAGAGTTACACCAAAGAGGAGCTTGGCAACTGTCCCGGCTGCGGACATGGCGTGCCTGTATTCGCCGACCAATGTCCCTATTGTGGACGCACACTCGAACATCAGGAACGTGGCATCATCTCCAATCGTCCTCTTACTATCTCAGGCAATGCCGCAAAAATCATCTCCCAAGAAAATATAAAGACCGAACAGCAGCGCGTCAATATCACCAATTGCCCAAAATGCGGCGCAAAATATCCGCTCATAAGCCACGTGTGTACGCATTGCGGGTATGTATTGCACGAACAAGCGGAGTCGGAACACAGCGCAAAAACTCTGTTGGAAGCCATCAAAGGCAGTATTGCCAAATTGAAAGGATGCCCCAACCCGACATTCGGGCAGATTCTTTGGTTCAACGTCAATATCCTGTTGTTCGTGTTGTCAATCGTCTTGCTTTGGATGATAGCCGTTACGCCTTCACACAGTATGTCAGAAGGACTGTGTGCAATGTTTGGATTTTTATTCCTGTTCCTGTCATTTTTATTATCCGTAAAAAAACTAAAACGCGTATCACCAGTAACAACCGCCGACAATATGTTTTGTGACGCGCTCGGCAGACACGCAATGTATTCGCGTCAGGCGAAGACCCTCTACGGCAACGACAAGGACGCCATCGAATTGCTCGAAAATTACCAGGCAATTATCAACAGCACAGAAAACAACCGCAAGGAAATCCGCAAAAAAAGATTTGTCAGCATAGCCATCTTTTTGATTGCGCCGCTACTCATTCCGCTGGTTTACTATCTGGTAAACTTAGATACAAAGACAGAGTTTCGCAGGAATTACGACGAACACCCGCAACTTATAGAAGTGGCGGACATTGCCAAAACCCTCAAACCGTATCCCCCTTCAACAGGGGTAAAGAGAGGTCTTGAAGTATTTTTTACGGCGACCAACGAGGTGGATTTGACCTTCGATGTAGTCAATTTCAATACAGAGGGAGACTCCATCCGCTTCGTCCCGCGAATCAACCAAATGGAACTCAACTCTGGTGGCAAAAAATTGCAAGACGCCGCCCTCGACACCCTTTCGGTTGTCCTTTTGGACAAAGACCTCAAACCGACGAAAGTCAAATTCAGGCTGACGGACTCCAGTATGATTTCAGGCGCCAAACGTATTATCGCCAACGGCGCAGGACATTGCTACGTCGATTTCGTTGACATTGACCACTTCGACCGCCCTGCCACAGAACTCAAAGATTTTGCAGACGGATTTGTGTATTATATGCTTCAAAATGGAGGAAACTGATTATGAAACAGGACAAAGAATTATTTCACCAAATATCGTCGTCGTTGGAAGACAATCTGTTGAAGATTCAAAACGCCCATCCAATCAACGCAGGCGCAATGATAAGGAAGTATATGCTCGTCAACATAATCGTAATATGTTCGCTTGCATACCTCGCGATCAAAAACCTTGAATATCCAATGCCAATGACAAACAACTTTGCCTTTGCGTTTATTGCGTTGCTTCTGTGTGCGGTTGCGGTATTGACCTTCTCCTCTGACTGCGAAACGGAGATATTGCCGCTTATCAACAAAGACAAAGAACGTCTGAAAGATTTTGGCGATTACCCCGACGTCCAATACTATCTGCAAGAATTTGACAAGGGGCTCAACGCCACAATCGCCACGAAAAAACAGATTGTAAAGAAAGCCAGAATCATTTTTTTAGCAATGGGACTGTGCTACGCCGCCATCTATATTATTGTGACGTCACTACTGGTTGATTACAAGATGTCGCAATGGTATAATGCACGTTACAATGGCGTTTGCTACGATTATTTGGACATCAACGCTACAGAGCCATTCTTCTCGCTCCTGCCGCTGACAACCAACATCGCCGACTCTGTCACAATTGATAATAAAAAAGTTGATTTCTATTTCGTGGAATCCGCTGACAAAACCGTATTGCGTATGGAGCGTCTTAATTTGACCAACAACAGTTCGAGGCGTAATTTCCGTTTGACAATCACCGACGAAAACGGACGGACTGTCAACCATAGCCCTGTCTTTTATTTTTCAGGCGGTTACAGTTTCCGCATAGAATCCAACAACTTGGCACAAGACAATGACAATACGTTCGACATAATCCACACAATGCGCTTCCTAAAAAAGAACCAGGTGCATCTGCGTTTTGTGATTGAAAAGGATAATTAATCAATAATATTATGGCGATACCCAAGAAAATAATAGACATCACC
>JAEEGK010016788.1_pt1 | contig 16039 bp, 10 predicted proteins | sample 8958771 | NCBI WGS metagenome assembly JAEEGK01 (sample SAMN16246547, study PRJNA631951) | gut metagenome | biome: gut microbiome; feature: rumen; material: SC-attached | host: Bos | place: Iran: Karaj | collected 2018-10
ATCCCGGACGACAGATTTCGCCGACACAGACTCCCGATATTGCCGATGCTTGTCGCAGGACACTCGTAGTCCGTGGCGACGGCGGAACAGGCTGGAGCAAGGCATGGAAGATAAACTTCTGGGCACGTCTGCACGATGGCAATCATGCTTACAAGATGTATCGCGAGTTGCTCACACATTCAACTCTCAACAATCTTTTCGACAATCATCCGCCATTCCAGATTGACGGAAACTTCGGAAGTATAGCCGGCATTGCCGAAATGCTTCTGCAAAGTCAGAACGACGAACTGCATCTTCTCCCAGCTCTTCCCGACAGTTGGAAGGACGGAAGCATTTGTGGTCTGCGCGGTCGCGGAGCGTTCATCGTAGACATTTCTTGGAAAGACGGAAAACTGAGTTCCGCGTCGGTTACGAGCTGCAACGGAGGTGTATGCAAAATCCGTACATCTAACCGTATAAAAATAAGAGGAGCGTCTGTAAAAGAAAGAATCGAAAATAATATGTATAAATATACATTCAATACAAAGAAAGGTGCTACTTATGAAATAAAAGCAAAGTAATATAACTTAATTATATTCAATATTTTAGTATGTTGTTTTCGGCATTACGAAAAAATAGTTCAAAAAACTTGCAAAAAAAGTGAATATTATGAATGTATATTCAAAATATTATTACTAATTTTGCAGCAATTTTAGAATAAATATACAATGAGAAATAAAAATAGTCGTTTGGATGCTATCAAGATTATAATTTCTTGCAAGGAAATTGGTAGTCAGGAAGAACTGTTGCAGGCTCTTCGCGCCGAGGGTTATCAGCTAACGCAGGCAACTCTGTCGCGCGACCTGAAGCAGCTAAAGGTTGCAAAGGCTGCAAGCATGAACGGAAACTATGTTTATGTGCTGCCAAACAATACGATGTACAAGCGTAACGTCGACAACATCAACGTAACCGACGTTATGAAGCAGCGTGCCAACGGCTTTATCTCAATAAATTTTTCGGGCAATATCGCCGTAATCAAGACACGTCCGGGCTACGCAAGCAGTCTGGCCTACGATATTGACGACCGCAACTATCACGAAATTATAGGTACAATCGCAGGCGACGACACAATTCTGCTCGTCATTCGTGAAGGCTTCACTCCGGGTGCGGTGGTGAGAGCCCTCAGAGACATTCTGCCAAACCTGCAAGCATAGATAATAAAAATATTCGAATATAATAAAAATGGACCGTAAGATAGATATTATGGTTGCCGATGCTTCTCACGAGAAGTATGTTGACACTATTCTTGAAACAATACGAGTAGCCGCAAAAAAGCGTGGAACAGGTATTGCTGAGCGTACGCACGAGTACGTCGCTATTAAGATGAAGGAAGGAAAGGCTGTTATCGCGCTCGATGGCGATAAGTTTGCCGGATTCAGTTACATCGAGACTTGGGGTAACAAAAGTTATGTCACAACTTCGGGACTCATCGTACATCCCGATTATCAGGGCTTGGGCATTGCAAAACGCATAAAAGACCACACCTTTACGCTGGCACGCCTGCGTTGGCCTGATGCCAAGATATTCTCCCTTACAAGCGGAGCAGCCGTAATGAAGATGAACACAGCATTGGGATACGTTCCCGTAACATTTGCGCAGTTAACCGACGATGATTCGTTCTGGCACGGCTGCGAGGGCTGCTGCAATCACGATGTGCTTATGCGCACCGGACGCAAGTATTGCATCTGCACCGGAATGTTGTACGACCCGGAACTGCACAAAGGTGAACCTACGCCTATCACATTGCCCGACGATGTGATGAAGAGAATAGGATTACAAAAAGACTAAAAAATAACAGAGATATGGAAGCAAAGAAGAAAGTTGTTGTTGCATTCAGTGGAGGTCTCGATACCTCATATACTGTAATGTATCTTGCAAAGGAAAAGGGTTACGAAGTTTATGCTGCATGTGCCAACACTGGCGGCTTCAGCCCAGAGCAGTTGAAAGCAAACGAGGAGAACGCATACAAACTTGGTGCAAAGGAGTATGTTACCCTCGACGTTACTAAAGAATACTACGAGAAGAGTCTTAAATACATGGTCTACGGAAATGTTCTCCGTAACAACTGTTACCCTATCTCTGTAAGCTCTGAACGTATTTTCCAGGCTCTTGCCATTGCGCGTTACGCTCGCGAGATTGGCGCAGATGCCATCGCTCACGGCTCAACAGGAGCAGGAAACGACCAGATTCGTTTCGACATGACATTCCTCGTTATGGCTCCGGGAGTAGAAATCATCACTCTTACACGCGACGGCAACCTTAGCCGCCAGGAAGAGGTCGACTATCTTAACAAGAACGGCTACTTTGCCGATTTCACAAAGTTGAAGTATTCTTACAACGTAGGAATCTGGGGCACATCAATCTGCGGCGGCGAGATTCTCGACAGCAAGCAGGGATTGCCAGAATCAGCATATCTGAAGCACGTAACAAAAGAAGGTCCTGAAATCTTGAAGCTCGGCTTCGAGAAGGGCGAACTTTCATCAGTAAACGGCGTTAAGTACGACGACAAAATCAAGGCTATTCAGGCAGTAGAAGAGATAGGTGCTGCATACGGCATCGGTCGCGACTGTCATGTAGGCGATACAATCATCGGCATCAAGGGACGTGTAGGCTTCGAGGCTGCCGCTCCAATGCTTATAATCGGTGCACACCGCTTCCTCGAGAAGTACACTCTGTCAAAGTGGCAGCAGTATTGGAAGGATCAGGTTGCAAACTGGTACGGAATGTTCTTGCACGAAAGCCAGTATCTTGAGCCTGTTATGCCAGATATCGAGGCTATGCTTACAAGCAGCCAGAGAAACGTTACCGGCGAGGTTACTCTCGAACTTCGTCCTCTCGGATTCCAGACAGTTGGCGTTGACTCACCAAACGACCTTGTGAAGAACAAGCTTGGCGAGTACGGCGAGACTGCAAAGGCTTGGAGTTCTGAGGATGCAAAGGGATTCATTAAGGTAAGTTCAACAGCATTGCGCGCTTACTATTTGGCTCATCCAAACGAAGAGAGATAATGGTAAACGTTGGAATTTTAGGTGCTGCCGGCTATACGGGCGGAGAACTCATCCGCCTTCTGCTTAACCATCCTTTCGTAAACATTGTGTTTGCCAACAGCGAGTCGAACGCAGGCAACAAGATTACCGATGTTCACGGCGGTTTGATAGGCGAGACAGATATGGAATTTACGGCCGAAATGCCTTTCGACGAGGTTGATGTGGTTTTCTTCTGCTTCGGTCATGGAAAGAGCGAGGCTTTCCTGAAGGAACACACCATTCCCGAGGATGTTAAGATTATCGACCTTGCTCAGGATTTCCGCATAGCCGCTCCAACGCACGATTATGTCTACGGTCTGCCCGAGATACACAAAGGCTTGATAAGCAGTTGCAAGCATCTTGCCAATCCGGGCTGTTTTGCAACTTGTATTCAGTTGGGACTGCTTCCGCTTGCCAAGGCTGGCTTGCTAAAGCACGATGTTGCGGTTAATGCCATCACAGGCTCTACCGGAGCAGGACAGAAGCCAAGCGCAACAACGCACTTCTCATGGCGAACAGATAATATGAGCATCTACAAGGTATTCACTCACCAGCATCTGCACGAGATTTGCCAGTCGCTTAACAATATCAGTCCTGCCGATGCTCCGAAGGTTGTAGACACACTTGTTGAGCAGCCTATCGAGGGCGACATCACGGTAGATTTCATTCCTTATCGCGGCGACTTCTCTCGCGGAATATTCTGTACCGAGGTTGTCAAGTTCGACGGCGAGGAAGGCTCTGCCACAAATCCGTCGGCCGAGCAACTTGCCGAGTTGTACCGTACATTCTACAACGATGCAGCCTTTACTCACTATAGCGACAAGGCACTCGACTTAAAGCAGGTTGTAAACACAAACAAGGCTCTTGTTCATGTCGATAAGTTCGGCAACAAGGCTGTAATCACATCTATGATTGACAATTTGCTGAAGGGCGCAGTTGGTCAGGCAGTCCAGAATATGAACATCATGTTCAGCCTCGACGAGAAGGCTGGATTGAATCTGAAATCATCGGCATTCTAAAAACAAAGAAAAAATGAATCTATTCGACGTATATCCACTATTCGACGTAAATATAGTTAAAGGCAAGGGATGCAAGGTCTGGGACGAAAACGGACAGGAGTATCTCGACCTTTACGGAGGTCATGCCGTTATAAGCATCGGTCATTGCCATCCTCACTATGTTGAGAAGGTAACAGAGCAGCTTAACAAACTCGGCTTCTATTCAAACTCTGTTATCAACAAGTTGCAGAGAGAACTGGCTGAGCGTCTTGGCAAGATTTCGGGCTACGAAGATTATCAGTTGTTCCTGATAAATTCGGGTGCCGAGGCTAACGAGAACGCACTCAAACTTGCATCTTTCTACAACGGCAGAACCCGCGTTCTTTCTTTCGAGAAGGCTTTCCACGGCCGAACATCGCTGGCTGTCGAGGTTACTAATAATCCAAAGATTATCGCCCCAATCAACGCCAACGGCCACGTTACTTATCTTCCGATAAACGATATCGAGGCATTCAGAAAAGAGATTGCGAAAGGCGATGTCTGCGCCGTAATCATCGAATGTATTCAGGGCGTGGGCGGAATCCGCGTCGTTACCGAAGAGTTCATGAAGGAGTTGCGCAAAGTATGCGATGAGTACAACACCGTTCTTGTCTGCGACGAGATTCAATGTGGATACGGTCGTTCGGGCAAGTTCTTCGCTCATCAGCATTTCGGCGTGAAGCCCGATTTGATTACCGTGGCTAAGGGTATCGGAAACGGTTTCCCAATGTCGGGATTGCTCATCTCTCCAAAGTTCACTCCGGTTTACGGACAACTTGGCACAACTTTCGGCGGAAACCATCTGGCTTGCTCTTCGGCTCTTGCCGTGCTCGATGTTATGGAAAGCGAGAACCTTGTGCAGAATGCTGCCGAGGTGGGCGAGTACCTTATCAACAGACTCAAGAGCGAGAATCTTCCGCACGTCGTTGAGGTTAGAGGAATGGGCTTGATGATTGGCATCGAGCTCGACATCCCTTACAAGGAGGTGCGCAACAAACTGGTCAAGGAACTGCATTGCTTTACAGGTTGCAGCGGAACAAACGTGCTTCGACTGCTTCCGCCATTGTGCCTGACTAAGCAGGAGGCCGACGACTTTATTGAACGACTAAAAAAAGCATTGTAAAAATATGAAAATTGCTGTAATCGGTGCCGGAAACATGGGCGGCGCGCTCATTCACGGATGGGCTAAGAGCGGTAAGGTCGAAAGCCTTACTATTGCCGACAAGAACGAGGCACTTCTCGATAAGTTCAAGAAAACATATCCGGGTATAAACGCCACAACCGACAACACGGCTGCCGTAAAAGACGCAGAAATCGTTGTGCTCGTGGTTAAGCCTTGGCTGATGCCGCTTGTGCTCGATGAAATCAAGCCATCGCTCAATCTTGATAGCCAGATAATCGTATCGGATGCTGCAAACTACACAACCGAGAAACTGGCAGAACAACTCGGCGCAGCAGGGCAGTTCTTCTATGCCATTCCAAACATCGCTGCCGAATTTGGCGCAAGCATGAATTTCTTGGCAAAGGGCAAGGACGCAAGCGACGACAGTCTTGCAAAGGTCAAGGCTTTGTACGATTTGTGTGGCGACACACTCGTCGTTACCGAGAATCTTGTTGGTCCGGGAATGATGATGGCAAGTTGCGGCATCGCCTACGTTATGCGCTACATCCGCGCGCAGATGGAAGGCGGCTGCGAGATGGGATTCTACCCTCAGCAGGCAAAGCAGATTGCGTTGCAGACCATGCAGGGCGCAGTTTCTCTCCTGAAGGAAACCGGGTGGCATCCCGAAGAAGCCATCGATAAAGTTACAACTCCCGGCGGCGTAACGATAAAGGGCTTGAACGAACTCGACCATTGCGGATTCAACTCGGCCGTTATCAAAAGTCTGAAGGCTGGGCTTAAGTAATATAGATAAAACAAAACATAATAACAACCAACAACTAAAAACTGTGCTCCTGTCATAAAAAGGGGTGCAGTTTTTTTGATATTTTTTTAAGATTAACTTTAAAATATAAAATAATATGTTATTTTTGCACGGACAATAAGAACCTACTAATTATAACATGAATAGAAATACATTGATGGCTATGGCGGTAGCTTGTCTTTCTGTATCAGGGGCTAATGCACAGCATCTTAGCACAGAAAACAAGTTTGCTCAGCCTTTGGGAAAAGTTCTTGATGAGGTTTCAAAGAGTTTTGGGGTAAGATTAAAATTTAATGTTGATACTACAGGGCTTGTAGTTAATTACGCTCCTCAGCGTATAAGACAATATTCGATAGATGAAACTTTACTAAATATACTTGCTCCGTTCGATTTTGTACCCGTAAAGCAGAACGATAAACTCTATAAGATTAAATCCTACGAGTATTCGCGCCGCACAGACGAAGACGGCGAGCGACTGATTGGTTATTTGCAGAAACTTTATTCAAACAAAGAAGAATTTGACAAGCGCAGGGAACAACTCCGTGCCGAGGTGCGCCAGCATCTGGGCATCGACTCTGTTATGGGCAAATTCGTACAGAAACCAAACGTAATACTTTCAAAAGTTCGCAAGTACGACGGATATTCGGCGCAGAACATCGCGCTCGAGACTTTGCCGGGGCTTTACGTGTGCGGTACCGTTTACGCTCCTTCAACCAAGGGCAAGCATGCTTTGATTATCTGTCCTAACGGACATTTCGGCAACGGACGCTACCGTAAGGACCAGCAGCAGCGCATGGGCGTTCTTGCCCGAATGGGAGCTGTGTGTGTTGATTTCGATTTGTTTGGCTGGGGCGAGTCAGAACTTCAGGTGGGCAAGTCGCACCAGAGCAGCATGGCCCATGTTCTTCAGAATGCAAATGCCATAGCGTTGCTTAACTATATGCTGGCTTCGCGAAAGGATATCGATGCCAAGCGAATAGGCGTAAACGGCGGTTCGGGCGGAGGCACTCAGACAGTTATGCTTACGGTTCTCGATGACAGATTCACGGCTGCGGCTCCAGTTGTAAGCCTTTCGGCTCATTTCGACGGTGGATGTCCTTGCGAGAGCGGATTGCCTGTGATGACATCGGCTGGCGGAACATGCAACGCCGAGCTTGCTGCCGCATTCGCTCCAAAGCCATTGCTCGTCGTTTCCGACGGAAAGGACTGGACAAGTACAGTTCCCGAGGCAGAACTTCCTTATATTAAGAAAGTCTATTCGTTCTACGATGCAGCCGACAATGTTTACGGCACACATCTTCCAACCGAGGGACACGATTTCGGACCAAACAAACGTAAGCCGGTTTACGATTTCTTTGCAAAGGTATTCAGCCTCGATGCAAGCAAGATGGACGAGAGTAAGGTAACAATCGAGCCTTTCGAAAATATGTACAGCTTCGGAAAGAACGGCGAGAAACTTCCTGCAAATGCAGTCCGCTCGGTTGCCGAGATTACAAAATACTTCGACAAGCAGATGTATTTCGACCTGCGTTGGATGGCAGGACTCGACAAGAAGGCTAGGGACTGGGCTGAGTCTCTTCAACTGAACGATGCCGAGAAGACCGCAAAGGTCGAGAAGCTCATCGCAACTCACCTGAAGAGAGTAACCGAGTGGCACAACTCGCATCCTTACACCACCGTTCCTGCCGGCATCAATCCGCGCACGGGCGAGACCCTTCGCAACGTAGACCGCGAGATTATTGCCGATGCCGCTCAGCCAAAGCACTATCACACCGATTTGATGGAAGGTCTGAGGGCAATCCTCACCGAACAACAGGTAGAACAAATTCTTGACAAATATACAGTAGGAAAAGTAGCCTTCACCCTAAAGGGATACAAGGCGATTGTTCCAGACATGACAGCCGAGGAAGAGGCAGAATGTCTCAGACTGCTGAAGGAGGCGCGCGAACGTGCCATCGATTTCAAGAGCATGAAGGAAATCTCTGAAATCTTTGGCATGTACAAAGACAAGTGCGAGGACTACTTCAACACGCACGGCAGAAACTGGAAGCAAATGTACAGCGCATATTATAAAAAACTGCAAAGCGAGAAAAAAAAGGCGAAAAAGTAGTTTTTTAGAAAACATTGTATATATTTGTCAAGGCTATTTGTCGTAATAGAGAGAAACAAAACTAATAATTACATATATAACTTTATAATTAAAAACCATGAGGCGTAAAAAAGAAGTTTTGCGTAGCGGACTCATCAGTCTGGCTATTTGCGCACTTTTAGCATCGTGTAATCAAGGTTTTGACAATGATGAATCATTTTCAAGCGGCGTGAGCAACTCAGTTCTCGAAACTCCTGCTCTTGATGCTAATTGCTTCACTACATTGACAAATTCTGATGGCACAGAAAGCGTAAAGGTAACTTGGCCCGTTGTTTACGGAGCCAACGGCTATTCGGTAAATGTTTCAAGAGTCGATAATCCTGCCAGTCCGGAGAAGATTATTGGCGATAGCATTGTCGACGGTTGCAGCGTAACCTTCCTCAAGGAAGAGGATACCAAGTACAGAATAACTGTCTTGGCACTTGGCGGCAAGGACGGCAATACCGATTCAGAGACAGGCAGATATGAGTACAGTACATACCTTCCTGCAACTCTCATTCCTGAAGGAACTGATATTGCCGACTACATTAACAGCAACCTTCCAATCTCATCAAGCGAGGAGCAGGTGTTCGAGTTGAAGGGCGGCGCAGAGTACACAATGAACTCGCTTGCCAACTTCAAGATGAACAAGGTGACATTGCGTGGCGACAAGAATTCGCGTGCAATCATCAAGGTTGGCGAGAACGGCGGTTTCATGATTCATGCTGGCTTCAAGATGAAGTACATCAATGTTGATTGTACTGATATGACTGCCGAAGGTGGTATTCTTGGTCTTGGCAAGTTGGAAAATGCGGCAGATTCTGCCATGTGTGCATCAATCACTACCGAGGCTCTTGGCTACAAGGCTCTTGGTGCAAATCAGGATGGATATGTAATCGTCGACCCTGTTGTTATTCAGGATTGTAACTTCAAGAATGTTCCAAAGAGTTTGCTTTACGGAAACAAGAAGAACTGGAGTTTGTACGATTTCAGAATAACAGGCTGTATTGTTCAGCTTAACAATGCCGGAAGCAGCAACTCTGTATTACATCTTCAGGGCGCAAGCAACGGTCTGATAAAGAATTGTACTTTAAGAAATAATACATTTTATAATGTTCAGGAGAACAGTTCTGCTTATTTCCTCCGTTACAGTAACTCTTCAAATGCTCAGCCTAAGAAGATATTCGGTGATGCTAAGGCTTCTTATGTTATAGAACACAACACATTCTGCCGAACAATGACAGGCAAGGATTTTGCGAATAATCTTGCAAACACCAACACCATCACAACATACTGTTGCTATAACATCTTTGAGGATGTGTTCCGCTTGTATCAGTTTGTTCAGACACAGACAGTTCGTACAACTATCGGCAATACAATTAGCGGCATTACAAATGCTGTGAACTCAAATGATAATGGTGGCAGAAAGGACTCTAACGGAAATCCTTTGGCAACCGAAGAAGTTCAGGGCTTTACAGACTGGTCTAAGGAATTGGATTTGACCGCTACAAACGGTGGTGTCGACTTCACTCCAACAGGAAGCGTGGCAAATCAGAACAAGAGTGGCGATCCAAGATGGTATAAGTAACTACACAATATAATTGAACAAAAAATATGAATACGAAACATATAATCAGATTGTTTGTATGCATCTGCCTTATTGTTCTGGCTCTGCCGGCAATGGCACAGAAAATGCGTACTTTCAAAGGTACAGTAGTTGATGAGTCGGGCGACCCTCTGATTGGTGCTTCTGTCAAGGTGGTAGGCGCGTCAACAGGTACTATTACCGACATCGAAGGTAACTTCGTAATCGAGGTTCCTGCTGGAAAGACTATCGAGATTTCTTATGTGGGATATCTTCCAGAGAAGTTGCAGAGCGTTACTCCGGGAGCACGAATCATGCTTAAGGAGGATGCAAACCAGTTGGAAGATGTCGTAGTCGTTGGTTACGGTTCTCAGAAGAAGGCACACTTGACTGGTGCTATCGAGACTGTACCAATGGACCAGATTCAGGATCTTTCATCTGGCAACTTGGCATCAACCCTCAGCGGTATGATTTCGGGTGTTAGCGTAAGCGGTGGTAATGCTCGTCCGGGCGAGAACGCTACAATCTACATCCGTAACAACGACGCTCTTGCAAGCGTTGGCGGTTCTTCGCTCGAGCCATTGTATGTAATCGACGGTTACATCTATCCAAACGATATAAAGGTTGGTAACACCAACGAGAACATGGGTGCAACTGCATTCAACAACCTCGACGCTTCTGAAATCGAGAGCATCTCTGTGTTGAAGGATGCCGCAGCTGCTGTTTATGGTGCTCGTGCTGCAAATGGTGTTATCCTTGTAACAACTAAGCGTGGTAGCAACGTTGGCGCTCCAAAGGTTTCGTACCGTGGTGAGATTGGTTTCACCGACGAGATGGCTCGTGCCAAGATGCTCGACGCTTATCAGTATGGTCGTCTGTACAATGCAGTAAAGGCTGCCGACCCTACAAATTTTCAGAACCTGAACAATAAACTCGACCTCTTCCAAGCAGACGAACTTGCTGCAATGAAGAGTCTTAACTACGACTTGCTCGACAAGTACTGGAGTTCTGCCTTCACAATGAAGCACAGCGTTAATGTTAATGGCGCAACAGATCGTGCTGGATACTTCGCAAGCATCTCTTACTTCGATCAGGACGGTAACCTTGGTCGCCTCGACTACGACCGCTGGAATTACCGTGTAGGCGTTGACTTCAAACTCTCTAAGTGGATGAAGGCTGGTCTTACAATCTCTGGCGACTACGGAAAGAAGAACAAGCCGAACGTAAAGGTTGGCGGTACAAACGACGAGAAGGACTACAACCTTCTGCTCACTCATCCACGCTACATTCCTGAGTCTGTAAACGGCTATGCAATTGCTGCTTACGGCGTTTCAAACGAGGAGAAGAACTCAGACCAGAATTATTCATTCTATACTCTTCAGAACTCTGGCGACTATACTCGCACAGTATCGTCAAACATCAACATCGGTGCAAACATCGAGTATGATTTCAGTTGGTACAAGCCACTCGCTGGTTTGAAGATGAAGTTGAACTACTCTAAGAGTATCTCTACCGACAAGAACAACCAGTATGGTTCAAGTTACAAGTTGTATTATATGAATGAGCGTGCCGGAAGCGGTAACCACCTTTACACTCAGGTTGGCGATGCCGAGTCTTATGAGGCACTTATGGCATCAAGCAACTTCCTTCTTGCAAATAAGGGTGCTGAAATCTACAACGGTGGCGACAACGGCTATCTGTCAAGAAACATGAGCCGTACAGACAACTATCAGTTGAACTTCAATATTACTTATAACCGCGACTTCGGTTCACACCATGTTGGTGCATTGTTCTCAGTAGAAAGATCTGAGGCAGAGAGTGAGTATCTGTATGGTTATGTAACAAGCCCTTACTCATTCACAACTGGTCAGTCAAACTCAGTTACTTCAGAGAGCCAGTCTTCTACAACATTTACACGTTCTGAGTCTGGTACATTCTCTTATATCGGTCGTGTAAACTATGCTTACAACGATACTTACTTGTTAGAGGCTCTGTTCCGTTCAGACTCGTCTATCAAGTTCGCTCCTGAGAACTATCGCGGATTCTTCCCTTCTGTATCAGGAGGTTGGGTTCTCTCTAACGAGGAGTGGTTCAAGGACAAGATTTCTTGGCTTAACTATGTAAAGGTTCGTGCATCGGGCGGTCTTACTGGTCGTGACAACACAACGGCATGGCAGTGGATGCAGACTTATGCAACAGATAAGGATAAGGGTGCTGTATTCGGCTACGGAACAAACCAGAATGCCGGAAACCACATCACTCTTAACAAGAATAACTCGGCGGTTAACCGCGATGCTCACTGGGATAAGTCGTACAAGGCAAATATCGGTGTTGACTTGAAGTTCCTCGACAGCCGTTTGTCTGTTGATGTAGACTGGTACAAGCAGTGGGATAGAGAGATGCTTCTCAACTACTCGGCAACAGTTCCGGGCACAGTTGGTACACAGAGTGCAAAGGTTAACTACGGTAAGATGAACAGCTATGGTGTTGATGTGTCATTGTCATGGAGAGACAAGATTGGCAAGGACTTCAAGTATAAGATTGGCATCAACACAGGCTACTCAGACAACAAGGTTCTTGAGATGGACTGGGAGACAGAGAACATCTACCGCCAGTTGGTTTACGGTCATCGTACAGACTTGGGAACATGGGGTATGCAATGTATCGGTATGTTCCGCAGTTTCCAGGATATCGAGGAGTACTTCGAGAAGTACAACATCAAGTCTTACATGGGCAAGACAAAAGATCAGGTTCGTCCGGGTATGCTCATATACAAGGATGTTCGCGGTGCTCAGCAGGCTGACGGTACTTATGCCGGTCCTGATGGTATAGTAGATAAGGACAACGATCAGGTTCAGATTTCTAACCGTGCAAATCCTTACGGCTTCACACTCAACCTTTCTGGCGAGTGGAAGAGACTCTCTGTAAGCCTTCAGGCTAATGCAAGCTGGGGTGGCTACAGCGTAGTTCCTACCGCAGCGTTGAAGTTGAGCAGCGACGATGCTATCGAATATCAGAACATGCCATCGTTCTGGAACGTAGACAACATGTACTCTTACGAGGATGTTTACGATGCAAGCGGCAACCTTGTAGTTGCTGAGAACCGCAATGCAAAGTATCCAAACCTTGCATATTCAAGCATCAATAGCGTAACATCTACATTCTGGAGAGTAAGCGGCGCAAGAGTTCGTCTTAACCGTCTGACTGTTGCATATAATGTTCCGACAAAGTATATTTCTAAGCTTGGTGTAAACAGTTGTAGAGTAAACATCACAGGTCAGAACCTGCTGAACCTTTACAACCCATATCCTGAAAACTTCATGGATCCATCAACAACTTATGGTGCTTACCCAACACTTAGAAAGTTCACATTCGGTTTGAATCTTTCATTCTAAAAACATTTAGTTGAGAATTATGAAAAAAAATAATATATGTCTGTTTAGCGTAGCCTTTGCTGCTGCTATCTCATTCTCTTCGTGTAGCGACGACTTCCTTGAGGAGAAGAAGAACTATGACAATGTTTCTGTTGAGGCATACAACGACTTTGCCGGTGCCAGCGCACGTGTTTCCGACGTGTATGCGTGGAGTTTGCCTGATGCCAACGCAAGTTGCAGTTGGAAGTACAACTGTACAGGTATGGCAGACGACCAGTCAAAGTCAACTGAGGAGTACAGCGGTTTCAGCGTTTTTGTAAATCCTGAAAACGAACTTACATACAAGAGCGGTGAGAATCCCGTTCCTGACTATTTCCACAATCAGGGAAACAACATTCAGCAGTCTGTATGGGGTAGAATCCGTAACATCAACGACTGTATAGCAGGTATTGAGGGAAGCACTCTATCTGCCGACGAGAAGAATCAGTTGCTCGGACAGGTTTACTTCTTCCGTGCATGGTGCTACTACAACCTTGTAAAGTGGTACGGAGGTGTGCCAATCATCACCGAGGTGCAGAATCCTGTGGCTTCATCGGTTACTCCACGTTCAACAACAAAGGAGTGCATCGAGTTTATCTGCTCAGACCTCAATAAGTCTGCCGAGATGCTTGCACCGTTCACAACAGACGGCGGTTGGAAAAAGAACGACGACTATGGTCGTGTAACATCAGGTACAGCCCTCGCTCTTAAAGGCAGAGTCCTTTTGCTTTGGGCAAGCCCTATATTCAACCGTTCAAACGATGTGTCAAGATATCAGAAGGCATACGATACTATGAAGGCTGATTTGGAGACAATCAACAGTTGTGGATACGGACTTGCAAACGAAACAAATCCGGGTGTGAACGCATCGGGCTGGGCAAGCATTTTCTCTACAAGAGACAATAACCCAGAGGCTGTGTTCGTTTCTCTCTACAACAATATAGCATCTGGCGGTACTCCTGATTATAGCCGTAATAATGGCTGGGAGAATGGCATTCGCCCTTCAAACGCACAGGGCGGTGGCGGTAAGACTCCATCGGCTATGATTGTAGACTTGTTCCCAATGAAGGACGGTAAGAAGCCGGCTAATCTTGCTACTTACACACTCCTTAACGGCTCGTCAAACTATTCTTATGACAGCGAGTATCCGTTTATGGACCGCGATCCTCGTTTTTACCGTACATTTGCATTCCCAGGTGTACGCTGGGCATTCAGCGGCGACCCAACAGGTTCTGAGAACCACAATCCATACGTTGGTCAGAACTATGAACTTTGGAATTATGTTTGGTATAACAGCGAGAGCGACCGTGACAACGTGGAGAGCGGCAATACTTACGGTGCCGACAACCTTCTTGGCAATGCTAAGGGTATGTATGTCCGCAAGCGTACCGACGATCTTGATGTAAATTCAAGTCCTCTTTACAACTTCAGCCAGAGTGTCGGCTTCAAGTATAGCGCAGCTCCTTATCTCGAGATTCGTTATGCCGAGGTTCTTCTTAACCTTGCCGAGGCTGCTTGCGGTGCAGGCGATAAGGATTATGCGGTTAGCTTGTTGAAGAGAATCCGTGCTCGCGTGGGTTATACAACCGATGGAAATTATGGCTTGCAGGAAGACCTTACTACTAATCAGGCTGCTTGTATGTCGGCTATCCTCTACGAGCGTCAGATTGAGTTGGCATACGAAGGCAAGCGTTTTGATGACCTTCGCCGCTGGATGTTGTTTGATGGCGGTACTGGCAAGGTTGAAGGAGCTCCAAGTTCATGGACACTTACAGGCTGGGGCGGAAACACTTGCAACTATCTCGGCTTCACTCCGCTTAACGGACAGCGTCGCGACAACATGGAGTTCCGTGTAAGCAATGATATCAACAAAGGTCTTGGCGAGACAGCATGGAAGACAAGTGGTGACGAGGTTATCTCACCAGACCCACTTGCAAATGTTGCTCGTCCGGCTGCCGTAGATTTCCGTAAGTCGGCTGACGAATTCGGGAAGCAACTTTCTGCATTGAAGGAGTTCTATCAGGCAAATCTTGTCCGCAAGAAGAAGAAGGGTGATGCGTTCGACTCAAATCATGCTGAGTTGTACATCAACTTCCGACCAAAATACTACTTCCTTGGCTTCTATCAGAGTGCCATGAGCAGTAACCAGACATTGCCACAGACTATCGGCTGGGGCGATTACAACAATGGAGGTGCCAACGGAACATTCGACCCATTGGCAGAATAAACAGAAAAATTAGGCGATTGATAATACGGGGGCGGCTCACACTCTTTGTCCCGCCCCCTTTTTGGATAACTTTTTTATAGGATATAAATGAAACTTAAAGAATTGTTGGCTGGATTGGTGCTTGCTTCGTTTTCAACGTCGGCATACGCACAGTATCCACAGATGACAGACGAAGCTAAACAGCTTATCAAGAGATTGGAAACGGAATGGCAGGCTCACAGCGACTCTGCTTGGGAGAAGGCATTCCCTATTGTGGTAGAGGAGGCAAAGGCAGGACGTCCTTATGTGCCATGGGCTTCACGTCCATACGATTTGCGTCAGGCAAAGATTCCTGCATTTCCGGGTGCCGAGGGTGGCGGTATGTTCACTTTCGGCGGTCGTGGCGGTAAGGTTCTTACTGTAACTACTCTTGCCGATGACGGTCCGGGCTCATTCCGTTGGGCTTGCGAGCAGGGTGGTGCGCGTATCGTTGTCTTCAACGTAAGCGGAATCATCCGTCTTAAGTCGCCAATCTTTGTTCGTGCTCCGTACATCACAATCGCTGGTCAAACAGCTCCGGGCGAGGGCGTAATAATCGCAGGCGAGTCTTTTCAGGTTGATACTCACGATGTAATCGTGCGTCACATGCGATTCCGCCGTGGCGAGACACTTGTTTGGCA
>JAEEGK010016791.1_pt1 | contig 16037 bp, 6 predicted proteins | sample 8958771 | NCBI WGS metagenome assembly JAEEGK01 (sample SAMN16246547, study PRJNA631951) | gut metagenome | biome: gut microbiome; feature: rumen; material: SC-attached | host: Bos | place: Iran: Karaj | collected 2018-10
AAAAAAACACAAACATCAAATTAAATAAATATTAAATAAAAAAAATAAAAAAATAAAAAAAATAAAAAAATAAATTAAAAAAAAATAATAATTTATAAAAATGGAAATTGGAGGATTATCTTATAATACTCAAAATTTATATATGTCGAATTTTTGGCAAAATTATAAAGTTATATATACACATTTTATAAAAAAACAAAAAGATATTATGGATATTTATTATATTTTTAATAAACTTACTACTTTAATTCAAGAATTTTCAAATGGTTTAGATAATATTACACAATATCCTTTTAATTTTGAATATAATTCTTCTTTTAGTAAATCTATGAATGCTTTTATTGAAATGTTAAAAAAAGAGGTTTTATTTATGAAAGAATATCAACAATGTTTAATGACTATTATGATAAATTTAGATAATATTTTAGCTACTACTATCTTTTCTGTTAAAAATTCTGTTAATCAAAGAGCAATTACAATGAATGAATTTATTATTAATTTATATGAAAATGAAAATAAAAAGAAAAAATATCATAATTTTGTAAGATTAGCATTAGAAAAAAAATTAAATATCGATGAGAATAATAATAAAACAAAAGAATTAGAAAGTTTATCTAAATTAATAACAAATGCAAAAGATAGTAGAATAGAATATAAAAATTATTTAATAAAAGTAAATAAAAAAAGAATAGAATACATAAATGAAATATCAAACTTATTATTAATATTTCAAAATAAAGAACAATCAATAATTGATAATACAAAAGAATCAATAATTAATTATTGTAATAAGAAAATAAATATTTTAGAAGAAATATTAAAATCAGTAAAATTAAATTTAGAAGAAAATTTCAAAAACATAAATTCAGAATCAGATATAAAAGAATTTGTTGAAAAAAATTCAAATTTAGGTTCTCCACCAATAGAAATCCCTTTTATAGAATATTCAATAGATTTTCCAATTCCAGGTTCAAATATAAGAGAAAGAAATGAGAATACAAAAAAAATGAAAAATTTCTTAAATGAAAATTTTGTGTCATTAGATGAAAAGAATGATGAAATAATTAAAATCCAAAAAATATGTGAAAATATATGGTATAATAGAATAAAAAAAGAAGAAATAAATGATATTATTTCATTATTTTCAAATGAAATTAAAGGAGAAAAAATAATGAATAAACCAGTTTCATTATATTTTTTAAGTTATTTTAATAAACAAAGAACAACAGGTCAATTTATAATAGAAGATATAACATATGAATGTTTAGTAAAATGTATTAATAATTTTTTAGATTTAAATAATAGTGATTTATATGATAATACAACAAAAACTCATATATGTGATTTTGAAATTATTGGATTATGTATTATATTAAGTCAAACTTACTATAAAAATTTAATTGAAAAAGAGTTTATTCAGCATGAAATAGAAAATAATAAAATTTTTAAAAAAAAAGAATTTTGGTTTGATTTAGCAAGTTATTATATTCAATCTAATTATCATGAGCAAATTAAAGGTGTTACAAGTTGTATTGAAGAATTAGATGAAGAAGATACTACTAGAATTAAAACTGTTGCTTTTGGGAAAGTTTCTACTATATTATTTAATATGAGAGCTTTTCATATTCCTATTAAAATAGTTAGAGAATTATGTATTAAATTATGTAAACAATTTGATATTGAAAAAGATATGATTAATATGATGTGGAATGTAAATTCTAAAAACTCTGATAATGAAGTTATTTTTGATATAGAAGAAAAAGAAAAAAAAGAAATTGACTTTGAACAAGAAATGAAAGATGCTGAAAATTTAATTAATAAAAATGTTAATAATAATATAAATAATAATATTAATGAAGGTAATATAATTAATACTAATAAAAAATAATTAAATAATATATTTCAAAAAATTAAAAGTTTTTTCAACAATTAATTTAATTTATTTTAATTTTTATAAAAATGATTTTCTTTATTTTAAAAAAAATTCAAAAAAAAAATTTTTTTATATCTTATCTTGAGGGATAGAAATTTTACTTGCTAAATAATTAAGATATTCCCTTTCACTAATATCAACATTTAATATTTTATTCATAACTTCAATTTTATCATCAATTTCTTTTATTTTCGAATTTAATTTTTCTGTTTTAACATCATTTGATTTAATAATATTGTTTAATTCATTAATTTCAGCTCTTAATTGTAAAACTTGAGGAGTATCTTCATTTGATTTTTTATTTTGTAAGGCAAAAACTCCATAATTTACTTCTGGTTCAAATTTTAAAATATTTTCATTAATATTTAACTTTATTTCTTTATATTTTTCTTTTGTAAAATCAATATTTAATCCTTCTGGTCCACAACAAGCCATTTATAAATTTAATTAAAAATATAATTTTTTATTTTTTATATTTTTTGATTTTTTATTTTTAAAAAAATATATAACTTATAATTTATATATATAATTAGTTTTTCTATTTTTATTTTAAACATAAGGTTTTTTTATTAATCTCAATATAACTTCTTGAATATATAAATCAAATCCAGAATCATCATATTTTAAATTTGAAATAATATCATATTCATTATCCATATTAAAAAGTGAAAGACAATATTCACAAAAATAAATAAAATATGAAAAAACACTTTTCTCACTCATTAAAAGCAATATACAATTTCTTTGATTAAAACTAATTCCTTTTTTTTTTAAATTAACTTTATCTTCTTCAAAAGTTGTAGGATAATTTCTTAAAGCTTTAATACATAATAAATGAAAATGTTTTAAAACTTTAATTTCTAAATCTTTAGAAATAGGTGAAATATAATAAAAAGTTAAATTATTATCATCATAATTTAAACTTTCATTACTAATCATAGCATTATATAAAATATTAATATCTCCTTCAAATAACATAAATCTTAAAAAAGATAATAATTCAAATAATTGTGATTCATAAATATTATCATTTAAAATAAAAGTTTTAATATAATCAAATTCACTTTGAAAAAAATTTTTTTTAATATTAAACATAGGAAAAGTATCATTAAAAACAATAGTTATATTAACTTCATTACAATCATTATCTTCAATAGCAAAACCATAATTTAATAAGAATCTATTATTAGTTTTTTTACCATAAGAATCAAACACTTCATTTCCTTGTTCAATATCTTCAAGAGCTTGAATAACAAAAGAATTTAAAATATTATCAAAATACCATTGAGTTTGTCTTGGTCTTTTATGATTTAATAAATCTGCAAAAGGTGCTAAAACATCAGTTTTTTTTTCTCCTATTTGAATACCAAAAATTCTACTTGAAATCATCATTCTTGCTTCACAAAATTTTTTATATGAAAATTGATTAAATGAAGGAATAAATTTACATAATTTTTCATAATCTAATTTCATATCAATTTTCTTATCATATATTTGATTTAAAAATGAACTTCCTTTTAAATAATCTAATTCTTTTTGAGTATAAAAAATAGGAAAATTTGAATAATCAGTTGGTAATAAATCAAAATAAAATTTCCATTTTGGATTTTTTTCTTCTGTTAATAAAAAAGATGTTAATAAACAATGTTTAGGTGAAGTTAATTCACTATACATAAATTTACCTATTTCTTTCCCAATATTTGTTTCTAATGCAGTTTCTAATGAAATTAAACATTCTTTTGGTATTGTCATTATAATTTCATCTTTTAATATTTTTGACTTTGCAATTACACCTCTATAATCATTTGAATAAAAATGTATTTCTAATTTAGGAAAAAATGAATCATAATGATATAATTCCTTTAAAAATTTTATATATAAAGGATATGATTTATATTGTTTTGATTTTAATTTTATTTCTTTTTTACGTTTTTCTATTAATGATATTAATTTTTGGTTTTTTTCTTTTGAAAATTTTTCTGCTTTTTCTATATCATACATTTCTAAATATGATAATGATGCAATATAATATCCTTTTGAAAATTTTGGAGCTAATTCTATTGTTTTTAAAGCATCTCTTAATGCTAATGGAAAAAATCCTTTTGCTAAATAACAAATTGCTCTTTTTATTAAAAATGTTATGTTTGATTTATCGTTATTTATTCCTTTTGTATAATATGATATTGCATTATCATAATTTTTTAGATGAGTTAATTTATTTTTTTGAATTTCTGGTTCTGTGATTATGTATTTTTGAGGTTGTTGAATTGTGAATGGACGCCTATAATTTTCTATTAATGGTAACTTTTCCATTTTATTTATAATCACTTATATATTTTGTTATTTTTTTAAGTTTAAAAAAATTTATTAGTTAGATTTTAATTTTTATTGTTTTAATTTTTATACAAAAAAAATATTTTTTTTTCTTTTTTTAATTTTGAAAATTACATAAATTCATTTGAATTATTCATTAAATTTTTCGAATGATTTAATCTAAAATATATAAAAAAATTTTTTTTTAACCAATATAAAATAATATTATTATAATATAAATAATTTGAATAAATGTTTTTTTTTCAATATTCTAAAATAACAATAAAATGGAAAAAAATAATTTATAAATTACAAAAACACAAACTTTCACAGAAGCATCATCTTTAATTTTACAAAATCAAAATGTAAATACAACTTTTAACTTATCAAAATTTACATATCCAAAAAGAAAAAATATAAGTACATCAACATAATCTGTTTTAGAAATTAAAAAAATAAGAAAAGATGTTTTTGGAGAAGAAATTAAAAAAGGAGGAAAACATAGAGTAAGTTTTATTGATATAATTTTAATATCAGATATTATAAATAATGATAATTAAAAACAAGAAAATGAAAATAAAGCTAAAATTGAAATTGTTGAAATAATTGATATTGATAGTTATAAAGAACAAAATAAAGAAATGTTTTATAAATCAAATAGAGAAATATTCAATTAGAAGAAAATGTATGTTGTGAAAGTTGTATTTTTTGTTAATTTAAATATATTTTATCTTTATAATTTATGTAGTAATCCTTTTTTCTTGTGTCATTTATTAATATTTATTTGTATGTATCGTTAGGAATATTGTTAGAGTGTATTTTTGTATCTATATAAGCTATTAGAAATATTTTTATAAAATAATATCTCATAAATTTATAATTTACAAATAAAAATTTAAAATACATTATTATGTTTTATATATTAAAATTAATTTAATTTTATTTATGAGTTTTTTATTATACTAAACATTTTTCAATAATTTTAATTTATATTTTTAAAAAAATTTATTATTTATTATTATTATATTTTAAATTATTTTATTATTTTATCAAAGAAGATATTATTATTATTTTAAATAATTAAAATATTAATAATTCATAATATCTAATATGAATTTCTAAGGAAACATTTAAATACAAAAATTCAAAATTCAAAATGAAAAAATAAAACAAAAATAAAATAAAAACTCTTCTCGCAAAAAAAAAATATAAAAATAAAAATAAAAACAAAATACTTTTTTTAAAAGTATAAATTTTTTTTATATAAGATTAAAATAAAATAAAATAATGGAAGAGAAAAAAAATTGTTTAGTGCAATTTAAATTTTTAAAACAAACATTTCCAGGAGAAGAAATTCACATAACAGGAAATATACCATCATTAGGAAATTGGTCAATAGAAAAAAGTGAAAAAATGGAAACAAATAATCAAATATATCCTTTATGGAGAAGTAAAGAAAATATAATTGCCCTTCAAAATTCAGAAATTCAATATAAATATTTAATTTTTAAAGACGGAAAATTTTTTCAATGGGAAAAAACAGAAAATAATGATAATAGAAGAATTAAAGTTGAAAATTATGTTAGATTAGTTATTCATGACCCAGGTTCTAATATTGAAAAATGTATGTTTTCATTTCCAATTTCTATTTCAAATACTCCTTCTAAGGATGATTATAATTATGAATTTGAATATGATAGTAAAATTTATGATTCTAATATTAATATTAATAATTTTATTATTGATAGTAGAAATAATTTAAATGGAATTATTGATCAACAAATTAATAATAATATTAATTTACAAGATTTTCAAATTTGTGATGAAAAAAATGAAGATGATTCTTTTTTATTTGATTTAAATTGTGATGAAGATATTAATGAATGTTATGAAGATAATTCTGAAAATATTGATAAGGATATAATTAATAATAAGGAAATTAATAATGAAGATGATTGTATTATTTGTTCTCTTTATTTACCTTTAAATATTCATAAAAATAAAAATGGTGTTTGGAAAATTTATTCTTCTAATGAACCTATATATAATAATTTAAATTTTGTTACTAAAAAAATTAATAATATTAAATGGGTTGGTATATTAAAAAATTTTTATAAAGTTAATAATGAAAAAGAATTAAATGATATATATGATAAATTAGAAAAAAGTTATAAAATGTATCCCTTAAGAATTACTAAAGAAATGTTTAAATCAATTTTATTTTTATTTAAAGAAATAATAGAACCAATATTTCATTATATTACAATACCAAATACAAATAATTATACAAATTATTGGAATTTGTATAGGAAATTTAATGAAATTACAATGAATAAAATAGTTCAATTAATGAAAGAAAATAGTTTATTATTATTAAATGATATACATTATTTTTTAGTTCCTTCTTTATTATATTTTCACTGTTCAACTTTTAAATATAAAATATATGAAAAAATGTCAATTGGATTATTTATACATTGTCCTTTTCCAAGTACTGATATTTTTATGAAAATTCCTTGGAGAGAAGAAATAATGAAATCAATATTAAATTGTTCTGTTATTGGTTTTCATTCTTTTGAATCAAATAGAAATTTTTTAAATGCAGCAAAATTATTATTAAATGTAGATTATAAATCAACTTTACAAGCAGATATTGTTTTATCATATTTAGGAAGAAAATTATTTATTAGAGTAAATAATATAACTCCAGAACCTGAATTAATAAAAAATGTTATTGAAAAAGAAGAATTTAAAAACTTATATAATCAATTAAAAAATATAAATAAAAATAAAATTGTTTTTGTATCAATTGATTCAATTCAATTTTTAATAACAATAAAATATAAATTAGAAGGTTTTAGAAGATTTATTGAAGATTTAAATGAAAATAGAGATAAAATAATATATTATCAATATATAAAATTAAACTCAGATGATTTTGATGAAAATGGTGAATTTATAATATCAAAAGAACAAAAAAAAATAATAGATGAAATAAAAAATTTTGCAAAAAATATAAATTCAATTAGTAAAGTAATAGAAATTCATATTGAAAATATTTCATATAATAAAAGGTTAGCAATTTTAGCATCTTCAAACTGTTTAGTTCGAACATTAAAAAGAGGAAGTTATTCTTTAGGTTTATATGAATTTTTATTATTGAAAATATTTTTAAAAGATACAAATTTAGTTGAATATATGTTTAGTGAATTATCAAGCATTAATTCTACTTTGGCTCATTATATAAGAATTAATCCTTTTGATTCTAAAAGTATTTATGATGGATTTTTAAAGGCTTATCAAAATTTATGTGATGTTAAAAATATTGATAATAAAGAAAATGATTATAATTTAGTTAAAAAAAGTTCTTGTAAAAAATGGTTAATGTCATTTTTTAAAGATATTAAAAATTGTAATAATTTAGAAGAATTTTTTATTAGTTCTGGTATTGGTTTAAATTTTAGATTAATGAAAAATCCAAATAAAATAACTCAATTGAATATTAAATCTTTATTAGAAGATTATGAATTATCATCAAAAAGATTAATTTTTTTTAATTTAGAAGATATAGAAATAACAAAATTAAATAATATAATATCATTATTAAATGAAATAGGAAATGATAATAAAAATTCAATTTTCATAATGTCAAAATTAAATGAAGATGATTTAATTAAACAATATAAAGAATATAAAAATTTATATTTAGTTAGTGAAAATGGTTATTCATATATGAAACCCAAAGATATTAATTTTAATAAATTATTTAAAGAATCAGAAATAAATGATGCAAAAAATATAATTTATGATATTTTAGAACCTTATACTAAAAAATGTGAAGGTTCATTAATTGAAATTCAACAAAGTTGTGTTATTTGGAATTTTTCAGAATGTGATCCTGAACAAGGCTTATTATATTCTAAAAGTATAATTTATGATTTAGAAAATGATTTAAAAAATGTAAAATTAGAAATTAAAAAAGGTATTAATTATATTAAAATTTCAAATAAAAATATGAATAAAGGAGTATTTGTTTCTCATATTATTAAAGATTTAATTTTAAATAATAAAAATGTTGATTATATTTGGGCAATTGGTAATTCTGAAAATGATGAAATTTTATTTAATTATTTGAATAAAAAAAAAGATGAAATTAAAAAACAATTTTCAAATTATAATATTAATATTTATACTAGTGTTATTGGGAAAAAACCAACTAAAGCTTTAAATTATATTGATAATTATGATAAATTATTTGAATTAATTAATAATTTAGAAGGGAAAAGTAATAATAAAAATCCTTCAAAATCAAGTTATAATATTAAAAAATTAGGATTAAATGGAATTCCTACTTTTCATAAATTATCAGGAAATTTTGAAAATCAATAATCAAAATAATTATAAATTATAAAATTATATAATTTCATTTTGTTATTGCTTATAAATATTTTACTATAAAAAATAATTAAAATAAATTATATCTCTATAATTAAATAAAAATATAAATAATAAATAAAAAATTAAAATTGACTCTAATAATTAATATTATTTAATTTTATAATTAATTTTAAATAAAAATGAATGATAAAATAAATAATCAAAGATTAATTCAATTTATTAAAAGGGGCAATATACATGATAATAATAAAAATAAAATATATGAATCAAGATTGAATTATTCTTTAAATTTAAGAAAGAATAAGATATTTAAAAAAATAATGCAAAAGCGCAATAATCTAAATTTTAAAAATGAAAAATGTTTAAACTTATGCATTAATATTGATTTATTAAATTTAAATATTTATAAGAATGAAATAAATAAATTTAATCATTTAATTATAGATGATGATAAATATAAATATCTAATAAATTCAATAGTGAATAATATTCATATAGAAATTTTTCAAACTGATTTTTTATTTTTTAATAATTGTAATAATTTATGTCATAAAACAAGTGATTTCATTAAATTCTGCCTCAAAAATTTATATGATATTTTAAATTCTTTTGGAAATATTTTAAATATAATTAATACAAAAACATTTTTTAATACTATATTATATGAATTATTTATGACTAATGAATTAAATGTTAAATATATAATAATTAAAATTTTGGTGTTATATTCTAATTTATCTAAAGAATTTAACTTTTTTTTCATTAATGATATGAGATATATTAAAAAATTATATAAACTTACTTTTATTGATAATAATGATATTATTATAGAATTATTTACAATTATTTATAATATTATATGTGATTATCCTAATGAATTTGAAAAAATAATTTCTATTTCTCCATTTCATACAAGATTAAATGAATTTATAATTTCAAATAAAACCTATATTCAAAATAATGAAATCTATCTTATTGAATTATTAGAAATTTTAGGTAAATTTATAGCATTAATTAATAAAAACTTATTTTCTATTTATCAAGAACTTATTTTTTTCTTTTATGAAACAATATTGTATAATAATAATCAAAATTATAAATTAAATCTTATTATTTATGAAATCTTATCTAAAATTTCAATTGATGATAATATTTCAAAAATTATTATTTCATGTGGTTTAGGTGATTTAATTCATAAACAAATGAAACAAAATAATCTTAAAAATAAAGATTATTTATTTTTTCAATTACAAATTATGATAAATTTATTAAGTATAGAATATATTTCTTCATATTTTATTGGAAAAAATCTTTTAGAAACATTGTCTTTAATTATAAATAATAATAATAGTTATAATGAAAATAAAGAAAAAGATAAAATACTATATTTATGTATATATTGTTTATCAAATATAGGTGCAAGTTCAATAAATCTTATACATTCGTTAATCAATTCAAATATACTTAATAATATTTTAAAAATAATTGATTATAGAAAAAGTAATAATATTTATTTTGAAACTTGTACTCTTTTTTTAAATATCATATGTCATTGTTCATTAGAAGATTTTAATTATATTAATGAAAAATTGAAAATAATGGAATTTTTTTATGAAGGCATTTATAAATCAAATAAAAATGAATATCTTTCAATATGTTTAAAAGGAATTTATTGTTTAATTATGAGAAATGAGAAATTTGCTATTTTTTCTAATATTGTAAAAGAATCTTTATCTCAATTAACTTATAATCAAAATAATGAAATTTCAAACTTATCTGAATTAATTATCCAATTAATTGAAACTAAAAATAAAACATTTATTGGATAAAAAGTAAATTATAAATTTATTTAAAAATCTTGAAAAAATCAATATTAAATATTTTATTTTAAAGATTATGTTATAAATATTCTCATATAAATAAACATTAAATATTTTTAAAAAGCCTTATTTATTTTTATAATTTAGTAAATAAAATAATTTATAAATTAAAAAATTAGTTTTATATAGTTAATTACAATGTAAAATATTAAAATAGAATATTTAATTTTGATTAAATAGTCCTCTTAATTTTAATTTTTTATTAGGTTCGAATCTTATTTTATTTTTATTTGTAATTTTTAAATTATCAGTAAAAATACTATTTAAAAACACAACATTACTTTTATGTCTTGTATCAGTTTTTAAAGGAATAATTCTTTTTGAAAGAATTTTTTTATCAATTCTCTCAGTTAAAAAATCATTTCTTGGAGAATTACTTAAAGTAGTTATTTTTCTATTACTTTCATTACTACTATTATATTTAATAAAAGGTTTATGTCTTGAAGAAGAAATAGAAAAATTTTCTTTATATTTCATAGTAAGATTTTTTTTATCAATTGAATTAATTTTTAAAGTTTTAATATTATCAAAATTTACTTTAAAATTAAAATTGGCACTATCCATTTGTAATATTTTTCTTTTAATATTTGGGTTTAAATTTTGACTATTTATTTTTTGATGATTATTTATATTATTTCTTGAAGTTAAACTACCAATTGTTGGATATCTTTCTTGTTCTTTTATTTTTGGTTTTTTAAGTTTTGTTTTATTAAAGAAATATTCAGTTAAAAATTTATTTGAAATATTTGATTGTGAATTTCTATAAATTTTACTTGATTCTTCTCTTGGTGAATTTATTGATGATAAATCTTTAATAAAATTCTTTTTTTTGTTCATTATTATATTTATTATTGGTTTTTTATTTATTTCATTTTGTTCAATTTTATTTATTATTTTATTAATATCATTTATAGTATCATCATTTGTAAAAGTAATATCAATAATATTTTTTAAATTTTTTTTATAAAAAGAATCAGTTTGATTTAAAATACTATTTAAAGCACCATTTGTAAATATTGTATCATTACTTATTTTTCTTTCTTTAATTCTTTTTTCATGTCTTTTTATTTTTTGTAAATTATCAATCATTTTTTGTTTTTTTTGAATATTTTTATACATATATTTACTTTCTGGAATTATTATATAATTTGGAAATATTTTTGAATAATTTGCATAAAATGAATATATTGATGTTAATTTCTTTTTTAATTCTGAATATTTATAAAATCTTCTTAAAAATTCATTTTCATCTTCTAATAATAAATATTCTTTAAATTTTGCTGTGTATAATGATGAATCATTAAATATTAATTCGTTTATTTTTTTCTTATTATAAAAAGTTATTGTTGTATCATATTTTCTTCTTAGTTTTATTTTCATGAATAATAATTTTGGAATTATTATTTTATTGTTCATTTTTTTTTATTTTATTTTTTTCTTTATTCTTTTATAAAATGTTAGTTGATAAAATATTATTTTTTTTGAAAACAAATAAAAAATGGAAACTAATTATTATCAAAGACAAAATTTAGATAATCAATCATATTTAAATCAAGCACAAACATTGAATTCAAATAATAATAATTCATTAAATAATTCATATCAATCATATCAAAATTCAATATTAAGTCAAAGAAATCAAAGATATATAAATAATTATACATATTTAAACAATACACCAAATAATAATAATCACATAAGAGGATTATCACAAGATATAGAAAATAAAAAAATAAATATTTCAAATTCTAATAATAATTACACTCCATATTCATCAAATTTAAATTGGCAAAAATTAAAAGATCAAATTTTATCTCCAGGTGATAATGAAAATTATTCAAATAATTATTATTATCAAAATAATAATAATAGCAATTATCAAAATATTAAATCATACACTCCTTTATATTCAAATAATAATAAATATAATAGATCATCAAGTTCAGAAAAATTACATTATAATACAATAAATACATCATTCAATAATAATATAATATTACCAAAGGAAGCAAAAAATGGGAAAAAAACTTTAATTTTAGATTTAGATGAAACTTTAGTACATTCTGCATTTAAGCCTTTTTTTATTAAAAGTGATATAATTTTAAATGTAAATGTTGATGGAATAAATCATTTAGTTCATGTATTAAAAAGACCTTTTGTAGATGAATTTTTACAAAGAATGAATAAATTATATGAAATTATTATTTTTACAGCTTCAATATCTAATTATGCAAATCCATTATTAGATAAATTAGATAAATTTAATATTATTAGTTATAGATTATTTAGAGAACATTGTGTTTCAAATAGAGGTTTATTTATTAAAGATTTAAGTCGTTTAGGTAGAAATTTAAAAGATATGATTATAATTGATAATAATCCTATTTCATATTCTGTAAATGAAGAAAATGGTATTCCTATTTTAACTTGGCATTATGATAAAAATGATAATGAATTAATTAGATTAATTCCTATTTTGGAATTTTTAAGTAATGTTAATGATGTTAGAGATTATATTAAGAAGTTTGTTAATAAAAAAAATAATGAAGTTGATTTTAATGTTGTTGAAGATATATTAAGAAATGAAAATAATAATTATATGAATAATAATAATTTAAATAATAATAATAATCTAAATTATAATAATAATTTTAATAATAATAATGATGATAATCTTAGAAAAAATAATTATGTAAATGATATTAAAAAATTTAATGACAATAATTCTTTTGATTTGCAAAGTAATACAATAAATGTAAATAATTATAGTTTAAGAAATATAGATAAAAATAATAATTTAAATAATGAAAAAAGAACAATAGAAGAAAATTCAAATAGATATAGACCATATACAGCAAGTTATAATAATTTAAATAATTTAACAGATCAAAAAAGAAATATTTCAACAATTAAACCACAATTAGCATATACACCTAAAGGAAATTATAGAATTGAAGAAAATAATGAAAATTCAAATAATTTTTCATATAATAATAATGAGTCTTATTATGATGAAAGACCAAATTCTAATTATGTATCTTATACTGGAACTTATTTAAATAGAAGAAGAGAACAAATTAAAAATGAATTAGATGATATTGCTAATAATAATAATTATAGTTATAATAATTATAGAAATAATGAATTTTCAAATTCAAATTCTCCTAATATTAACATTAATATTGTTAATCAAAATTTTTCAATTGATAATAAAAATAATAATACTATTCATGAAAGAACAAAAAAAACAATATATTATAATGAAGAAAGAAATGATAATTTAAATAATCATATTAAAAATTATTATTCAAATAATATTCATAGTATATATCAAAATAAAAATTATAACCAATATAATATTAGAAATTTAAATAAAAATGAAATCACAAATAAGTCATTAGATGATTATATAAATAAACCAACATCAAATTATTCAAATTATAATAATAATTTATTATCCAATCAGACAAGAATAAATAATTATATTTCAAATTATCATAATATAAGACCTAATTATACTATACTTTATAAAAGTAATAATAACGAAAATAATAATGAAAATGATAATAATATAATTAGATTAAAAAATTATCAATCAAGATATAATTTAATAAATAATAGAAGTGAAAATAAAATGGAGAATAATTTAGATGAAAGTAATAAATTATTTAATAGAAGTGCAAGTGGATTTTATCCTAGAAATTCAATTAATTTAAATCAAGAAAATGAAACGGAAGGAAATGAAGAAATATTATCACAATCATTTTCAAATAATAATATACAATCATATCAAAGGAATTATGATAAGTCATTATTATTAACTCCAATTAGAAGATATAGTAATAATAATGAAGATGATAATAATAGAGAATATATTAATAATAGTAGAAATATAGAAAGTATAAGAAAAATAGATTTAAATCCTTCAAATATTTATACTCAAGAAATAGAAAATAATAATTATCATCAATATGGAAATAATTATAATGATTATTCTACAAGACCATATCAATATAGAAATTCATCAAATTATTCAATCATTTATGAAAGTACTAATAATGATATTAACAATAAAAATAATGATGATGATATTACATATAAGAATAATAATGATGATGAAATTAAAAATAATAATGATAATGATAATATTAAAGTTAATAATGTTGATATGAATAATAAAAATAACGATGAAGATATTAATAAAAGTATAAAAGAAAATATTAATATTAATGATAGTATAAAAGATAAAATTAATGATAATAATAATGTTGATATTAACGAAGATAATAAAGTAGATAGTAATGAAGATAATAAAAATGATAGTAATAATGATAATAAAAGTGATAATAAAGATCAGATTCATGAAAATGAATTAGACAATAGCAATAACAAAGAGATTGAAGTAAAAAAAACAAATGAAGATATAATTGATAATAATAAAGCAAATGAGAATATAAATAATACCCAAAATGAAAAAATAAATAATTCTCAGAATGAAAAAAAAAGTAGTAGAGGAAATCAGAGTTATTCAGGTGATAATGAAAGTGATGAAAATAGTTATAGTTATAGCAAGAGTAATACCGTTAGTAACAAAATAAATAATATTAATATTACAAATAATAGTAAAAGTTATCTTAAAAGTGGAAATACAGAAGAAGAAAATATGAGTGGAAGTAAAAATGAATGTGTAAAAAAGTTTATTAGTGATATTATAAATAATAATGATGTAACTATAAATGAAAACGAACAATCTGAAAATATTAAAAATAGTAAAGATTTAAATCAAAATGTAACTGATAAAGAAAATGAAAAAAGTCATATTTCAAATGAACATGACAGTAAACCTAATATTATTAATGAAAAAGAAAAGGAGAAAGAGAATGAATTAGAAGATGAAGATATAAATAATAAAGAAGATATAAATAGTAAAGGAGATATAGATGAAAATGAAAATATGAATGAAGAGACAAACATAATTAAAAACATAAATGAGAATGAAAATAATGATAAAAATGATAATTTATCAGAAAAACAAAATATAATTATTGATAATGAAAAAGAAATTTTAAATACTAATAAAAATATAAATGAATCACAAAATGTAAAAAATAAAAATATTATAGATGAAAAAGATAATCTTAATGCAGAGAATAATAATACAAAAAATATACATGAAGATGAAACAGAAAAAGAATTCATTACTAAAAATGAAGATATTAATGAAAATGAAAACATTATAAGAAATGATAGTATTAATGAAAATTTAAACACAAGTCAAAAAGAAAAAAAAATTGATAATAATAATTATAATGAAAATGACAGTACCCCAAAAGAGAATAATAATCAAAGTGAAAAAATAAGCCAAAATGATATTAATCATAAAGATGAAATAATAAATGAAGAATTTAATAATATAAGTCAAAATAAAAATATCCATAATAATAATATAGAACAAAATGAAAAAGATAATTTTAATAATATAAGTCAAAATAAATCTATAAACGAAAGTTTCA
>JAEEGK010016793.1_pt1 | contig 16036 bp, 14 predicted proteins | sample 8958771 | NCBI WGS metagenome assembly JAEEGK01 (sample SAMN16246547, study PRJNA631951) | gut metagenome | biome: gut microbiome; feature: rumen; material: SC-attached | host: Bos | place: Iran: Karaj | collected 2018-10
GTCTTGAACTTCTCGATGATCGCGGCGGTCTCCTCCTCCGTCTTGCGGGGATCGACGATATAGAGGACCTCGTACTTTTCCTGGATCTTTGCCATGTCTTTTGCACCTCCTTACGGACTAATGGTCTACATCTGCAAATGTAGACAAGGATATGCCGAAATAATCAGCCTTTTGATTATACACAAAGGGCGGGACTTGTCAAGGATTTTTTCCGTGATTCACCCCATATTTCTTCACATAGGGGATGCGCTCCAGCAGATAGCTCAGAGGAAGGCCCAGGACATACATGGCCACGGCCTCCCCTACCCCGACCTCCAGGGCGAACACGGGGAAGGACGCCCAGAAGGCATCCGGCGTGATCACATAGGCCAGCATCGCGCCCACCATCACCGCATTCACCACCACCGGCGGGAGCAGCGCCAGGCCGCGGGGCTTCAGGCGGGCGGTGGCCAGACAGGCAAACAGGGTGGCCAGGGAGCCGAACACGATATCCAGCGGCCCGTTGCCCCCCAGGAGGTTAGCGAGCAGGCAGCCGATGAACAGGCCCCAGGTCGTCTCCGGGAAGAACCAGGGCAGGATGCACAGGGCTTCGCTGACGCGGCACTGAAGGTTCCCGTAGCTGATGGGGGCCAGCAGCAGGGTCACGGCGGCGTAAAGAGCGCCGATCACGGCGGCACGGCAGATTTTGTGGAGATTCATGTTCTTCTGCATCAGGTGTTGAATATTCCTTTCTCGTCTGAAATACTCTGCAGACGGCAGCCGCAGTAATCCTGCCGGTAGATATCCAGCTCCCGGCAGATTTCGATGGAGCGCTTGTAACCCTCCCTCTTTTTGAAATCCGAATAGAGCCAGGGCACGCCCCAGGCTTCCCCCAGCTCCGCGCCGATAGTGTTGATGACCTGGGCGTTCTTATGGGGGCTCACGGTGAGGGTCGTGGCGAAGAAGTCGTACCCCTCCGCCTTTGCCTTTTCGGCTGTGCGCTCCAGGCGCAGGTGGAAACAGAGGCTGCACCGTCCGCCCCCCTCCGGGTCGGCCTCCCGGCCCCGGACGGCGGCCAGGAAGGTTTCGTTGTCCCAGGGCTCAGCCACGAGGCGGAAGGGATAGCGCCGGAGCTTTTCAAACTGACCCAGCCGCTTTTCGTATTCCTCCAGCGGCATGATATTGGGATTATAATAGTAAACGGTAATGTCCAGGCGCTCCGATAAGGCCTCCAAGGGCCAGCTGGCGCAAGGGGCGCAGCAGGCATGCAGAAGCAGCCGGGGCTTTGCTTCCCCCAGGGAAGCCAGGGTCTTTTCCATCATTTCCTGGTAATTCATGGGGACGAGGATATCATATTTTCCTTGATTCGGCAAGGGCAGAGGGCTATAATATTTGATGATATGAGGAATCGCATTGGACGGCACCCCCCTCCCCGGTGGGTTTCGTCCACATTTCGCGTTGCCGTGAAAAGGGGATATTTATGCTGGGACTGACCCGTGCCCTGAAGGGCGAAAAAGACTTTCATGAACTGCTGCAGCGCCTGGAATACGGGGGCTGCCCCCTGGTCTACAGCGGTTTAGGGAGCATCCACGCCGCCCATGCCGCCGCCGCCATCCGCAAGGAAACGGGGCGGCCCCTGCTGGTGATCTGCCCCGACGAGCTGGAAGCGGAGCGTTTCCGGGCTGACCTGGCCGCCTTCAGCCAGGAGGAGACCCAGACCCTCTTTGCCAGGGAATTCACCTTCTTCCGGGCGGACAGCGTCTCCCGCGAGGGGGAGCATGCCCGGCTGCGGACCTTCCGAAAGCTGCTGGCGGGGACTTCTCCCCTGCTGGTGGCCACCCCCGACGGGCTCATGCAGCGCACCCTTCCCCCCCAGAAGCTGGAGAGCGTCAGCTTCACCCTGCAGGTGGGGGACCGGGCGGAGCTGGGCCTGCTGGCGGAAAAGCTGACCCTCTGCGGCTATAAGCGCTGCGATGCCGTGGAGGGCATGGGGCAGTTCGCCATCCGGGGCGGCATCCTGGACTTCTTCTCCCCCGCCTACGCCCAGCCGGTGCGCTGCGAGCTTTTCGGGGATGAGATCGACGGCATGGGCCTTTTCGACACGGCCACCCAGCGGCGGACGGAAAACCTGCAGAGGGCGGAGATCCTTCCGGCGGCGGAGTGCCTCCCCTGTCTGGCCGACGGCGGGTCTGACCTCCTGTGCGAGAAGCTCAGCGCCCTCATCAAAAAGCTGGGCAGGCGCAAGGCCCCGCCCAATATCCTCATCGGCAACCTCACCGCCGACCTGGAACATATGGCCGCCGGACTCAGCTTTTCCGCGGCGGACAAGTACATCTCCCTGCTCTACGACGAATTTGCCGACGGCCTCAGCTACCTGCCCCCGGAGGCGGCGGTGATGATGCTGGAGCCCGGCCGCTGCGCCGAGCGGGCCAAGAACTACGGCTGGCAACTGGGGCAGGACGTGCAGGCCCTTCTGGAGGGGGACCAGCTGGAGGGCAGCCTGGCCTTCTATTTCCGGGAATGGCAGGAGCTCTGCGATCACCTGGCGGACTGGCCGGTGGTCTTCGCGGATAATTTCCGGGGCAGCACCTATCCCCTGGCTCCCCGGACCCTGCTGAACCTGACGGCCAAGATTTTGCCCAGCTATGGGGGCAGCCTGTCCACCGCCGCGGGGGACATCGTCCACTATCTGAAGGAGGGCTACCGCCTGGTGGTCTTCGCCGGGGACCGGCGGAAGGCGGACATTCTGCGGGAATACCTGGAGGATCACGGCGTCCGCCCCGTCGTCGACGAGGCCCTGGCCCAGTTGGGAGAAAAGGGCGTCTGCGTCATCTCCGTGGGCGGCCTCTCCTCCGGCATGGAGTACCCCGGCATGAAGCTGGCGGTGCTGACAGAGGGGCAGTTCACCGCCCGCTTCACCCAGGGAAAGGCCCGGAAGAAGGGGGACGGCAGCAGGAAGCGGATCGAGAGCTTCACCGACCTCTCGAAGGGGGATCTGGTGGTCCACGAGACCCACGGCATCGGCCGCTTCCTGGGGGTGGAGCGGCTCCAGGTGGACGGGGGCTACAAGGACTATGTCAAGATCGGCTACGCGGGCACCGACGTGCTCTATGTACCCGCCACCCAACTGGACGTGGTCTCCAAATACATCGGCGCCGGGGGCGAGGACAGTCCTGTGAAGCTGAGCAAGTTAGGAGGCACCGACTGGGCCAAGGCCAAGACGCGGGCGAAAAAAGCGGCCCAGGACCTGGCCGCCGGGCTCATCCAGCTCTATGCCGAGCGCGCCAGGCGCCCCGGCTATGCCTTCGGGCCCGACACGGTATGGCAGCAGGAATTTGAGGAACGCTTCGAATACGCGGAGACCGACGACCAGCTCCGGGCCATTCAGGAGATCAAGACGGATATGGAAAAGGCCGTACCCATGGACCGGCTCCTCTGCGGGGACGTGGGCTTCGGGAAGACGGAGGTGGCCCTCCGGGCAGTGATGAAATGCGTTATGGACGCCAAGCAGGCTGCCATCCTGGTGCCCACCACGGTCCTTGCCCAGCAGCACTACGTCACGGCCATGAAGCGCTTTGCCGGGCTGCCGGTGCACATTGAAGTACTGAGCCGTTTCCGCTCCCAAGCCCAGATCAAAGAGGCCCTGCGGATGGTGAAGGACGGCAGCGCCGACATCGTCATCGGCACCCACCGTCTTTTGCAGAAGGACGTGGTCTTCAAGGACCTAGGGCTGCTGGTGGTGGACGAGGAGCAGCGCTTCGGCGTCACCCACAAGGAACGGCTCAAGGAGATGAGCAAGGGGGTGGACTGCCTCACTCTTTCCGCCACTCCCATCCCCCGCACCCTGAACATGGCCCTGGCAGGCATACGGGACATGTCCACCATCGAGGAGCCCCCCTCCGGGCGGCACCCGGTGCAGACTTATGTGCTGGAGCACGACTGGGGCGTGCTGGCCGACGCCATCCGCCGGGAGCTGAGCCGAGGCGGCCAGGTCTACTACCTCCACAACCGGGTGGAGACCATCGACCGCTGCGCCGGGCGCATCGCCCAGATGGTGGAGGGGGCCAGCGTGGCGGTGGCCCACGGCAAGATGGACGAGGCCGGGCTCAACGCCGTCATGGACAAGGTCTCCTCCGGCCAGGTACAGGTGCTGGTGTGCACCACCATCATTGAGACGGGCATCGACATCCCCAATGTGAACACCCTCATCATCGAGGACGCGGACCGGTTGGGCCTGGCCCAGCTCCACCAGATCCGGGGCCGGGTGGGACGAAGCAGCCGCCACGCCTTCGCCTATTTCACTTTCCGCCAGGGCAAAGTCCTGACGGAGGTGGCAAACAAGCGCCTCAGCGCCATCCGGGAATACGCGGAATTCAACTCCGGCTTCCGCATCGCCATGCGGGACCTGGAGATCCGCGGCGCGGGGAACCTGCTGGGGGCCGAGCAGAGCGGCCACATGATGAGCGTGGGCTTTGACATGTACTTAAAGCTGCTGGAGGAGGCCGTGCTGGAGCAGAAGGGAGAAAAGAAAAAGGCCCGCGCCGAATGCTCTGCGGACCTGAGCGTGGAAGCGGGCATCCCGGATTCCTACGTGGAATCCCCGGAGCAGCGTATGGACCTCTACCGCCGCATCGCCCTCATCCAGACGGAGGAGGACGCCGACGATATGACCGACGAGCTGATCGACCGCTTCGGCGATCCCCCCAGGAGCGTCAACAACCTCATTTACGTGGCCCTCATGCGGGGCGAGGCGGCGGATGCCGGGATCACGGAGATCAGCCAGAAGGGCGGGCGGCTCACCTACAAGCTGGCAGACTTCGACATGGCCGTTATCTCCAATCTCTACAACCTGGAGGAATACCGGGGCAAGCTGAAGGTGGAGGCGGGCAGCAGCCCCGGCGTCAGCCTGAAGCTCAACACCGGGGCGGACGTGATCCGCCAGTCGGTGAAGTTCATCCGGGCCTATAAGGGCATGCAGAAAAGCGAGGGGTAAACAGATTTGCGGGGCGGCTTCTCAGCCGTCCCGCAGGTTTTTTATTTAAGTTCGTCCAGCGCCGAGGCAAGGGCGGCCAGGTCTTCTTCCGTCGTGGACCAGCCGGTGACGAAGCGGATGACCGTATGCCTTTCATCCCTCTTCTCCCAAAAGCTGAAGGCCACCTTCTCCCCCAGTTTTTCGATCTGACGGTCCTCCAGCTCCACGAACTGTTGATTGGTGGGAGAATCCAGCCATAGGGGGATTCCCCGCCCTTTGAACAGGCTTTTCAGCTTTTCCGCCATGTCCGCCTCATGCTGTCCGATGCGGAAATAAAGGCCGTCGGTAAAGAGGGCGTCGAACTGGACCCCCAGGAGCCGCCCTTTTGCCAGGAGCGCCCCCCGCTTCTTGACGGCGTTTGTGAAATGCGTCGGGCGGCCATGCCGGGGAAAGACCACGGCTTCCCCGCAGAGGGCGCCGCACTTGGTGCCACCGATGTAGAAGACGTCGCATTGTTCCGCCAGGTCCGGCAGGGTCAGCTCCGCCGAAGGGCACATGAGGCCGCAGGCCAGCCTTGCCCCGTCCAGATAGAGCTTCAGCCCGAAGCGGCGGCAGATGGCGCTGATGGCCGTCAGCTCCGCCTTGGTATAGAGGGTGCCGAATTCCGTGGGATGGGAGAGATAGACCATGCCGGGCCAGACCATATGCTCATTGTTCGCGTCAGCGTGAAAGGCGGTGAGGAATGCTTCCAACTCCTCCGCCGAAAGCTTCCCGTCGTGCTGGGGCAGGGTCAGCACCTTGTGGCCCGTGTATTCAATGGCCCCGGCTTCGTGGGCGGCCACATGACCGGTTTCGGCAGCGATCACGCCCTCCCAGTCCCGCAGGAGGGAAGAAATCACCACGGCGTTCGTCTGGGTGCCCCCGGCGATGAATTCCACATCCGCATCCGGGCTTTGGCAGGCCTGGCGGATCTTTTCCGCGGCGGTGGCGCACCATTTGTCCGCCCCGTAGCCGGTCTGCGGCTCCAGATTCGTCTCCAACAGGTGCCGCAGCACCTCCGGATGGGCCCCGGTATTGTAATCGTTTTCAAAGGATACCATTTTTAATCTCCATCGGAACAGAAAAGCTGCGGCGGCTAAAACCGCCGCAGTCGATATTCAGAAACAAGCCTCGCAGAGTTCGCGGCTCGGAAGCCGCGAAAAAATCGGAGTCATTTTGGGGCAGAATTCACTTCTGCCCCAAAATACCTTTCGCGGAGCGGACTGTGGGCCCGAAGGGCCTGCGGGTAGCGGAGCGCAATCCCCTCAACGCGAGCCTGCTCGCGTTGATTATATTTTGTTGTCGCTGCCCAGGACCTTGACGATCTTACGCTTCACGATCTCCCGGATATTGTCCCTGGCGGGGGTCAGGTACTGCCGGGGATCGAAGTGGGAAGGATTCTCCGCCAGGTGCTGGCGCACGGCGGCGGTGAAGCCCAGGCGCAGGTCGGAATCGATGTTGATCTTGCAGACGGCCATGGTGGCAGCCTTCCGGAGCATATCCTCCGGGATGCCCACCGCATCCGGCATGCTGCCGCCGAAGCGGTTGACCACCTCCACATATTCCGGCAGGACGCTGCTGGAGCCGTGGAGCACAATGGGGAAGCCGGGCAGACGCCGGGAGACTTCCTCCAGGATATCGAAGCGCAGCTGAGGCTTCTGGCCGGGCTTGAACTTATAGGCCCCGTGGCTGGTGCCGATGGCGATGGCCAGGGAATCCACGCCCGTGCGGGAGACGAATTCCTCCACCTGGGCGGGGTCGGTGTAGCTGGAATCGGCGGCGGAGACCTTCACATCGTCCTCTACGCCCTCCAGCCTTCCCAGCTCGCCCTCCACCACCACGCCGTGGTCGTGGGCGTATTCCACCACCTTTTTGGTGACGGCGATATTCTCCTCAAAGCTGCGGCTGGACCCGTCGATCATGACGCTGGAAAAGCCCCCGTCCACGCAGGACTTGCAGATATCGTAGTCCGCGCCGTGGTCCAGGTGGACGCAGATGGGCAGCCCCGTGTCCTCCACGGCGGCTTCGATGAGCTTCATGAGATAGACGTGCTTGGCATATTTCCTCGCTCCGGCGGAAACCTGGAGAATCAGGGGGGAACGAACCTCCGCGGCAGCCTCGGTGATGCCCTGGACGATCTCCATATTGTTGACGTTGAATGCGCCGATGGCATAGCCGCCCTCATAGGCCTTGCGGAACATTTCGGTGGAAGTAACGATGGGCAAGGGTATCAGCTCCTTTCCCGGAAAGTTTACCACGGCCCTGCGGAAAATAAAAGGACAATTTCTCAAAAATAGCTGCATTTTCCGTTTATTTTGTGGTAGAATATGAGGAGCACCCCAATATGAAGGAGGTTTAGCCCATGAGTCAGCTTATCGGCGCCTGCGTCTTCGGCCAGTCCGGCGGGCCCACCAGCGTCATCAACGCCAGCTTCTACGGGGCGGTGAAGGCCGCTCTGGACAGCGAAAGCATCACCAAGGTCTACGGCGCGGCCCACGGCATACAGGGCATTCTGAACGACGTGCTTTACGATATGGGGGAGGAGGACCCCAAGGAGCTGAAGCGCCTAACGAACACGCCCTCCTCCGCTTTGGGTTCCTGCCGCTACAAGCTGGCGGACCCGGACAAGGACGACAAGGATTTTAAGCGCATCCTGGAGATCTTCCAAAAATACGATATCCGCTATTTCTTCTACAACGGCGGCAACGACAGCATGGACACCTGCGAGAAGGTGAGCCGCTACATGAGCCGGGCGGGCTGGGAGTGCCGGGTCATGGGCATCCCCAAGACCATCGACAACGACCTGTTCGGCACCGACCACTGCCCCGGCTTCGGCTCCGCGGCGAAATACATCGCCACCAGCTGCATGGAGATCGCCCTGGACGCCGCCGTCTACGACTATCCCACCGCCACGGTGGTGGAGATCATGGGCCGCCACGCCGGGTGGCTGGCGGGCTCCGCGGCCCTGGCTAGCCGCTTCGGCTCCGGCCCGGACCTCATCTACCTGCCGGAGCAGGTCTTTGACCTGGAAGCCTTCCTCTGCCGCTGCGAGGCGGTCATCAAGGAGAAGGGCAATGTGTTCGTGGCCGTCAGCGAGGGCATCCAGGACAAGGAAGGCACCTTCATCAGCGAATATGCCTCCAAGAGCGGCACCGACGCCTTCGGCCACACCCAGCTGGGGGGCCTGGCGGTGTACCTGGCGGACCAGATCAAGAAACGCTGCGGCGTGAAGTCCCGCGGCATCGAATTGAGCCTGCTGCAGCGCTGCGGGGCGCACCTGGCCTCCCGCACGGACATCGATGAGGCCATGATGGCGGGCATGACCGCCGTGAACACCGCCGTGGCCGGGGAAACGGGCAAGATGGTGGCCTTCGATTGCAGCCGCCGGGACGGGACCTATGCCTGCCGCACCAAGCTGGTGCCCCTGCAGGAGGTAGCGAACTACGAAAAGAAGGTACCGGCGGAGTGGATCCTCCCCGACGGCGCCGGGGTGACCAAGGAATTCGTCAATTATGTGCTCCCCCTCATCCAGGGGGACTGTGAGCGGGAAGTGAAGGACGGGCTGCCCCGCTTCGCAAAGCTGAAAAAGGTCAAAGCGTAAGGAAGTTATGTAAACCGGAGGCGATCACGGATCGCCTCCGGTTTCTTTATGCCGCGTTTTCCGCTGCCGCTTCCGCCGTTTCCAGCATGTCCTCGATACTGATGCCGTAGCCCTTGGTGGGATCGGAGACCAGGACGTGGGTCACCGCCCCCGCCAGACGCCCATCTTGCAGGATGGGGCTGCCGCTCATGCCCTGGACGATGCCGCCGGTGAGGCCGATGAGGCGATCATCCGTGACCTGGATCAGCAGGTCCCGACAGCCGCCGCCGGGATAGACCCGCAGGACGCGGGCGCTGTACTTCTCCCTGCTGCCGCTGACGTCGGAGACGATCTCCGCCGGGCCGCAGCGCAGCTCCCCCAGAGGGCAGAGCTCCACCGGCTCCCCCAGGGTCTCCGGCAGGGCGCCGGGCTCCAGCACGCCGAAAATGCCCGCCTCCCGGTTTTCCAGGATGCTGCCGAAGGGCTTTTCCAGGCCCATGCTCCCCTTCAGCTCCCCCGGCTCCCCCGCGCTGCCCCGCAGGATGGAATCCACGCTGGCCTTGCCCACGATGCCGCATTTCATGGGCAGCAGCACCCCCGTGTCCACGTCGCTCACCGCGTGGCCCAGGGCGCCGAAGCGCCCGGTGTCCGGGTCATACCAGGTCATGGTGCCGATGCCGCTGAGGCCGCTGCGCAGCCAGACCCCCAGCTCCGGCTGCCCGTCCTCCCCCTTTTGCGGGCGGACGGTGACCTGCATCTCCCGCCCTTCCCGGAGGAAACGGACGCTGACCTCCTCGCCCTCCGTTTCCAGGGCCTCCCGCAGCTGGCGGGCCGTGCTGACCCGCACCTGCCCCACTGCCTGGATCAGGTCGCCGCTGCGGATGCCCGCCTCAAAGGCCGGCGACCGGCTGCCGCCGCCCGTCTCCGGCTCCGACATGCCGATCACCAACAGCCCGTCCGTTTCCAGATGCACCCCGATGGCGGCGCCCACCGGCACCAGCCGCCTTGCCGGCCCCTCCGCCGCTGCCGGGCTCAGCGTCAGAAGGAGCGCCACGGCCAAAGCTGCCGCCCCTTTTTTGATCATTTTTGCCACAAGCTTCTCTGCTCCTTTATTATCTTCCCCGTGCAAAGACAGCGTCGGCCGCTCTCTTCGCCCTTTGCAGTATGCCGCAAAGAAAGCAAAAAACCAGTGACAATATTCTGCGCTTTTGGCACCTTCGGATTCCCGCTCGGGATTGGCATTTTCTTCCATTCCCGCATAGAATGATATAAGAATGAAGGAGGTGCTATGACGATTTGAAGCTTTTGCGTTACGGCTCCGTAGGCCCTCAGGTGGAGCTGCTGCAGCTTGCTTTGCAGCGGGAGGGCAGCCTGCGGGAGGCTCCCGACGGCATTTTCGGCGCCAGGACCAGGGAGGCCGTCACCGCTTTCCAGCGCCGCCAGGGCCTGGCGGCGGACGGCATTGTGGGGAATGCCACCTGGCAGGCGTTGACCCCTCTGCTCACAGGTTACCGCACCGTCACGATCCGGCCGGGAGATACATTCTACAAGTTGGCCCTCCGCTGGGGCGTCAGCCTCCGCAGCGTGGAGACCGCCAATCCGGAGGCGGACCCCCTCAACCTCCAGCCGGGGCAGAAGCTGGTGCTGCCCCTCCCCTTTGAAGTGGTGCCGGGGAACATACGCTTCAACTCCACGGCGCTGGACTTCTGCGTCCGGGGCCTGGCGGCCCGCTATCCCTTCCTGGAAACGGAGACCGTCGGGCAGAGCGTGCTGGGAAAGCCGCTCAGCCTGCTGCGCTTCGGCAGGGGCCGAAACCATGTGTTTTTCAATGCCGCCCATCACGCAAACGAGTGGATCACTGCTCCCCTGCTGCTGCGCTTTCTGGAACGGCTTTGCGCCGCCTATGCCGCGGGGCAGGCCATCGGCGGCAGCCGGGCGGAGGAGCTTTGGAAGCGCTGCACCCTGCACCTGCTGCCCCTGGTGAACCCCGACGGGGCGGACCTTGTGACCGGGGTGCTGGGACCCGGGGACGACGCCTACGGGGAGGCGCTGGCCATGAACGGCGCCCAGGCGGGCTTCCCCGACAATTGGAAGGCCAACATCCGGGGCGTGGATCTGAATCTGCAATACCCGGCAGGCTGGGACGAGGCTCGGCGCATCAAATTCTCCCAGGGGTATACGAAGCCGGGACCGCGGGATTACGTGGGCTCCGCGCCTCTGACGGAGCCGGAGAGCCGGGCCGTATACGATTACAGCCTGCACAATCCCTTCAGCCTCACCCTCAGCTACCACACCCAGGGACAGGTCATCTACTGGAAATACGACGGCTTCGACCCGCCCCATGCCAAGGCCATCGGGCGGCGGCTGGCGGCCCTCAGCGGCTATGCGCTGGAATTGACGCCGGCGGAATCCGCCTACGCGGGATATAAGGACTGGTTCATCCAGCAATTCGACAGGCCGGGCTACACCGTGGAAGCGGGGAAAGGCGTATCGCCCCTGCCCCTGGGCCAGTTTGAGGAGATCTGGCGGGCCAACGAGCCGCTGCTCACCTACGCCATGCTGGCAACGGCGGAGTAAACAAACCTCTGCCTGCCCCTTTGGGGAAGGGACGCAGGCGCGCAGCCAGACAAGAGCAAAAGAAAGGAACGGCTCCGGCGCGCAAGCTTCCCTTCTGCGTCCGTGAGTCGTTCCTTTGCTGATCGCTCATTCCCGCGGCTGAGCCGCCGCGTTCTATTTCGTTTTCTCCCGTCAAATTTTGCGGACTGGCCGGACTACCGTTTGACCGAGCGCATCGCCAAAAAGGTCGGGATATTCAGCTCGTGCAGGCGGCCCACACCGTTGGTATCCTCATAGAGGCTCAGAAGCGTGAAGCCCGCCTCCAGTTGTCCGCCGATCTGCTCCTCCAGCGTATGGGAGAATTGGAACCCCCCGTCGTCCGCTTCCAGTTTCGAGCGCTGCGCTGCGTCAACCAGGGGATCGAAGGGAAGATGGTTGACGATCTCCCGCTCGTCCTCGTCCACAATGAAATTGACATAGTGGTCAACGCCCGAAAGCAGCGTTCCGCCGGGCCTCAGCACGCGCCAGCACTCCCGCCAGACCGGCTTGACCTCCTGGACGTAACAGTTGGAGACCGGATGGAAGATGAGATCGAAGGTCTCGTCCGGAAAAGGCAGCGGCTTTGTCATATCGGCCCGCACGATAGATATGGCATAACCCTCCCGCTCGGCCACCATGCGCTCGCTGGCTAGCTGCCGTTCGGAATAGTCCAGCACCGTGCATTCCGCGCCCAGGGCAGCGAAGATCGGCATCTGCTGACCGCCGCCGCTGGCGAGGCCGAGGATACACTTGCCCTTCAGTTCTCCGAACCAGGCATGGGGGACCGGCTTTGTAGGCGTCAGCAGAACGTCCCATTGCCCCCGCACGGCAGCAAGATACGTCTCATGACTGATGGGCTTTCCCCATTCCCAGCCTTCCTCGACCCAGCGATCGATCGTCGATGCGTTGATGTCCTGGTAGTTCATCCCTGTCTCCCATCCGTTTCACGCTCTGTCAGGAAATGGCGCCGTCTCAAACGAAATACTTCTCCGGCTGGCCGTGGGCGGCGATGCGCAGCTCCAGAGCCGGGAATTTCCCCGCCAGCCAGTCCCGCAGGACGGGGATCACCACGTTCTCCGTGTTGAAATGGCCCGCGTCGATAAGGTTCAGGCCCAGCTCTTTAGCCCGCAGGAATTGGTCGTGCTTCACGTCGGCGGTCACGAAGGTATCGCAGCCGGTCTCCGCCGTTTCCTCCAGCATGCTGCCGCAGCTGCCGCCTCCCACCGCCACCAGGCAGACAGGCCTGCCCCCGTCCACATAGCGGAGCCCGGCGCAGCCCAGTCTTTTCTTAATGCGGGCCAGAAAGTCCGCCAGGGGCATGGCCTCCGGCAGAGTGCCCAGGCGGCAGATGTGCTCCGCCTCATAGGGCCGGGCTTCCCCCAGGCCCAGGGCCGACGCCAGGGCGTCGTTCACTCCGCCGTCCACCGCGTCCAGATTCGTGTGCATGCAGATGGCGGCGATCCCGCCAGTCAGCAGGTCCATAGCCTTCTTTCCCTGGGGCACCTCGCTGCTGACGGCCTTCAGGTCAAAAAACAGGGGGTGGTGGCTCAGCACCAGACCTGCTTTAAGTTCCTTCGCCTCCGCGATCACCTCGCCGGTGATCTCCAGGGCCAACAGCACCGACGTGACCGGCCAGGCCCGGCTGCCCACCAGCAGCCCCACGTTGTCAAAGTCCAGCTTCGTTTCCACCGGGGCTTTCGTATTCAGAAAATCGAAGATCTCACCAACCGTAGGCATCTTTCAAGTCCTCCAACAGTTCTTCCGTCCGGCGTTCTTCCGCCGTGTCGGGCTGCCGGGCCTTACGCTGCCCGGCCAGGGAGCGCTCCAGCTGCCGCCGCAGCCGCCGCGCATATTCCGTCTCGGTAAACCCGGCCCAGAGATAGGCCGGGCGGGGCATGGGCACCGCCCCCGCCTCCGCGCAGAGCACCCAATAGAGCCTGTGCTTCTCCGTCACCAGTTTTTCCTCCCGGACGCGGAGGCCATGGTCATAGAGCCAGGCCAGCAGCTCGGCCCGCTTGGTCATGGGCTGGAGGATGAGGCGTTTCCCCGTCCAGTCCCAGGCCGCGTCCTCCAGGATGCCCGCCATGGTCTCTCCGCTCATGCCCGCCAGGATCACCGCGTCCGCTTCCTGGGGACGGATGCCCTCCAGACCGGGGCAGAGGCGGAAATCTATCCCGTCCACCCCATAGCGCCGGGCGGAGGCACGGGCAGCATCCAGCGGCCCCGGCGCGATATCCGAAGCGATGACGCTAGTACAGATGCCATTTTGCCGGAGCCAGACGGGCAGATAGCCGTGGTCCGTGCCCACGTCGGCCACCCTCGAGCCGGGCGGCACCATTTCTCCCACGGCCAGCAACCGTGGCGTCAGCTTAATACTCTCCATAGGCAATGCAAAAGACCGGCCCGGAGGCCGGTCTTTCTCCTTACACCCGATTGGCCGCCAGGCCGTCGATCACGCCGTTGACAGCGCTGACGAAAGCGTCCGGGTCGATCCCGTGCACCAGGCATGCTTCCTCCACCGTTTCCTCGGAGGCGGCGGCGCAGCCCAGGCAGTGCATGCCGATGGCGGTGAACAGGGGGATGATCTCCTCCGCATAGTCCATTTCCAGCACTTCGGCGATCATGGTTTCCTTATTCAGCTTTTGGGGTTCCATTGTTTGTATCCCTCCTGAGACCTTTGTTTGGGCTATTATACCCGTATCCCGTCGAAATTACAATACCTTTGTCAGAGGTTCTTTCAATGCCGTTGTTAAAAGTCCCTTCAATGCCGTCTGTTTTCGGAGATCCGCTTTTGATTTCTCTTTATCCTGTGAAAGCCCAGAATTTGGGCTTGACAATGGGTGGATGCTGTGGTATAGTAACAAAGCTAAAGGCAATATCGCGGGGTAGAGCAGTTCGGTAGCTCGTCGGGCTCATAACCCGGAGGTCGTGGGTTCAAATCCCTCCCCCGCAACCACTTAAAAACCGCTCATTTCGAAAGAAATGGGCGGTTTTCATAACTTTTTCGCCCTTTTTGTAACCGGAAAATTCGGCTCGTGGGGACAATTTTGGGACACCTGCGGTTTTTTAGCTTCCATGGTAGAAAACATCCGCCAGAAGATTGCTCGCCAGCTGCTTGCTTTCCTCGATCACATGGCTGTAAATATCTTCGGTCGTCGATACTTTTGCGTGTCCGAGCATCTTAGAGACCGTAACGATGTCTGACCCTTTGGAAATCAGTACAGATGCAGCCGTGTGACGAAATGCGTGAGGATTGATGTGCGGAAGCCCGTGGCGGCGGCTGAATTTGTTCAGCCATTGCGTAATACAGTCAGGACGGACGGGGCTGCCGTCCTCGCGGGTAAACACATAATCCGATTCCTGCCAGCGGTCCCCCATGGCCCGACGCATATCATCCTGCTCTGCACGAAAACGTTCAAGAAGATCAATCGTCTCCTGAGGCAGCGGGATGTACCGCGTGTTGCCGGTCTTCGTCGATGTTTCGTATATGCCCACTGTACTGGATTGCAACAACGCGCTGTCCACCTTGACCGTGCACCGGTCAAAATCGATCTTCGACCATTTGAGGCCCGCAATCTCGCCCCGCCTGGCTCCGGTGATCATAAGCATATGAGTCAGAACCTGCCATTGGATAGGTTCATTTTCCAGGGCGTTAAGAATCTCGCATACCTGTGCAGGCTGGAAGTAATTGACCTGCTTCTGCTGGCTCTTGGGAGGTGATGCCTTTCGTGCCGCATTATACGGAACGATCATTTCCTTCTCAGCCTGAGTGAGCACGCTGCCGATCATCCTGTGGTATTCCAGAACCGTCTTACTGCTCAAAGGCTCAGAAACCTCATCTAAGGTACGGAACAGATCGGAGTACCGCATCCCAAACAGAGCTGCGACTTTTTCCGCCGTCTCCTTGAGAATTGCATCGTGTCTGACAAGAACGCCGATAGTTGTTGCTCCGACGCCAACCTCCTGTGCGATCTTAATCCTTGAGAGCCTGCGTTCCTTCATCAGCGGCACCAAGTCCTTCGTCAACACAGCTTTCGGCTTCAGCTTGCGGAAACCAGGCTGCATCAGCCGATTATAGAAGTTGTTCAGGTGCATAGGCCGAATATCCCTCAAATGCAGATGCCCGATTTCTCTTTTGATATCCGGCAGCATGGTGAGATACCTCTCATAGGTGGAACGCTTCATTCCGTTGCGCAGCTTGAGTTCCAGGACATACTCCGCATACTCGGCAAACGTTCGATTATCGTCCAATGCATACCCCGAATCAATCTGTTGCTCGAACTGGAAAGCCTGTTTCTGTGCTGCTTTATCAGCCTGCTTCTCACTCAGTCCTCGATCGGGAGTATAATTCATTCGAGTACGGATCCTGTTTCCTTCGCTGTCGAATCCACCACAGACCGTGATACGATAGGATAATTCTCCGTTTTTCCCTATTCTTTTTTCAATACTAGCCATTCTTTCGGCGCTCTCCTTTCATGAACGCCTTGCGGTTACCTTACCGTGCTTATTATATCGCGACGGCACTCTTCACGCAAGGAACTCTCACCCCTGGCGATCTGATTCGTTCGAACCAGACAAAAACTGATCCAACGCTTCCAAAGTCACCAAATACTTTTTGCCTATCTTCACACTTGGCACTTGCTTTGTCCTGATCAGCATGCGAATAGCTGTCTCAGTGAGTGCCGTGTCCGGATCAAGTTCCTTATAGTGTGCTGCGGCCTCTTTTATGGTTCTCGTATGCATCATTTCAATTTCTCCAAGCTTCACTTAAAGGTTAAGACAGACTTCTCCTTTGAGGAGCACGACGAGGAAGTTATCTGGCATGTGCGTCAGGAGAATATTTATGCCGCTATGGAAACTGAAGTGCACTG
>JAEEGK010016797.1_pt1 | contig 16034 bp, 20 predicted proteins | sample 8958771 | NCBI WGS metagenome assembly JAEEGK01 (sample SAMN16246547, study PRJNA631951) | gut metagenome | biome: gut microbiome; feature: rumen; material: SC-attached | host: Bos | place: Iran: Karaj | collected 2018-10
GGTTCTACAGTGATTGCATCTTCTATTTTGCAGTCAGATGTAAATGTCGCACGCCGTATGTTGGACTTCATGACACTTGGTTATCTTCCAAACATCATTAACTATGAAGACATTGCTGATTACTGGTCTAGCGTAAATAGCTGTAACAAGATTAATTTGAGTGCTATGAGCCAGACTTCTATCGAACTTATTGTTTCTGAATTGTGTAGAGACCCAGACGATTTCTCACGTGCTTTCAGAAAACGTTTGTTCGAGAAACCTAAAACAAGTCACAAATCTTGGGTTATGCTTAATACTCGTATGATTCCAAGATACACTTCAGTTTGGGCTTCTCTTACTTCAGGTGACCCAAAAGGAAACCTTACAAGTATGATTAGTAAACAGCGTGACGGAAAAGTTCAGAAACAAACTCCACTTGAAGATGCTATTCTATAAGTGTTAAGACATGGGGGAGTCACATCCCTCGTGTCTTATTTTATTTTACACATTGTCCAACATTTCGTTGAAGTAAAACAAAGAATAAAAGGAGGATGAATATATGTCATCTATTAAGTATGAGGCTTTGCCTTCAACAAACGATAAGGTAAAGTGTCTTTCCTCAGCAGTTCAAAATATAGTAGTTGAGGGGTTTGCATCAAGACTTATCAATGCTGTAATGACTGAGGTCGAAGATGTTGACGAAACCACATCGTACGACCCACTTGTAAACTCGGTTATCAGAGATTTCGAAGGTACAAATACTCTTGAATCTTTTGACTTGTTCTCTGAACCTGCTAACAATGCGCAGTTCGCTATTATCAAACTGCGCAATTACGCTATGAAAGAAGCCGACGGCATTGGCTATTACGATATCATTGCTATCACTTCTTTTGAAAATATCATCGCCGCTTACAACTCACCTTTGTCACAGAAAATCCCAACTTCATTTATCAAATTCAAGGTTGGAACTATTGACAAATGGAGTTACGAAATCTTTGCACACAAAGAAAATTCAAACGTTTTCACAATCAATATTCACATTATTGACAAAGAAGGAAATGAAGTTGTAAACACCTATATCATCAATGCAAAAGACTGTACTTTCAAGGCATCTGATGCTCTTACAAAGATTACACCTTTTGTTTCATATGATGTTTCTGACATCCCTGTAGAATCTGGAGATGACGACCCTGAGGAAGAGCCTGTTGACCAAGACGATGTAAACCCGTCTGACCAGGATTCAGAACCTGTTTCTGACCCAGATGTCACACCGTAAAAGCACCATAGGAGAGCTTAAAACATATTAATAGTTCTGTGTTCTGACGGGACTCTTTTTCATTATCCTTAAGGTACAAGGTTTTTGTCATTTTCCTTGTGCGGCGACCGGGTTTATGATTTTACCGGTCGAAAAGTTCTCCTTTGGTCTACCCTCGCAATAAAGCGAGGGTAGGCTTTTTCTTTTCTATCTTCGAATATACATTATTAATGTGATACTTGGGGGATTTCATGCAAGAAAAAACCAGAATAAAATTACAAAAACAATTAGACAGTATAAGAACACAATGTCCACCATTCAAATTAAATTACAAACTCCCCAGCGAATACAATGATAAATTTGATATCGAACATTATTTGAATCTTTGTAATACGTTTGATTGGGCGTTAAAGCACGCGTTTTTTGATACGATAATTCATAAACAATGTAATTGTGAATATCATATAATCATATACATTGATTTCAAAAAAGCTATAAAAGTTTTGAATTACATAGCGATGGCTGCGGCAAACGATGATAAAATCTGTGGTCAACTTATTGAATGTGAAAAGATGTTTATGGATTATAACGATTTCAATATGTTTATGTATAAATACGATAAATGTCTTAATAGTCGAGTTGAAAAGCGTATAGAATTTATAAATCACAAAGTAAAAATATCTGATAAAGAGCTATTTGGAAAATGGATAAAAATGGCTTTAGGAAGTACATTATGAAAGATAGAAGCATTAAGCTTATACGATTCTACTTAAAGAATTATGCTCCTTTTTACGAATCTATGGGAATAAAGACCTTCCAGTTTGACAGAACAAATTCCCCAAATAATATGATTCTTATTCTTGCTGGAAACGGTGTTGGTAAATCTTATTTGATGTCAGAATTGACTCCTGAACCTTTGGAGACAAGAGATGGTCGAGACTCAAATAGATTTATTCCAAACGAAGAAGGTGAGAAGAAAATCACTTATCTCGTAGATGATTCTATAGAATACACTTGTCATATCATATATTCTGCCGATAGACGTAAGACAACTTGTTTCTTTACAAAATGTGTTAATGGTATCGAGGAAGAATTGAATCCTAACGGAAATGTTTCTTCATATCTTGATATGTGTAGAATACATCTTGGGTATTTCAAGACTTATAAGAATATTGGTCATATTGCCGATGGTGTCAAAAATATTGTGTCCATGAGCCAAGCTGAACGACAAAATCTTATAACTTCTTGGCTCCCAGATATGGCAGAATTCTTAGTAGCAAGTAAACGAGCACAGAAGAAATATAATCAAGTTGATAAAGAAATAAAATCTTTGACAGTTGATATTGCAAAAATAAGTTTGGAAGAATATACTTCTAAGCGTACAAATATTCAGACCGAAATGAATGATATTTCAAATCGTCTTCTATTGATTCGAGATAATATTTCTAAGTTGGAAGTATATTGTAATCAGCTTAAATCTTTTTCAAGAGGAAATCTATTACTCGAGAAAAAGAAATTCTTTGAAGATATTGCTACATATGAAGCTAAAGCTACTGAATTGAAAGGAACAATGTCAAAGTATGCTGCATATATTTCTGGAACAGAGTCTAAGAATAAAGCCAAACTTCAGGAATTGTTACTTGAAAAAGAAAAAGAACTTGGCGTGGTTGGCGCGGATGAAAGTCGATTGAATGAAAGCATTTCTCGTTTGTCAATTTCTATAGAACGAATCCAAGGTGAGCTTAAACAAAACTTATCAGATAAAGATTTGGTATCTGTCAACTCATCTATTGAACTTCTTAAGAAAGACATTGAGACTTCTAAAGAAATGATGAAAGATGCTCTTGAAAAGCATATGGATTTTGCCGACGTCAAATATTCCAAAGAAGCTAAAGAATTTGCCAGAATAATACTGAATACATTTGAGAATATGTGTTCAACTATCGATAAGATGAATATTAACTGTAAAGGTTTCTCTATTAGAGACATTATGCAGAATACAGTTATAGATAATCTTGAAAAGAAGATTAAATCTTTAAATGATGCAAATGTTGCACTTGAAGGTTTAAATGACACTATCTCGAAACAAATTCTTGAAAAAGAACGAAATAAAATCGATGCGTCTATTTTGGATTACGCCCCGAAAGGTTGTTCAAAGGAGACTTGTAAACTTCTTGCAAATTTGATAGAGCGTTCTAGAATAAACGATGATATATCTGGTCTCAATACAAGTATTCTGGAAAACAAGAACAAGATTGCTGCAAACAATGCAGATATTGAAAGAGCTAAATTATCGATGAACGATGTTAAGAATGCTCTCATGGATGTGACAAGTATTAATGATTCGTTGATGAAGATTAATGATAAATTCACACATCTTCCAAAGTCATTGTTTGAAAGAATCAATTCAAGCGACCCAGCATATATTGCAGAAAATATCCAGGTCCTTATAGAAGAAATCAAGGAGTTTGATGAGTATTTATCAGTATGTGAGAAAATTGAAACTGCATCTGAATCTATAACAAACTTACAAAACGTTTCAAAGATTCTTACTATGAAAGATGCAAAATCCAAGGAGCTTAGTGAACTCATTGCTAAGAGAAACTCTGATATGGATGAACGCAAAGTTGTAACTGAGAAAAAGGTTGCACTTGTAAAAGAACGTGACGAAATACAAACTCTTTCAAATTCTGTAGAAGTTTTCTCTCAGAAGAAAGCTGAACTTGATAAAATAAAGCATGAATTGGATACAACTAAAGAAAAACTCATTAAAGAAAATGAATGTGTTTATTACAAAGGCGTATTTGAAACATGTATGTCAAGTCTCAAGCTTAAAGAAATAGATTACTCGACAAGATACAAAAATCTTGAAGAGGAATTGAGTAAATGTAATTCTCAGATTAACTCTAGAGATACTCTTGAAACTCGAAAGAAGAATCTTGAAATCAAGCGTAATATTTATGAACTCGCTTATAATGCTTGGAACAGTAAAACTGGTTATCCAAGTCTTATTATTAAAGACTTCTTATCAGAAGTAGCATATGAAACAAATAGAAAGCTTGATGAAATCTGGGGCGGATTGATTCACGTTGATGAGAAACAGATGCGTGACATTGCGGAAAATGAATTTTGTATTCCAATTATACGTGGCAACACTATAGTACCAGATGTAAGAGGTTGTTCTAAAGCAGAAATGAGTACAATTGCACTGGCACTTTCATTTGCAATTATCACTGTAAGCGTAAAGAATTCGTTGTACAATATCATTCGTATAGACGAAGCAGACAGTGGTTACGATGGAGTTAGACGACAAGTTTATCTCGATATTCTTACAAGTCAGATAGAGGCTGTCAATTGTAAATCTGCATTCATCGTTACACATAACCAGATGTTCGATAATGTTGCTTGTGATGTAATCTTGTTAAAAGATTATGAAACACTTGTAAGTGCTAGTTCTTTGGTAAACAAGAATATCATTTACTCATTTGATAAGACAGGTATCTAGTTCAAAATAACAAAGGTTGAAATAGGTATATATTAATTATAGGTACAAGAGTTATAAATCTGTGAAAAGTTAAATGCTTAGTAACAGGTCTATGACTTAAAAAATCAATATTTATTTTACCCATAATGGAGGTTAAAATTATGGCTACAAAAGGTGTTAAAGAAGTTGAATGGGCAGAAGTCCTCGGTATGGCAGCAGACATTTCAGGTGCTCCTAAAAAGCAGATTGAAGCGGATGTTGACGCTGTTGACAAATCTATCCGCCGCATTCTCACAGAAAAGCAGCCAAAACGTGACAACGACCAGCTCATGGTAAAGACTCCGTTCGCTTGCTATGCTTCAACAAGACTTCCTGAAACTGTCATCACAGACGTTAACGGAAATCACATGACACGTCCATCTTGCTGCGCCGTAAATGTTGGTGTTCCTCGCACTTACATCGATGCTGCAAACATTGGTCTCGTTGACAAAGTTGAAGAAGAAAAGAAGGATGCTAAGTCAGCTTAAAAATGACAAACCTTTAATGAATTGATTTCGAAATCAAGTTATTAAAACTTGAAATGCCCAGGAGCAAAAGCTCTTGGGTGTTTTATTTTTGGAGAACCTAAATGGCAGAAAATACAGAAGATAAAAAAGACAAAAAGAAGAAAGAGCCAAAAATGAATATCTTTGCCGAAATCGTTAAGCTTAAGAAACAGGTATTCTGGCTCAATAAAAACATGAATGACATTCTTGGAAAGAATGGTGACGATGGTGCACCTGTTGTAAAATATGCATTCCTTCGTACAAACGGAAATCCTGTTCATGGATTGAAGCTGGCAAAAGAAGGTGATTCTGGATATGACATTTATCCGAATATTCCTATCTCAAACGATGAATGGGATGCTGCTATTGCTAAGAACAAACGTCTTGCAAAGACAAAAGAAAGCTTTACTATACAGGACGGCAATATCGGAACTATCACTGTTCAGCCAGGTGCAACACTTGTAATTCCTACAAACATTGCACTTGAACTTCCACTCAACATCGAATGTCAGGCTAGACCTCGTTCAGGTCTTAACTCTGACGGTATTCTTATTGGCTGGGGAACAGTTGATGAAGGATACCGTGGTGAAGTTGGAATCAGCGTACACAACTCGACACCAGAACCAATTGAAGTAACAAACGATAAAGCTATTGCACAGCTTGTATTCGTACGTAAAACAATTGTAAAAGTTGAACTTGCTGAAACTGTTTCTGAAAACACTGAACGTGGTTCAAACGGTTTCGGTTCAACAAGTGTTGACGTATCTAAACCAGAAGAATAAAAATAACAAATGCTTCGCTAGGAAAACCTAGCGAAGTTTATTCCCTCGGGAAATTATTATGGAGGCTATATTTATATGAATGCAGGAGCTTCACCTTTTTCACCAATTGGAAACAATAATCCGTTGGTTCCAGTAATGGGTAATGGTGGTAATGGAGTAAATCTTAACTTTATAGGAGACGTTACATTTGTTACACACCAGCCATTACATAACCCTGACCCATCTTTTATGATGGCACAGCGACAGATGCAGATGATGCAGCAGGCGTTAGATAATCAAAGCAGATTATTGGCCATAGGAGAACGTAAAATGACATTAGCGTTCAATCAAATGCAGATTGAACATGAAAAGCTGATGCTTGGTGAAAGAAACAAACAAAACGTTGAACCACAGCTGATAAACGGTCCAACAACAGAAAAGATTGTCGATAAAGAAGGATTGCCTTTAAGCGTGAAGAGTAAGCTCGAAGCTGAAGAGGTTGAATACACTATTCAAACGGATGAACAGCCAATTCATGCTGTAAAAGATAAAACTCCTTTGAACGAATTTGAAGGCGATACAATTAGCACAGTGCACGTTAACTCTAAAAACAATATGACTGTAGACGCATGTTGTAATCCAAGTGAAGTGCCACTGTCTAATACAATCTACAGAACTCTTGACAAAATAAGCGATGCTGATATTATAGAAGACCTGAATAAACAGGCTACTTGTAAAAGCTATCCAACCTTATTCTCAAATAGAGATGAAGATTCTGTAGTTGCCGCATTTATCCTTCTTGATAAAGATAAGAACTGGCGTGAAATAATTAAGAAATCCATTGTCTACTACAACGAGCATCCTATACAGAATTTCTTTAAGTCTGACCAGGAATATCTGTTCTTCTTATACGATTCTGCTAAGAGCACTAAATCAAATTGTGCTATTCTCGTAACTCCTTGTACAATTGACCAATTCTTGTCAGCTGATAAAGAGTATCGTGAATACAATAGCGAACTTTGTATAAGAGCGTGTGCACCATTTACATCGAACGTATACAGAATCATTGAACCTATAATTCCAGTTGCATCTAAGATAACTGAATTGTATGGTAGAGATGATTTTAAATACTCAGGTGTAAAGACAGTGCCATTATATTCAAAAATACCAGAAGTGGAAATTTCTGCTAATCTCGTTGCTAAATCCACTATTCTGCTGAAAGTGGAGAAGTAAAAATGGGATTCTTAGAAAAACACAAAAAGAATAAAGCTATGAAGGCTGCCAAAGCAAAGTTACGAAAGAACTTGTTGGTGGAGATAAGCAGGCTTGATGCTGAATATACAGAAAGCACAATGCTTGCTGAATCCTACAACGAACTCATTTCAAACGCTTTGTATTATGCTATTGATAGAGATAACTTTATCACCAGCTCACTCACAGGCGTACATGATAACCAGCTTAGTCACATTTGTGACAGTATCGATGAAATCCGAAACCTCAACGGTAAGGACTCTAAGATAGGTGGAATGTGCGACAATGTGAATACAAAACTTAAGGAAATGATTGATTACAGCCAGGCAAACTTTAAGAAAATTAACGAAACATTCAAGCTCTCATCTAAACAGATGATTTCTATAGCAAAAAACTGTGCATCTAATTTAAACCATAGATGCAATGTGATTTCTGCTGAGAAACAGAAACTTGAAGAGATTTATAAGACATTCTTTGGAGACAAATAGCTAACAAGTGGGAGCCTTTCGAGGCTCTCGCTTATTTTTTTTTCATTTTCATCAACAATATAATCCAATTGTATATTATACTTTTGTAACACAAATGAAAGTGTTAATCACAAATAAATTAATAATTACAAACAAGGGGTGGAAAAATGATTTCGACAGAAATGAAAGAAGAATGCGACAGAAGAAGAGATGAAATTGAGCACGATGCTAAATTCCAGGAATGGATTTCCGACATCAGGTGTTGCGTCAACATGTACAAAAATGTACAGGATGATCGTATTCGCATTTCTAATCAAAGCAAAAAGAAAAAGGGTGGGGGTAAACAGAAGATTCCTGAAAATCAGAAGAATTGGAAAATCTCTCCAGAGCAAACTAAATTCAATGAGACTGCTATTAAAGAACGTTATGCTAATGAAAAGAAAATTGAAGCGCGTCTTAAAGAATTGGTTTCAAATAAGGATTATCCAATTTACAATGATTTTTTACAATATATCACTGGATTTGGCGCAGTAAGCGCAGCTTATCTTCTCGCTACATTCAGACCAGAACGTATTTATTATGTAACAAATCTTTGGGCATTTGCCGGAATCGTTACAGGTAAAGATAAACTTGTTAAAGGTACAAAAGCGTCTTTTAACACATTCTTGAAATCTAAATTGCTTGGTGTAATCGGTTCAAATTTCATGCAGAATAAATCTGAATATGCTCTGTATTACTACCAGAAAAGAATACATCTTATTAATCGCGATATTCAGCTCATTAAAGCTGGAAAAATGTGCGAAAAGTTCGGTGAACATGAAGATGGTAAGCTTGATAGACTCACTGCCGCACACCATACAAGAATGGCAACTCGTGACATGATACAGATGTTTGTTCGCGATTACTATGTGGGTTACAGAACAATTATGAATATCCCGGTTATTCCAGGTTATGCAGAAGCTGTTCTGAATCTTTCACATGTAGGTGAATCGTTTGTATCATACGATTTGATTCGTGAATGGAGTAAAGAAACACCTGAACAACATAAAGCTCGTCGCCAGGAAGTTCTCAGACGCCTTAACGAAATGAAGAAAACACTTGATAGTCTCTGCATTAGATATGGCTACAGAGAGGACGATAGTGACACGGAGGAATAATGTTTCGTACTTATATCGCAACTCTATCTCATCAGAAATATACAATTTTTGATGAGAAAACAAAACAGTATTATCCTCGAGAACGTGCAGTACAGGTAATATTTACCGTGATGCCTACAGAGGAAAATGTTAAGATTATCAAAGAAACACTGTTCCCAGAAAACGCAGTTTTAACCTCAGACAATGAGGGACGAAACTTAATAAATGCTATCTGTTCAATATCTCCTAGAGGTATGGCAGAAATGCATATGTTCTGGGCAATAACAGCTCAATTACAGGAATTTGAATTACAAGGATTCTTTACACTTGAAAGAATGATGTTTGATGAGGGACAATCTTCGAATGTTTATACAATCGGAAAAACCTCAATCGAACCTGTTACTAGGGAGTGTGATGACAATCCGGATTCAATAGTGTAACCAAATTGCAGCCACTGGTTTTTCCAGTGGCTGTTTTATTTTATACCATAAATAACTCTTATATGAATTCTAATGACATGGAGAAATGAAAATGAAAAAAGACAATAGCGAAAGCGTGTGTGTCGATGTTGAAACAAGACCTGGAAGAGGTTTACTTAAAGCTTGCGATAAAGCTTTATTACAAGATAAAATGAACGAAGTGTATGGAAAACTGCCTTCGTTTGTTGTAGCAATAAACAAGTATTTGATCAAAAACCTTGTAAGAGAAAAATACATTTTCGACACAGATGAATGTAGATCGAAGACTTATCTTAAAAGAAAAGTTGAAAATATTCTGCCTAAAGTGAAAGTAACAAATAGCGGAGATTTCGTTTTGGATGCGCCAACAATATATTCAAGCAGCGAAGTTGTTGGAAAGTTTATCAGTAGAGAAGACGAAGGCGTCGTTGATATGGAACTTCAACCCGAAGCTGCTAAGACTTTAAAACATGTGTATTTTACGATTGACAATATGAATACAAAATTAGCACATATTCGACGAGAATACATTCGTGACAGATTTGACGACGATAAATGTGAAGAAATCGCGGATGGACCTACTGTTCCTGTAAAAGACGATCTCCTTACTAGTCCTATCGATACGCTTCGAGACCATCTTAAAAGAAGTCCAACCAGTGCCAATTTGTTAATGAACGACGAATATAATTCATCGAGAGCTGTGATTTACACTATGCTAAAGCCTTTCTTCAATGAACTATTGTCCGATATACAACCATTCTGTGAAAGACCTAGTGAAGAAAGCTATACTAAAATTGACAACAATGTTGTTGGTTTATTGTATTCCGGCGGAAAAGATTCTACATGTAGATTACTCGAGCTGCTGTTCCAGGGAAAAAGCGTAGTGCCTATTGTCAATACATTTAATGCAAATTGTACATCAGATTTATTGGCAAGGGATATATCGATTTGCTACACTTTGCACGATATCTATAAAAATAGAGGGTCATATTCTGGAAAATTATATCGTCCAAAGTTCTTATCGTACCAGGCTTATTGGTTTGATCAGGACAGATGTGGTTTTTCACAGCAGCAGTATAATGCATTGCTCCCATCATTGGCAGGAACAACTTTTTTACGTCATTGTGAGAAAATTGAAATGTGCTTGATTCTTGGGGACCAGGGTGTTTCATATATGAACGAGCTTAATAGAATCTTTAGAAACGGATTAGCTTTCAACAGATTCAATTATTTGGACAATTCTAAACTTCCAAAGTTCGAATTCCCATATATCAAGTTTGATAAAGACGACATCATTGTCAAACTTAACAAATATTTGAAACGTCTGCATGCAAATGAAGATGGTGGATACATTGATGGAAATAACGAAGATGTATTGTACATCCCATCATGTCAACAGCCACAAGTTCACAGTATAACAATTCAATACAGACATGACAACACGTATTTAAGAGTTGCTATGAGGGATTGTGGAAGCTGTCACGATTGCGAATCTAAGTTGCACGTATTAAGAAACGAATCCGATTTCGAGCATGTTTTATACGTGCCACTCAAGGTTGTCAGTAAACCTTCACTTGCAAATGTATCAACGGAACTGTTGCGAAATATAGTTTACAAAACAAGCAATATATTTGCTGGATATAGCGGACACGGTTACTAACACAAACTTAATGGAAAGGTTCCTTTCAATAAGGAACCTTTCTTTTATATATTTTAAATTTGATCAAGGAGACAAACAATATGTTAATTGACGTTATTTTAGACCGCGAATGCGGTTGCGGTTACACATCAGAAGAATTGAAATACGAAGCATTCGAATCTGCTTTTGCAAACGACGTTTATAAAGACGTGCAGAAAGCAGTTAAATCTGGCAATGAAGCTAAAGTGAAAGAGGAGCTGATTAAATATACTAAAGACAACGACTATTATAGTCCTAAGTTGGAAGAATACATTAATTCGGTTACTTGGCTTTAAAGTTGATTGAGGAGGATATGGAAAAATGGAAACTGTTAATTGGTTGAATAAAATAAAGAATAAGTTTTTAATGCGAAAAATCCACTACATTGGAAAGAAAACAATACAGCTTTACGAAAACGAAACTAAAGATGGGAAAATACCACAACTCAATCATGCTTACGATGCTAAATCTCGTTACGGTATCGCTAAGCAGAATAACGAATATGTTGCACACATCTTAAATCAATACTTTGAAAAACTTGGCATTGTCTCGATGGCAAAAGATTACGGTGAACCGCTCAAATGGCCTTTTGCGTTCTTTATAGAACAGTTTAATACTTTTAACAACGATGATATAAACGTATTAATTAGCAAATCATTAGGTTTCATAAAATACAAATATGACAATGTGGAATTTGTTTGTATGTTTGACGATTTGCACGGTACTTTAGTAAAAATGAAAATGAAAATTACTGAAACTCCTGAGAGAATACTTATAAATATGGGAGAGGTAAAACGTGGAAAAGCCTATTAAATTAAAAGTAAAAATTCCTTGGTATATAAGCTTAAAGGGAACTATCAAAGACTTCTTTAGAATCTTATCAGGAGGTCAATACTGCTGTAATTGTGAACTATGTTTTGATTACGAATGTGAGTACTGTTATACTCGCAAACCACATTGGTATTCTCGTAAGATTCAAACAAAGTTTAAACCACTTGATAGAAATTCCAAGTGGTACTTGCGAGTCGTTGATGCTTTCAAAAGTTTGACACCAACTAAAGAGGAGAAATAAAATGAAAGAAACTAACAAGCCAGATTGGCCTGAACTTTATGAAAAATATGGTTTAAGATGGTCTGTGGTAGCCAACGATATTGAAGAAATTGGACTTGAGAAAACTCTTGAAAAATTTGCTGATGCAATAAAAGCAAGAGGTGATGTTAAAAACTATATCGAAAATATTGCCAGTATAGTTCTTAAACCACCGCTTGAAGAAATAGTGCAAAGGGATATTCAAAATCGATGGACGGAGGAAACGTTATGAAACGAAGAATAAAAGATCCATTCTACTATAACACAATTGACAGAGGCGATTTCTGGAACGCTTTTGTACGTGCTTTCACGTTCCGCTATGACAAGTATCAGGAAGACCATATGGACATGCTTGATGCTATATTTGATGCGTGTAGCCAATATAAGATGATTGGGGAATTCATGTGCTATCGTAGCGAAGAGGATTATTTTATCCATAATACGTATAACAACGTTATAGTTGGGTGGTACAAACATTTTGGCCGTTGCAATTGTGTTAGTGTAAAAGATTTTACGGCTAACGACTTGTATCAGTTCTTTAAAGAACTAAGAATGGCTTGTTATAAAGCTGACTATTATCATATTGCTACACCAGAATGGAAAACCGAACAAGAAGCCGCTACTAAAGCAGAAGAAGCTAGACGCAGCGACCCTGCATACCAAAAACGTCAAATCGAAAAGATTACAAGAAATTCTATATATGGGGTTTCTATGATTTCGAAAAGAAAAGCGATAAGGCAATTACGACGGATAATAAAACATTCTAAGTATCCGTTACCTACAACGGATCTTACATCATTGTATCCCGAAGTATTTGCACCGTCTTTATTAAACCCTAAAACAATGCGGAAAATTTTAAAAGCAAGAAAGGAGGCTAAAAATGAGTCACAACACTCGTAGATTGGCAGCAACGATGGCTGCACTTTCAATGCTGTCGGCCGGTATAGGTTCCTCGGGTGGCGGAGCCTATGTCAAACCTATTGAAAAGACTCGGATGAAAGGATTGTCGTCCGAGGAAATGGGTACAAAAGGTAATGGTAAAAAATTATCTAGAGCCCAGAGAAAAGCAAAAGCAAGGAAGCGAAGAAAATGATACAAACTAAAATAATTCACATTTGTTCGGAAGAGGTTTCTGATGCAGAGCGTATTCTGAATTCAACTCTTCAGGAAATACAGTGCAACGGTCATCACGTCGAAGACATTCGTGAAATTTCTATCAAAGGTGTTCCACGTGTCGCTATAATATATGATGACTTTACCGCGCTAGCAAGCAATACTGATGCTATCGTTAACCCTGAACTACTTAAAGAAGGAAGACCAAGGATGGTTGTATCCACCACTCCATCCGATGGGAAGTTCATGATAGTACATCACATTGTCGATGTAGCGGATGCGAAAGACTTGGGAAAGTATGCAGGCTGGTCACAAGGATTTAATGGCGATAAAGTTGCTGGAATGGATGATACCAATGTACTCATAATTGATACTTTGTCTGATAATTTCTTGAGTGATAAGATACGAGATTATGTAAATACAGCTATAGCATCTACAGGGTGGGTACATAAGACTCGTACTACTAGATTTACAATCCATGAAGCCCTTATTGGTACAAGTAAAAGTGCTGATGGCGAAACATCAAGATACATTCCAGGAAAAATCATGTCAACAGTCATCAATGTTGATGATAATGTATCTGAGATTTGTAAACAGCTGTTTGAGCATACGATCGAATACATGCAGAAGCAATCTTCTAAACCAAGTGCATCGCAGGAGAAGAAAGATGACAATAAGTGAAGCGTATCTACTCGGCCGAAAGGATGAAAGAGAACGTCCTACACCGCTTTGTAGCAATCCACAAAGCATTTGTGTTCGTTGTACAGAGCGATTAAAGTGTCCTGATGCAGATACCGGTGCTTATATTAGCAACTGTAAAAACTTCAATTTGACGCCAATAAGTTCCGTATATATTGACGTCAAATGCAAGCGACCTATTTCGAACAGCTAATGTCAAATAATAAGAAGAGTCCCGTTATTGGGACTCTTCTTTTTTGTTATATTTTCATTCGAGTTGATAATGCTTCACTTCTATAGCATCCTGTATACTAATTGGTAATTGTTCGAAAAAATTATAACCTGTTATTTCTTCAACATACCTGCACGTGACAACATAGTCTCTTAAGTCCCTCAATTTACAAGACTTAAGATTCGGCATGCATACAGCAATTACATTCGTCTCCTCATCAATTCTACTAATATCATTATCTCCAACAGGCAATACAAGTACTACCTTCCAACACCAGCGTGGCACGGCGACGTGTTTCTCAGATATATACAACGTCATTTTTCCAGTGTCACTTTCTCCACCGATCTCAGCAATGCCAGCATAAATATAAAGTTCATTACCTTCTTCGACTAATTTTCGGCAATAGTCTTCAAAGTCTTTCCATGGACCTCTATTTAAAGCCGGCGTCTGGGGGACGATGTTTGTAGTTATAAATGTCTCTTTGCCTAAGTTATAATTATTTCTGTCAGCATTAGGACATAAATGACCTCTATCAAAACCAGAGTTATTATAGTAAGAATGCTTTGGCTTCTCCCATTTATCTGGTAGTAAAGGATCTACTACAAATGTACCCGAATGTCTACCTGTACCTAAATCCGAAATATCTAAGTGCCAGGCAACCCAGTTAGGGATTAAATAATCCCTATTGTAAGAGATGGAGAATGTCTCATGCTCTATCAAGTAGTTATTTGGACTTGATAGAGTGTCCTGTTCGGCATTACTAGGATTTCCTAAAGTTAACGCAGAGTTATCTTTAGCGATTAATCCTATTGTCAATACGAACAGAAAAACTAAAGCTAATAGTTTTTTCATCGACACCTCTCATAACTAAGTTTAAAAACATTATATTGACTAATTTTAATAAATAATATGGAGGTTACTATAAATGTTTAACGAAACAATGTTACTGCGTAGACTCCAACGCCGTATTGGTTCGAGATTATACAGTTGTGTTGACGAACAGTTTTTTATTGATGTACTCAATGAAGAAACCCTCGAAACATTTTCATCATATTATCCAAAACTTGTAAAAGGTATTCGTATTACTGAATCTATGGGTATGAAAACTTATGACCCACAGACTGGTCAGGAACGTATTGAAATCTACCAAATTCCAAAGCTTAACCCTGAAGACGAATATATCGGAATCGAACAATTCTTATTCCCAGGACAGGGTTATGAACAGGCATTTAGCGGCTATAACCAGCCATTAGTTGATGCTGCTTTTGGTAAAGTTCAGAGTCTTCAGCCTATCCCGGCAATACGATGGACTTGTTCTTTCGAAGAACCAAACTTCTGTAGGGTTACACCTTATAGAACAAATCACGTTGATTTTACTTTGATTATGCAGCGTAAGATACGTCTTAATGAAGTTCCAAATGGTATACAGGAATATTTCCTAAGGCTGTTTGTTCTCGATTGTAAGATTGCGTTGTATAATGAATATCCTTCGGCTCGAGAAAGCGGAGTTATCAATGGTATTGAAGTAAATGCAAACCTTGCTGATTTCCAGTCTGCCGAACGTGATAGAGAATCATTGCTCGATATATTCGAGGAAGATTATCAGAAGAATCCTGAAAGATTCGCTGGCTTCTTAGACCAGGCTTAATTAGAATATTAAACGTATGGTAACAGGAGGTGATCTAATCTTTCAATCATTATATCGGCTATACGTTTTGAAACTATAAATCCGGGTGTTAAATCTTACTCTGGCAGCCGGAGATTCGCTTTAAAACAGCGAAGTTCCTATACATATATTGGCTCCTAGGTTTGACCCTAGGAGCCTTCTTTTTTTTTTCATTTAATCACTAGATAAAATACTTAATATAATTGTAGAAGGACTTGAGGAGGTTCGATATGAAATAATT
>JAEEGK010016799.1_pt1 | contig 16033 bp, 14 predicted proteins | sample 8958771 | NCBI WGS metagenome assembly JAEEGK01 (sample SAMN16246547, study PRJNA631951) | gut metagenome | biome: gut microbiome; feature: rumen; material: SC-attached | host: Bos | place: Iran: Karaj | collected 2018-10
AGCGCGTCAAGTCCCGCTACCGCATCATCTTTGCGTCGCTGCCGATTCCTCTGATGGTGCTTGCCACCGCGTTCATCATCTTTATCATCTACCAGTTCATGAGCGCAGACAGCTGCCCGTTCATTTACTTCCAGTTCTAGCGGCGGAGCCGCGGCAGTGGACTATGAACGCGAATCAAAGGGGCTTCGGCCCCTTTTTTGCATATAATACACCATACAAATTTATCGTATCATTTTTCAATGAAAAACGCAAATTTTACATTGAAAAAACATCTTTGAGCCTTCTATTTAATTTATTTTAATCTATAGACAAGAAGGTTTGCCCCATGACAAAAAGGTTCCACAAAATACTGGGAAAATTTTTCCTCTTTTGCACAGCATGCGCTTGGTTCGGATGCGACAATTCCAACGGAGAGTTTCCGGCAAACCCGCCAGACAATTTCGCAAACGAAAATTCTTCGTCTAACGAAAAAAATTTGTCAAGCGAACAGCTTTCATCGAATGCAGGACTATCGTCTTCAAGCGTTGCGTATTCAAGTTCATTTGTGGGGCCTAAACCTTTTATCGACGTTGAGCAAGAACTGGCAAAAATAAAACCGATCGATACCACAGGGCTCAGAGGAAAGTGCATTCCTGAGTATGAATATTGCGAAATGATAAACGGCTGGAGCAGTCATTATGCAGCCAAGGCTCATGCCGCATCCATCGCCATCAACAAACTCGAAGATCAGCATAAGGATACACCTGACTATTGGTATGGTAGTAATTACTGTTATAGAACCCTGTTAAGCGGTTTAGGAAACGCTCCTGTTTATGGAGTTCCTGAATGTCCAATTTCCGGTTCTACACCATGCGAAACAAATGGCAATGGCTATTCTCTTTATAACGAAGTTCACATTGATGACGCCTACATGGAAGCCCTTCAGCGAAAGGACAAAGGATATTACGAAACCGTTAAAAAGACTCTCGAAGAAATTAACCAAGGCATGGAAGAATGTAATTAATTAGGCAGCAACTCAAAAGGAATCCATTCATGAACAAAAAAATCCACAGCATTCTAGGCAAACTATTTCTCGCGTGCACCGCTTTTTTCTGGTTCGGTTGCACCGACTCAAACAGCGAGTTTCCTGTAAACCCGCCCAACATCGCCGATCAAAATTCATCATCTAGCAGCCTCACTAACGAGAATACATCTTCAAGCAGCCTCGCCAAAGAAAGTTCATCGTCAAATGAGTCGCTTTCATCAAGTGCGCAGCCATCTTCAAGTGCAAAGGAATATTCATCGAGCGCAACGGCCTCCAGTTCATCCAAAAACGCACCGTCAAGTTCTTTTAATAACGCACAATCAAGTTCATCTAACGCCCCCGTAAGTTCATCGAGCAAACTCACTTCAAAAGATTTACCCAAAGTATCTTTTCTTGATATCGATCAAATTATAGAGAAAAACCATGCCCTCTCCGATACTGCTGGTTTAATGGGCAAAAAAGTTTCCGCTTCGGACTATTGCAGAACAACATTGCAGGGGGTCAGATATAATTTCTACGATAGTGCTTTACCCCATTCAGCCAGAAGTACAGCAAAAGACATGATTGATGACGAAGTAGATTCTCTTCTTGCAAGTCCTCAGGCAGCCACTTTTTCAGAAGAAAAACAAAAATGCATCCTGGATTTAAAATACAGTTCGTGGGACGCCCTTCCTGATTATGGAATTCCAATATGGTATGATTGCGAGCATAAAAACGAGGGCAAAGATTCTGCAAAAATTGATGAAGCGTACATCAGGGCGCTTGAAGCCAGAAACGAGCTTTTTTACGAAGAATACATGGATGTTTTCAAAGAAACAGTCAATAAAGCGGTTCGCTGCGATTCGCTCAAATAACGAATCTAGGAAAAACTCATGTTCACGAAAGTTCGTTGTATTCTAGGCAAGCTATTTCTCTCTAGTGCGTCATTTTTCTGGATTTGCTGCGACAATGCAAACAGCGAGTTTCCTGTAAATCCGCCCAACCAAGCCAACGAAAATTCTTCATCAAGCGAAGCTTTTTCTTCCAGCGAACAGCGTTCATCAAGTGCAGAACTATCTTCGTCAAGCGAGGCCCGTTCAAGTTCTAGCGATGCACAGGCAAATTCAAGTGCTTTTAATAGTATTCCTTCAAGTTCATCTATCAGCGTTACAAGTTCCTCCAGCGAAAAAGCCCCGATTTCATGCAAGGAACCTATAAGTTCATCGTCCGTCAAAAGGGAACCTCCCCAAAAAGCATCTTTTGACATTGAGCGAACACTATCCGTCATGAGCCATGACACGACCGGACTCATTGGGCAATGTGTTTCCGCAGAGCAATATTGTGCGGTACAGTTGCATAGTGATTCCCATGATTTCCATGAATATGCAGAAGATAAAAAGGAAAGAAATCAAGCAAGACATTTTGTCAATTCAGAACTGGATTCTCTCCTAGCAAGTCCACACGGAGCAACATTTTCAGAAGAAAAACGAAACTGCATTTCGAATTTAAAATACGCAATCTCTCAAATGGAAATGAATCTTGCAATGTATGGTGTTCCTCCATGGTATAATTGCGAGGGTAAAGAATTAGTCCAAATAGATGAAAACTATATCAAAGCACTTCTAAAAATTGACAGTCTATCTCGTGTGGAACACAAGAAAATTCTCGAAGAAACAAACCAAAAAGCCGCCGAATGCGATGCCGTGGAATAAATTTTCCATTATTTTACTTAGTTTATATTAAATAATTTCTTCTCAAAAATTTTTCAAATAATTTATCTATTTTTTCGTAAGTCCTTGATTATTCGTAAGTTACGAAAAATACAACATCAAGAAAAATATTCCTTTATTCAAAATAAACACAGCGTTTATTCGTACAAAACCGTGTAAATACCAGCATTTACGCGGGTTCGCATGTAACAAAAGCGTAACATTAGTAAGTTTGCCCATCAAAAAAGTCATTTAATTTGAATATTTTTTTACACTTAAAAATTGCCGAAAAGTTCTCAAAAAAAGCAAATTTCAGCTATTGATAAAATGTCACATTTAAATATGCTTATATCTAATGACAAAATCCACAAAAATGAGTATAATTAAACCCATATATATAGACCCCCTATTTTTATGAAGATTAAAACTATACTCATTGCAGGAGTCCTGCCGCTCGCCCTCTTTGCGAAAGATGACGACATGACTGGAAAAATTGTTCCTCGCCTAGTTGACTCAAGAAACACGGAATTGAAACAGACTATCGACGGAATCCAAAACACCGACTTTGCCCCCGAGGCCGAAGTTCCGTCTGTCGGAAAGTTCTTTATCAACGAAAGCAACTTCACCAATAAAAAGTCCAAGTCCCGCAAGTCGAAAGCGAAAGCATCCGTAGAAAGCTCCAAGAAAGATTTCAACAACGATAGTCTCGACACGGATGAAGCGGCACGCGAATATGCCGAAGCCGAAGCCGATATCAAAGCGACTACGGATTCCGCCTCTACGGGAGCTCCCGCCAAGCTGTTTGTCCTCGACATGACAACGGCAATCATTCCGACGGAAAGCCGCCGCATTGCAGGCCATTATGGGCCGCGTAAGCACCGTCGCATGCACCGCGGTGTCGATCTCGGACTCTGCCATGGCGAAGGAAGGACCATCGTCGCCGCTTTTGCTGGCAAAGTCGTCAAGGTCCGCAACCAGGGTCGCCGCAGGGGCTATGGCCGCTACGTCATCCTCGACCACGGGAATGGTCTTACAACGCTTTACGCCCATCTCGAACGCTGGAAGGTCAATGTCGGTGACGAACTGCAAGCAGGTGATGTCATTGGCATTGGCGGAAACTCCGGCAGATCGTTTGGTGCACATTTGCACTTCGAAATGCGTTACAACGGCGTCTATATCAACCCCGAAACGGTTTTCGATTTCGAAGAAGGAACTTTCAGGGACGTTTCCATCACGCTGGACACCGAACAGCTTGAAAACGCAGAAGCCGAATACCAGAAGGAAATTGGCAAGAACAAGTTCTACAAGGTCCGTCGTGGAGATTGCCTCGGCAAGATTGCCCACAAGTACGGAACGACCATCGAACACATCAAGCGCTTGAACAACCTCAAGTCGAATAGCATTCGTCCGGGACAGGTTCTCCGCTGCTCGTAGCTTTGTTAAGGATTTAGAGTCTTGTGAAAAAATCCAACGTGCGGAAACGCACGTTTTTTTTTGCGAAAAAACACGGATTGATTACTTTTTTTCGAATATTTTTACATTTTTTGAAATATTGATTCTATCTTTATATTGTCAAAGAACAAAGAGGTTTTTGGCACGCACGACGCAACTTCATTTTCGAAGACGCCACACGTGCAAACATTATGAAAAAAATCATTGTCGTGAACACTCCAAAGAACTGGAAGTTTCACATCCCCGAAGCCGAAATCGTCTCGGCCAAAGATTATCTTACTAATCCAGAATTCACAACACAGAAAAACGTCCGCGTCTTTAACCTGTGCCGCGATTACAGTTACCAAAGCAAGGGCTATTATGTGAGTCTGCTTGCCGAAGCACGCGGCCACAAGGTCATCCCGAATGTCAAGAACATCCGCGATTTCAAGGCCCCGGCTGTCGTGAAAATCATCAGCGACGATATAGACGAACTTATTCAGAAGAGCCTTCGCAAGCTGACAGGCACGGAATTTGTGCTTTCGATTTACTTCGGGCAGAACGTGAGTCCGCAATACCTGGAGCTTTCACAGGCGCTTTACCGCACGTTCCAGGCCCCGTTGCTTCGCGCCAAGTTCATATTTAAGCAGAAATGGTTTATCCAATCCATCCGCCCCATCAGCGTTGACGAAATTCCGGAGACGCACAAGGAGATGGTGGACCAGTTTGCCATTGAATACTTCCAGAAAGAGCGATTTGTGTCGCCCAAAACCGAAGAATACGTCTATGATTTGGGCATTCTAACGAACCCCGAAGAGGTCGAGCCGCCGAGCAACAAGGAAGCCATCCAGCTGTTCATTGAAGCCGCGCAAGACACCGGTTTCCGCGTAGAGATGATTACCAAGACGGACTACCACCGCGTAGGAGAATTCGACGCCATCTTCATCCGCGAAACGACGAACGTCAACCATCACACGTATGCGTTTGCACGCCGCGCCCAGAGCGAAGGTATCGCCGTTATCGACGACCCCGACAGCATTCTGCGCTGCTCTAACAAAGTTTATCTGCAAGAACTGATGACGGTCGGGAAAATTCCAGCCCCCAAAACAATTATCGCCCATAGCGAAAACCGTCACACCCTCGCCAAAGAAATCGGATTCCCGATGGTCATCAAGACTCCGGATTCCAGTTTCAGCATGGGCGTCAAGAAAGCGAACAACAAGGAAGAGCTAGAAAAGATTCTCGACACGATGTTCGAACATAGCGATTTGCTCATCGCGCAGGAATTCACGCCCACGGAATTTGACTGGAGAATCGGCATTCTCGACGGAAAGCCTCTCTTTGCCTGCAAATACTACATGGCGAAGGACCACTGGCAAATCTACAACTGGGATAGCAAGGACAAGAACGAGGTCTGCGGCAAGTGGGATTGCCTGCCGATTGAAAGCGTCCCTCACGGCATCGTGAAGACAGCTCTCCGCGTCGCAAGCCTTATCGGAAACGGGCTTTACGGTGTAGATCTCAAGGAAATCAACGGCCACCCGGTTGTGATTGAAGTGAATGACAACCCGAGTATCGACCACGGTATCGAAGACCAAGTCGGCAAAAAGAAGATTTATCTCGCCATCATGAGGAGCCTGCGCCACCGCATCGAAGACCGCCAGAACGCAGCACAGCAGAAGGTGATGCAACATGAAAGGGAAATGTTTTTGTAAAAAGTAGGAAGTAGGAAGGAATACAATAGGATCTTTTTTTACTTGTCATCCCCGCGAAGGCGGGGATCACCCTTTCATTAACAAGAGGGGGTGCCCGCTCGGAGGCGGGCATGACATAACAATAAAATCAAATAAATTTACTTACTATGAGCAATTATAAAATCTGGGAACGCTTTGGCGTCGAAATGGAATTCATGATTGTCGATCGCGACACGCTGAACGTGCTGCCGCGTGCCGATGTTCCCCTCGGAAAAGACAAAGACGGCAATCAGCTCTCCGATGTAGAATACGACGACATCGGACTTTCGAACGAACTTGTGAGCCATGTGCTGGAATTCAAATGCGCCCATCCGAAATCAACATTTGACGGACTCGGCAAGCGATTCTTCCACGAGATTCGACGCGCGAACAAGAAGCTCGAAAAAATCAACGCGATGCTCTTACCAAGCGCCTGCCACCCGTTCATGGACCCGGCAGAAATGCAGCTTTGGCCGTACGATTGCCTCGACATTTACCAGACATACGACCGCATTTTCAACTGCAAGGGCCACGGCTGGGCAAACCTGCAAAGCACGCACCTGAACCTTTCCTTCGACGGAGACGAAGAATTCGGCGAACTCCACGCAGCCATCCGCCTGCTTTTGCCGCTGATTCCCGCCATTGCCGCAAGCAGCCCGTATCTCGACGGCAAATACACTGGCTACCGCGACGCGCGCATCAACGTCTATCGACACAACCAGGACAAAGTGCCTGAAATCACGGGGCAAGTCATCCCGGAGCAGGCGTACAGCTACGACGAATACAACAAGATGATTTTTGACAAGGTAAAAAAAGCTATCGCCCCGTACGATACCGAACACTTACTCAATCATTTCTTCTTGAATAGCCGTGGCGCAATCGCCCGCTTCGACCGCGGGGCCATCGAAATCCGCCTCGTCGATATTCAGGAATGCCCGAATGCCGATATCGCCATCGTCGAACTCGAAATTGCAACACTCAAGGCCATTGTGAACGGCAAATTCGCGAGCAGTTCCAATGCCAATGCAACAGACTCCGCCACAAAATCCGTGCCGCACACGCTCAAGGAATACCGCGAATTCTTGCGCAAATTCGGCACGACACGCCTCGCCGAACTCCTCGCCAAAACCACGAAGGATGCCGAAAACGCCACCATCGACTGGCCGGAATATCTCTCCGTATTTGGCATAGATTTCGCAGACGCAACCAACAACGCTCACAAAAAAGCCACCCCAATTACTGCAGGCGACCTCTGGAAACACATCTATAGCGTCGTGAAGAACGACCTCACCGAAGTCTCGCAAAGCTTCATGGAAAAAATGCTCAATCGCGGAACGCTCTCCAGCGCCCTCTACAGAGCACTCGGCGACTCCCCCGCCCACGAAGCGTTTGTCACGGAATACAAAAAACTTGCCGATTGCCTCGCCCACAACCGGCTCTACGGAATTAGCGAATAAACTCGACTAAAAACCTAAATCTTTCTTTGCTACCTGGAAGTTCATTTCCAGGTATTTTAAATTTTGGCTTTCCGCCAGCAAATGCTCAAAATCGAGAATCGGGAAAAGCACATACGGCTTGACCTGAGCATCGAACGTAGCCAATTTTTCAGGCGTGTCCGCACCAAAGTAATGCTTTGCAAATACATCCCAGCACTTGCGCATCATCGATGCATTCATGTAATGCGTCGCCAAAAGAAAATCATCCGGCAAATAATGACAGAAATAATAATAGCACCCTAAATCGTAAAGCGGGTTGCCACAAGCGAATTCACCCAAATCGATAAAGTACGCACCATCGTCATTGAGAATCAAGTTGCCCGTCTGCAAATCCCCATGAAGGCACCGAGAAACTTTAGGCGTATTCTTTATAAGATCACGTACAAACGTTCTAACATTCTCAGGGACATCTTCGATTCTTCGAGTAAACGTAAATATTTTTCTTCGGCATCTTGGAACGTCCCCGGCACACACGACGTCGAATGCAGTTTTTTGCAGTATTCTGCAAATATCTTGATGTATTCCTCACGCTTTTCATGCTCTTCGCCCACACATTTCGAAATCGAACGCTTCCCCACGATGCGTTCATAAATCAGGAAAACCCAATTTCAGCATCCACTTCCCGTCCGGACTATTGAAATTCTCAGAATTGTGGCGGTTGCTGAACATCGTCCATTCTGATAAATTTATTTTCTCCATAACCCTAAAAATACACCTTCGTGAACGAAAACATCAAAAAAACTTCTTTTTTTTTAACGTGAACAAAATCACAATGTGACGAAATTCACAACTAAGCGTTCTCTAATCTACATATATTGTAGTCACAAACAAAGGAGTGATTATGGATTTACCAAGCAGAAGCAACGATGGCGATGATTATATCCCGCCGTACAAGCCTTAAAATTTCACAGCAAAGCAAAAGAACGAGTCCGAAAGGACTCGTTTTTTAGTCATAGATTATTCTTTCTAACCGTCCAAATATGTCTTTCGCTTTTTCGGCTTTATCAGGTAATTCGTTTATATTCAAAACATAGAATAAGCGTTCTTTTTTATCAATGAACTCAATGTTGAAAGTTTCTCCATCCAAATAATACACTTCATTACTTTCTTCTTCCATTACATAAGTTTTAATTGCTGTTTTCAGCTTCTTTAGATGATGTCTTTTTTCTTGGGCGATTTTTTCCCAAACGCAATCGTTTTCCTTGATGGTGCAAATGTAGGCATCGCTGGAATCATCATTCCATTTCAACTTTCCACGTTTAATCCTATTTGCATCAAGAGAATTTATGGAGAACGAAATAAAGTTGTCAAATTCATCAAATAAAGAAGACATGTCGTAGCGAGCATAAGAACCTATATCCCGATAAATAACAAAATCTGTTTTGGGAGGCTTATATGAGAAACAGTCGTAGATATAATAGGCAAGCAAAGGTATCGCTATAATAAGAATTATCCATTTTTTGCTCATTACATTTCCTCATGAATATCATTAAAATACTTTTATTCGTCCCCCCCAAATACACAACTTATCGTAAAAAAAAATTACCCCATCACGAAAATGAGGTAAATTCACAAAATCGCCAAAATTGATTTAGAACCTAGCAGGACAAAATCGCTTTAGAATCAAGCAAGACGAGGCGCGAGCCCCCGTAGCGTACTAAAGCGTACGTGAGGGGGCGAGCAACGAAGTATTGCGCCGATTATAAAGCGATTTTACACTTTCAATTCGCCTAGAAACGAGCAGGACGACGAACGGCAAGGAGTAGCGTACTAAAATGTACGTGAGCCTTGCCGAGAGGGAGATGCCCTGTCGGAGCAGGGCATGACAAATTAGACCTTCAACTCTCCAGCATCAATATTGCTCCAGTCGGGAACCTTTTCGATAGCTGGGCGGACTTCTTCGGTCACGAACTTCACAACCTGTCCCGGAGCGCGGCCCACGAACTTGCGGAGGTCGAGGATTTCCTTGAGCTTTTCTTCCGTAATACCGAGTTTCTGGAACTTTTCGTTCTTCAGCACGCGTTCGAGCAAGTCGTTGTCCTTGCCCTGTTCCTTCACGACCTTGCCCGCTTCCATGGACATCACGCGGATTTCTTCGTGGAGTTCCTGACGGTCACCGCCATTCTTCACGCCTTCCATGATGATGTTTTCGGTAGCCATGAACGGGAGTTCGGCCATGATGCGCTTTTCGATAACCTTCGGATAAACGACGAGGCCGTTGGTCACGTTTTCAGCGATGATGAGCATGGCATCCATAGCGAGGAATGCTTCCGGAATGGCGAGGCGCTTGTTGGCGCTGTCGTCAAGCGTACGTTCGAACCACTGCGTTGCCTGCGTGAAGGCGGTGCTGTTCACCTGGGCCATCACGAAACGGGCCAGGGAGCAAATGCGTTCGCTGCGCATCGGGTTACGCTTGTAAGCCATGGCGCTAGAGCCGATCTGAGTCTTTTCGAACGGTTCTTCCACTTCCTTCACGCCCTGCATGAGGCGCATGTCGGTGGCGAACTTGTGCAAACTCTGAGCGATGGAGCTGAGCACCTGGTTCACGCGGTTGTCCCACTTACGGGTGTAAGTCTGGCCGGTAATGGTGAGCACGCGCTTGAAGCCCGCCTTGGCGGTCACGCGGCGGTCGAGTTCCATAATCTTTTCTTCGTCGCCGTTGAACAGGTCCATGAAGCTGGCCTGCGTACCGGTGGTGCCCTTCACGCCGCGGAACGGAAGCACTTCGATGAGGAAGTTCAATTCTTCGAGGTCGATGAGCATGTCTTGGAGCCAGAGGCAAGCGCGCTTACCCACAGTCGTGAGCTGGGCGGCCTGGAAGTGGGTGGCACCGAGCTGGGCCATATCCTTATATTCCATGGCAAACTTGGAAAGCTTGTCCATCACGCGGCAAAGGCGCTTGCGGACGAGAATCATCGCCTGCTGCATCTGGATAAGGTCGGTGTTGTCGCCCACGAATGCAGACGTTGCACCGAGGTGGATGATGCCCTTGGCCTTGGGGCACTGAACGCCGTAAGCGTAAACGTGGCTCATCACATCGTGACGGCGGCGCTTTTCTTCTTCTTCGGCTACTTCGAAGTTAATGTCCTTTTCGTGGGCCTTCAGTTCGTCCACCTGCTCCTGCGTAATCGGGAGGCCGAGTTCCATTTCGGATTCGGCGAGGTAAATCCAGAGCCTCCGCCAAGTCTGGAACTTGTACTGCGGGCTGAAGATGAAACTCATTTCCTTGCTGGCATAACGCTTGATAAGCGGGCTTTCGAATTGATCGCGCATGATTTATCCTTTTTTGAATTTTACAGTCCAAATGTAGAAAAAAAGGGAAATTTCAGCATACTACCAAAGATGGAAACCCGCACCTATAAAGAAACCATTATGAAATTCTTTTTTCTTTCCCTCATTCTTGGATTCTACTTTTCCATACATCGCCATATACCTGAATTTAAATGAGACATATTCACCAAGCCCATGTGCGTCACAAGGGAAAATCCACGGACGATATTCAAGCTGGACTCCAGCAACCAAGGGATCTATTCCACCAACAAAAGGCACAATCTTAAATCGATCTGTTTCAAAAACATCAACCCCTGCAGTCGCTATAAAGGTTCCCCCATAATGATAAATCCCGCCTAATAAAAAATCAAAAACAACCCTTCCAAACTGTATCGGCACACCAACAAGTATAGAGCGAACAGAGCCCCATACTTCAATACCTATACCACCGGTATATAACCGTTCGTTATAATAGTTCGAACGATGTGCAACAGATTTGCGCTGAGAAATCCGCCATTCCAATAATTTTTGAATCCAAGGAATAAATTCAGATTCTGGATAATCGCTCTTGAATTTTTTCAATTGCAAAATAACAGAATCTAGACGAGTCGTATCTAAATTGCACTCTAAATACCCTCCAACAACACGAACATACATCCCGGATTTCAGATTCGTATAAGCATCCACCTTGCCGCAATCATCATCTCGATTGCAACCGTAAGAATGAGTCGCACTAAACTTGCTGTTTAGAGAGTATTCTAGTTCAACATCCTTTATAATTAGCGCTAAATCACGATTTTCACGAGAAACAATGTTTTTTATTGCACGATCAAAAAGAGATTTAACTTTATTTGAATCGGCTTTGAAAGTTTTATCAATAAGAAAGTTATAGTTCCCGTTTAAATGCGCCAACAACGAATCGCTAACATAAGAATAGCGAACCTCCTCCAAGACAGAACTGTAAATTCGTCCCCACATCACAATGGCAGAATCAAATTGATCCGTCATCAAGTAGATTTCCATGAGTTCCAAATCATCTAAAGCGAATTCAGGGACCGGAGACATCGCCCTTAACGAAGCGGCAGCATCCAAAGCGCCATTACTATCACCTTTTTTAAGGGACTGATACACTAAATTTCGGCCAGCAACAATGGAATCCAGTTTTGCAGGCGAAACAAACACGGAATCGCCTGTTTCAACTTCCGCAAAACAAAGAGAACAAAAGGTTAAAAACAGTGTAACTAAGCAGCAAATCCGCATATAATTAAAGATAAATATTCACAAAATGATTTAAGATTGTTATTTAAATCAAATTGTAATGTTTTCTGACGCCATCTTGCTATTTCTGGATTTAAATGATTATTCTAGAAATTGCCTTAATTAGGCAACCTAAAATAGGCAATTTTTCTTTTTTATGATTTTAGAAAAAACACGATAAAATCCCCTCGAAAGGCAACTAGCCTACACTTCGCTTGCAAATTCTTCCATCGGCTTGCGTACCGGGTGGCGTGGCGAAGGACCGCCGTTCTCGGGGTCAGCGTAACCCACGTCGAGGAAGCAAGCTAGCTTGATGTTTGACGGGAAGTTGAACGCTTTTTCGATTTCGGCGGCGTTGAATCCGCGGGCCCAGAGCGTTGCAAGCCCGAGATCGGTCGCCTGCATCATCATCGAAGTCGTCACGATGCTGGAATCCATGATGCCGCTTTTAAAATCGTCATGGTACGTCACCGGCGAATAGACTTTGTTTTCATCGTAGCAAACCATGAGTACTACAGGAGCATTGTAAGCCATACGCGTAATGCTGCGGAGTTTCGCCAGCGATTCCTGCGACTTGAGAACCTTGACAATCACCGGCTGGCCATTCACCGCCGTCGGGGCGACACGCCCCGCTTCAAGCACGGTTTCAAGCTTTTCGGGTTCTACCGCTTTGTCCGTAAAAGCACGGCAACTGTAACGATTTTTGGCAAGTTCAATGAACGACATAAGTACCTCGTTTTTTATAATAATTCACAAATTAATTATGATTCTTTTTTGGTTAAATCATGATACATTTTGAATAGTTCCGCGACAATTTCTTCTTCTGACATTTTTGAAGAAAAACCATAAACTTCCATAACGGCCTTATCATTTTCGGCGTGAGCCTTGCGGAGTTCCGCAGGCATCGCGGCTTCATCATAAAGGTCGGCAAGACTGCTGTCAGGATATTTTGCGCGAACATCAAGAATATTTTGAGCAGTTCTCTCTATTTTGGCCGTCTGCTCAACAGTGACCTTCGGCCACGGGAAATTGTTATAGACAATATCCTTGCTGTAACGGTAACGACTTTCAAGGCGGCCACAAACAGCCCTAACCCATGCCATATGAACATTCGAGGTCAGAATTCCAAAATGATAAAGCGTCACATTGCGAATAATGAAGACTAGGTCGCTACAGAATATATCAGGAGTCAAAAAGCCAAGTGGAATATATCGCCTTCTTTCAGAACTAACTTTGGGAATCACAATGTAATTTCCAACAGGAAAATTTTCTACATGGAATCTAGTCGGCCTTTCGGCCAACTTCCGCGTAGGCCCACTCTTACTTGCCAAGCGAAATTCTCGAACAGCCTGAACGCGCCTGTAGCATTCGTGCATTTGGCGAATTTGTGCCGGGGTACAGTCACCCAACCACAGACACCAGCGATGATAACGGTTTATGAATTCATCTGAGCCAATCCACTTTTTAAAGAAAGGCTCAGATGCAGGTTCCTTCTTGACGAACGCAATCTTCTCTTCCTCTGTAAAGAGGTAATAGCCTCCATCAATAGGTTTGTTCCCGATACCAATTTCAGGAACATTGCTTAAAGGCTTTTGGCTACTTTCTACGAAAACATTCAAAGCATCCATCAAGTAAGCATTGATATTCTTTGCTTCTACAATAGTCCCATCAGAATCGAAAATACGCATCGGAGCAGCCTTTCTACAGGCATCGGAAAATCCAATAATCACACAATGTACATGCGCCTTCTGTTCCGACTCACTGTCCCAGCGGAATGTACGATACGCAAAATCTATGTGTAAACCTTCGTCAAAGAACGGTTTCCATAAAATAGCAGGTTGTTCGCCTTGCGTTATGCTATTCGTAGAAACAAGGGCGGCTTTTGTATTTGTTCCTTTTATTAAATCAGCTGTTTTCTTATACCAACACGATACATAATCCAAATTGCCAATATTCTTCTTTTTTCCAAAAACAAAAGCAACATCGCTTTTCTGCGATTCATCCATAAGGCGGGCCCCCACAAACGGAGGATTTCCCATAATGAAGTTGTAATGGTTCTTCGTATATGAAGTTTTAACTGTTTTTCCGACATGCAAATCTTCGGTAACAACCGTTATCGCATCATAATGCCTGAGTGGCTCAGCCACCACCATTGGTTTACTCGGGGCAATATCTTTTGGCGAAACGACATTGACCTTGTCCGCAAAAAATGTCGGCTCAGGAGCGTATTCATGTAAATACTCCCAATCCATCCGCAGGGCATTCCCCTCAACAATGGTTGCGTTCGTCTTGAGCGGCAAGAAATCGATATCGCGCTGTACGATATTCTCCGTTTCCTTGAGCATTTGCGATTCCGCAATCCAAAGGGCCGACTTTGCCACATTTACCGCAAAGTCGTTAATTTCAATGCCATAGAACTGGTTAATATCCACCTTGACTGGGTTCGCAATTTCACCCATCACAATCTTGTCGTCCATAAGCTGCATGAGAATCTGGTTTTCTAGCTTACGAAGACTCGTATATGTTTCGGTCAAGAAGTTTCCAGAACCGCAAGCTGGATCTAGGAACTTGAGCGAGCTGAGTTTGTCCTGCAGAGCAAGGAGTTTTTGGCGTTGGTTTTTAGTAAGAACCTTTCCCGTAGAAGGGACGATTTCATGGAATTCGTTTTTCAAGTCATCCATGAACAGAGGGTCAATGACCTTATGGATGTTCTCGATGCTGGTATAATGCATTCCACCTTTGCGGCGCGTCTCGGGGTTCAAGGTGCTTTCAAAAACGGCCCCAAAGATTGTAGGGCTAATCTCGCTCCAGTCAAAATCCAGGCTCGCATGATTCAGGAGAATTTCAGCAGTCTTTTCGGAAATAGGCGGAATTGTTTCACCCTCTTTTTCATGGAAAAGTGAGCCATTCACGTATGGGAACCCAGCCAGCTTTTCTTCCATGAAGCGGTCACGGGTGTCCAATGGCGTATCAAGCACACGGAACAGTTCCCGGAGCGCCACTCGCATATTTTCGGGGCGAAAACTCTTGAGATATTTATAGAATTGTTCCTTTGCAAAAATTCCAGCATCTTCTGCATAGAGGCAAAAAACAAGACGCACGCAAAGTACGTTCAACGCATGCAAATCAGCAGCAGTCGGCTTATCCCCAAATTCGGGCAAAAGTGCGTCGTATATTTCACCAACAATCTCGCCGGCCTTTACAGAGACATCAATTTCACGTTTTGAATTTAAACTTTCATCATCTACCAAGAAACTTAAGCGATGATATTCTTTCGGCAAATCCTTCAACAGAATTATTTCCGGGTCCGCATGGGGATTTTCCATATCATAGACAAAGAACTCTGCAAAATTACTGGTCACAATCCATCGTGGACGTTCCGAATACGGAAGTTCCGCAGAATAACGCTTCGCCTGCTGGAAAGGGGTAAGATAACGGCCATCGCTCTGTCGAACGGGTTTCTGTAAATTCTTGCCCAACCCTTTCTGTTCGATCATCACATGCGTTGCACTAATAAATGCATCGATAAAACTAGTCTTATCAAGTTTTACCTGATCTTCAAACGATATGTACTCTTCCGGTTTTTCAACGCCAAAAACATCGCGCAACAGCGACAGCCAAAATACCTGGCACTCCCCCTTTTCGTATCCCTTGCCTTCCCACTTTTCGGCAAAGGCCTTTGCACCGATACGAGCGTCCTTTTCTTTCCAATTTTTTGCAGAAAATCTCATAGTAGTGAATATAATAAAAACAAATGGCACAAAGTGACAGTCCAAATTTTTCAAGCTATTTCCTGTTTTTTTAAAGATAATTTCATAACATTCTTATAAAAAGGTGATATATTCCATTAAGGAAAACAAGGATTTAAATTATGGCAACCCCAAAGACCGACTCCGCTAAAATGACAGAAGAAAAAGTCGTCGCAAAGGATAAAGACCATCTTAAAAAACTGATTAAAGCCGCAATAAAAAAGAATGGTGTAAATTGCGACCTTAATTTTATCGACTTTTCTCAAGTAACCGACATGAGTCGTTTATTTGAGAAAAGCACATTCAACGGAGATATTAGCAATTGGGATGTGTCGCATGTTCAAAACATGGCCTATATGTTTTCGAAATCCAAATTCAACGGCGA
>JAEEGK010016801.1_pt1 | contig 16032 bp, 9 predicted proteins | sample 8958771 | NCBI WGS metagenome assembly JAEEGK01 (sample SAMN16246547, study PRJNA631951) | gut metagenome | biome: gut microbiome; feature: rumen; material: SC-attached | host: Bos | place: Iran: Karaj | collected 2018-10
ATTAAATTATTAAATCCTAAATTGGGAATTGGGGATTGGAGATTGGGAATTGAGAATTGAGCCAATCCCCAATCACCAAAATAAATTGATTAAATAATAAAATAACAATAAATATATAATTATATAATAAAAATAAAAAATACTTAAATAATATTTTTTAATATTTTATTTTTATAAAAAATATAAGTCAAAATATTATTTAATCCCAAAAAAGAATTATTTTATATTATAAATGATATTAGAAAATGAGCAAAATCCTCCTCAAGCATTATCAACATCAACAAAAATGGAAACAATAGGAGAAGAAGATAATGAAAGGAACAATTTACTAAATTTAACAAGAGCAGCATTATTATATGAATCTGAGCAAATAAAAAATTTAAACTTTACATTATTATTAGATGGAAGTAAAGATACAGAAAATGCTTTTCAAATATTAATTCAAGAATATTTACAATATAAAAATAATTTACATTGCATTTTTATATATGACAATGAAAATGACAAAGAATTTACTTATCATAATCAAAAAGGAACAATTGTGTCAAAATATGAAACAATGCTTTTTATAAAATTCTCAAAAAAAGATAGATATACTTTTTATAAAAATATTTTTTATCCAGAGCGATTTAATTATGAAATTGAACAAGCATATTCTTATATAAATAAAAATATTTCTAATGTTGATTATATGATTTTCGGTTATGGTGGATTAAAAGGACAAATTTGCCATTATAAACATCAATATAATCAAATTGATTATTTATTATGTAATTCAAATAAACCTTTTATTTTAATAAAAGAATTGGTTATAAGGAAAATAAATAGAAGTAAAAATTTTCATTGGTTATTTATTATTGAAAATAATGTTAGAGAAAGTATAGAAAGTATAGAATGTTTTAAAAATTTAATTAATTTTCATTGTGATAAAATTTCAATTGGTAACTTAATTCCTGAAAATGGAAGAGATTACTTAAGAGATTTAGCTATTTCTAAAGTTATTCAATTTGGAATTGAATTTCATAGAGTTAATTATAATTTAATTGAATATGGGAAAAAACCAGGAAAAAAAATTAAAGAATTTTCTGAATTTGTAAATTTTAATAATCATTATAATTTTTCTTTTATTGTTTTTTATAATAAACCACAGAAATATCTTTTAAATAGAATGGATTCTGATATTTTTCAAATGATTATTAAATGTGCTGGGAATGTTTGTGTTATGAATAATTTCCAATAAACTATTAATAAAATGTTTAAAATTGTTTAAAATTATTTTTACTTATTTTTGATAAATATTTATTAGCTTTAATTAGGAATATTATATTTATTTATAAATAATATTTTTTTCCAATGTTTTAATTAAAATAAAAAAGTTTTTTGAATATTAAATAAATAAATTATTTATTCATAATCTCTTATACAAATTCCAACAGGGAATCTAGGAATATTTTCATTGGTTAATTCCTGATATCTTACTGTTAACATTTTTCCAATATATTTTTTTCCTTGTTTATATAATTTTTTCCTTTCATTATAATTACCTTCTGGTCTTACTGAAAATTTTTTTCCTTCTTTAGTTATACATTCCCATATTACACAACCAACTTCTTTTCCTTCTGATGGAGTTGTATAATTTATAATTTTAAATTCTTCATCTTTAAATCTTTTTAATTTTTGTAAATTATAACTTCTTTTATTTTCTTCATATAATCCATTTTTATTTCTTAATATTAATCCTTCATATCCTTCATTAATATATTTATCTAAATAAAATTCCACTTCTTCTTTATTTTTACATATTTCAGTATTAACTAATTTTAAATATTGAAAATTATGCTTTTGGATAAAATTATTTAAATTCTTTAATCTATTTTCAAAAGTTAATTTACTATCAATATAATCAAAAATATTATAATATATTTTTAAAGAATCAATTTCTTCTTGTTTAGTTTTATTATTTTTTCTAACTAATCCAACAATTTTTTCAAAATTAATATCATCAGTATATAATTCACCATCTAATATTAATTGTTCTTTATTATCTTCCATTTCTTTTTTAATATGATTTAAAGTTGGAAATACATTTCCATTCCTAGAATATAATTGATTATTTAATCCTATTGCTCTTACTCCATCTAATTTAGGTTGAACAAAACATGGAAAATTTATTTTTTCTCCTTTTTTTTTAAATTCATGTGCTAACATTGGATAATATAATTTTCCTTTTATTGGAATTTCATTGTTTATTATTTCCTTTTCATTTATTTTGTTTTTTTCTTTTTTATTTATTTCATTTTCATCATCTGTTTCTATTAATTTATTTATTTCGTTTTCATTTTTTATTTTTGTGTAACCTTCTTTTAATTTTTTGTTGTATAAATTTTCTGCTGTTGATTCTACATATTTTTCTAATGTTGTTATTCCTTTCTTTTTATTAGATTTAAAAGTTGAAATTATTTTTGTTGATTTTCTTAATTTTTTACCCTTTATTCCATATTTTGTAATTATTTCATATTCGTTATCTTTTTTTTTATTTATTTTTATGCTCCATATTTTTTCACCTTCTTTTTTTGATTTTACTATTAAGGTTGAAAATTGCATTTAAAATTATTTATTTTTAATTCAATTAAGCCTTATATAATGGAAAATTATTATAAATTTTTATATTATAAAATAATATTTTAATTACTTATAGAAAAAGTCAAACATTCTTTGGGAAATTTATATTTTTTGGACTTTTCATTCAAAATATTCTTAATTAAAATAAACTAAAAAATATCATTTAACAAATTATCTTCGTTTAACTTTCTATTATATATTCTTCATATTCTTTATAATTTTTTTAAATAATGAATTATGAATTTCAATTTTCTTAAATCATTTACTTAATTTCTAATTTATAAATTCTCATATCTTATTCATATATACTCCATAACTATAGTTACTTTCATATAATATACAAATACAAAATATTGAATCATTTATAATTATTTTCTATCATTATTTCTTTATTTTCTTAATGAGAGATTTTTTTTTGGATAAATTTAATTCATTTTTTGCTTTTTCATAATCAAACATATTTAATTAACTTTTTGAATATATTTTATATTGCTCTAATTCTTCTTTTTTTTCCTTTATGCATTCATTCTTTTATGACTTGTAAAGATAAGTAAAAAACATTTATTTTAAAATATATGTTTTTAAAGGAATAAATAAAAATCATAATCTTTTGCTTTTATCTTGTTTATTCTTTTTAGTGAATTTTCATTTTTTGATTTCTCAAATTTTCCTCAAATTTAAAAATTATTAATTAATATAAAATTTAAATTAGTAATGCTTAAACTAAGATAAAAAATGAAAAAAATAAATAAATAACAAAAATAAAAAAAAGAATAATATTTATTTTTAATAGATACAAAAAAAAAATAAAATAAAATAAAGAAAAATGGATTCTGATAAATGTATAATAGTAAACTGTCCAGAATCTAAAATACATAAGCCAAAACCAAGAAAATTATTATCAAACACCTCAAAAAGAGTTTTTACTCCCAAAGATATTTTTTTAAACAATCATTTTATAGAATTAAAAAATGATTTATCAAATGAAAAAGAATTACTTTTTAAATCATGTAAAATTGATGATATTGAAAAAGATTTTTCTTCTTTAAAAGAAGAAAGAGAAAAAAATTCGAAAAAAAGCGAAGATTCTTATTTAAGAGATTCTACTAAAACTAATAGTTTTGAAGATGAACAATTTAATTATGTTGAAATTATTAGACCTGAAAATCCTTTTTATAAAAATTTTGAATAATTATTCTTTTATTGGGTTTTTATTTTATATATGTATATTAATCGATTTTTTAAAATATTATTTAATAATAGAGGTGTATTTTTAATGATGAAAACAAATTTTATACAGAGGGACTATTTATTATTTTTGAAATATATAAATAAATATATATTTTCAATCTTGTATGAATTAAAGATATTTTTTAATTTTAATTTTCTTTTTTCTTTTATTTTTTATTATTTTTCAGTTTTTCTATTTTAGTAAAAGGTTCGAATTTTTAAATTTTGAAATATTTTTTTATTATGGAATATCAATTTATTATTATATTTACAAGGTTTTATCTTAATCAAAGAGAATTTCTTTTTTTTAATAAATAAAAGGTATATGTTCTTAATTGTCAAATAAGTAGATTTACTTTATTAAATGAAATATATAATAAAATCAAGACTTAATGAAATGAATGATTATTTTAAAATTTTAAATTAATGTTATAAATTATTAAACGCATTTTTGATTAGATATTAATTATCAAATATTTAATTATTTATCTTCACTAAACTTTATATTTTATATTTTTTAAATGATAATTTATAATTTTTAATTCATTTTTTTTTTTCTTAATTTTATATTGTTCTTATACCTTTTATTCAATTGATTTAATTGTTTGATTTAAAGAAACATTAATGAAATTATAATATTTTAATATAATTTACCAAAAAAATTTAATTATTTAATTTAATATTAAAGCATTCATAGTCAAATTTCGGTTTATATAAATATTTTGCCATTAAGAAAGCATCTGAGTCTTCTTCATCTTTATAATAATCCTTTAAAAAATTAATTTTAAAAAACCCCAAATTTTCATATAAATGAATTGCTTTAGAATTTTTATTATTAACTTGTAGTATACAAAAATTATAATTTTTACTTTTTAAATTATCTATACAAAAACTTAATAATAATTTACCAAATCCTTTATTTTGATATTTTTCATCTATCATTAATAAACTAATCAAACTTCTTTTATATTTTAAATCTTCACATAGACAGGCTCCAATAATCTTTGAATCAAATTTTAAGCAAAGACTTATTTTTTGACTGATTAATTTTAAATAATATGAATTATTATATATACCTTTTTCACCCCAAAAATTATATGACATCAAATTTATTTTATTCAAATGCTTTTTTTTAAAAGTTTCAATCAAATATGGATTTTTTGACATTAATATCTTTATTTGTTTATTTTTATCATATAATATATTAAATATTGATTTAAATTTATAAAATATCTTTAAGAAATAAAATATTTATCAAATATTATTTGAATAATAAATTATAAATATGAGGAGATTTAATAAATATAATAAAATATATTCTTCTTAAAAAAATAAATATATTCTATATTTGAATTAAATTCTTTGCCATTAAGTTTTTATTTTTTGTTTTTAGAATTATTTAAAGGTGATTTAAACTCTTTTATATTTTATAAATAGTTAATTTAAACTCAATAAAAACTTTTGAACATTTAATATTAATTATTCAAATTAAATTTAAAAATAAGTATTTAAATAGTATTCAATTATTAATAAATAATATATTAACTAATATATGATAAAATAAATAAACTCACTTCCGAAGATAGAAATTTTCTCATAAAAAAAAATTTAACATCTTAAGGAAAATTTTCATTAATATAATTATTTAACTCAACAAAATCACATCTTTTACTTTCATTAATTTCCAACATTACTAAAAGTAACTTAATGAATTTTTCAGTATATTTATTTTTAAAATGTCTTTGTAAAATTTTTTCCATTCGATTCATATCATTAACATCTCTAACTTCATAAATAATATTAAAGTTTAAAAAAGCAGCATACATAAGGCAAAAACCTAAAGAAAAAACATCACTTTTATATGGATTATGTATAATATCATCTTTATCTTTTTTTAATCCATCATATAATACTGGACTCATATATAATTCAGTTCCTCTTAAAGTATTTAATTGTTTAGCAATTTTTGCTTCTTTTGCTTCTCCAAAATCAGCAACTTTATATATTTTATTTTTAAAAATTAAAATATTTTGAGGCTTAATATCTCTATGAGCAATTTTCATTTTAATCTGCAGATATAATAATGGATTAACTAATTGTTTTAAAATATTAATTAATTCATCTTCTTTATAATGTTTTCTTGCATCTAAATGCTTTTTAATTTCATCATTCCAATCTCCTAATGCTAATTCCATTAAAACATATAATGCAAAAGTAGTATTATCTAATATATTAATGCAAATACCATAAATTTTCATTACATTAGGATGATTACAATCATAAACTAATTCAAATTCTTCTTCAAATTCTTCTAATTCTTCTATATCATGTGCAATTATTTTTTTCATACCATATTTTTTTCTATCTTTATTATTAAATGCTTGATAAATTACTCCATATGATCCTTCTCCTATTTGCTTATATAATGTATAATCATTTATATTAAATTTTGGTAATTTAGATTTCTTTAAAAATTTATCTATTTCCTTTTGAAGTATATTACCTTTCCTTTCAGTTTTTGCTCTTAAATGCCTTTTTCTATTATTTTGATTGTCTTCTTCTTCAATTTCTATTCTTTTTCCTTCTTTCAATGAACCCCTTAAATTTCTATTTTTCCTTTTTGGACTTTCATCTTCTTCCTCTTCTTCTGTTTTTCTATTTCTATTAAATCCATCAAATATATTTCTTCTAATTATTCTATCTTTTCCTTCTTCTTTTTTTTCTTTTTCTTCTTTCTCTTTCTTTAATTTTTCTTCTCTTTCTTTTCTTTCTTTTTCTCTTCTTTCTCTTCTTTCTTCTCTTTCTCTTTCTCTTTCTTCTCTTTCTTTTCTTTCTCTTTCTAATCTTTCTTCTCTTTCTTTTCTTATTCTTTCCCTTTCTTCTTTATAACTTAACTTATTATTATTATTATTATTTTCATATAAATCATTTCCAAACCTTCTTCTAACATCTCTTTGAACTTCTTTAATGTCATTTTCTTCTTCTTCATCTTTACTTTTATTATATGAACGCCAAAAAGAAGTAAAATTATTATCTTTTTTTTGATTATCAAATTTACTTTGAGTTCTAATAGGAGAAGCAAAAACTTCTAAGCTTTTTATTCTGAAATTATTTAATTTATTTTCTTTATTAATATCATTATCCTTTTGTAATTTTTTATCTCTAAATCTACTTCCGCATTTTGGACAAGTCCAAATAAATCTATCATAAAAATTAAAAGCTTTACATCTTTCACAAACTACTATAATATTATTATTTATTTCACCAAAATATAATGTTCCTTTACAATCACTTTTATGATAAAATTTTGTGAAAAATATATTTAATTTACAACAAGGTAATTTATTAGGATGGGCTTTTCTTTTTATATATAATGTTTGTCTTATTATTTTTTTTATATGTTCATTTTCTAAAGGGTTATAAACTATTGCTTCACTTCTAAAATTAGTATTACAAATTGAACAAATCCATGAAATTCTTTCTTGCTTTGATTTAAAATTACATTTTAAATTTAAACAAACTAACATTTTAGATTGTAAATTTAAATATAAAATACGATTGCATTTTATACATTTCATTTTTTCATTTATAACTTTTTCACAATGGTATTTTTTCCATGTTGCAGGTAATAAATTTTTATCTTCATTTTTTCCTAAAATACTAGTATAATAATCTTCATTGCAATTATTACAATGACATAATATCATATTACTAAAATATACTTTTTGACAAGCTATACAAATTACATATTCAATTTCACCATTTTCTTCAATTTGATAAAATTTACTTAAATTATTTTGACAATTATGATAAGGAATATCATCTGTTTCTGCACAATGTTTTCTAAAATTATTTAAATAAGAATTTTCATTTATTTTTCCTCTTCTATTTTCTCTTTCAAAATTTTTCCAATTTTTATTTAAAATTTCAAAATGATATTTATATTCTTCTTCAAATTCACTTTCACATGAATTTATTATTTTAATTAAATTTTTATTTGAAATTGCTTCTTCAGAATACATATCTGATAATAATTGACTTACATTATTTGTTAAATTTGATATAAAATCCTCTTTTGTTAATGTTAATATATCTTCAAAAATTTCATCAAATTCAGCTTGATACATATTTTTTACTTTTTCTGAAAAGGTTCTTTCATTTTTTATATCTCTTTTGAATTCTGAAAGTTTACTTGCTTCATCTGATGAGTCCATTATATTTTATATTTTTAAATTTTTTCTAAGAAAATAATATTTTTATAAGGGAAAATATTTTATTTTAATTAAGGAATGATATATTTCTTTAAATGTTTTAGATAAATTTTATCACATTCATTTATCAAAAAAGAATATATTCTTTTAAATAATAGAATTTATACAAAATAAATAAATAAATAATTTACATAAAATCAAATAAAAAGAAAATTAAAAAAATAATAATAAATAAAATTTCTTTAAATATAAAAATGAGTTACTCATACAATTCATCTAACACATATTTAAACAAAAAAAGAAATGAAGAGGAGATTCCAAAAAATTACAGATATGATAGATTTGACAAATATGACAAATATGATAAATATAATGGGAGTCATTACCATAAAAATTATCATAATATTTTACCAAATAATTACTACAATCATGGTTCTAGATATAAAAATAGTTATCATCAAAGTTCAAAAATTTATCACAACAATAATTATATAAACAAAAATGAAATAAGAAGAGATTACAAACAGGGTTATCAAAAATATTCAAATAATGATGAAGGTGTAAGAAATTTATCTCATATGGAAATTCCAAATCATAAAAAAGAAGAAAAAAATAATCAAAATAATGATAAAGATTTAATTAAAAATTATCAAATTGTTTCTAACATTGTTAAATTTCCTAATCAACAAGGTTGTCAACATTTTTTTCAAAGTCAACAAAATATTAATATTAAAATTAATGTCACTCCTAATTCAATTAAATTAAATAATGAAAAAGAAAAAGAAAAAGATAAAGAAATAAAAATTGATAAAATTAAATATTCTAAAGAAAATTTAAAAAAAGAAGATTCTTTTTTATCAAAAATTCCAAAACCAACTCCAAAAATAAAATTAGAATGTTTTAATAGAAATTCAATTATTATTCAAGAAAATCCTATTTTTTCTTTTGAAGCTTTTCCAAATAATTTATTTGAGCATTCTAAAAAAAATATAGTTTTAGAAAATGAAAATAATAATTTTAATAATAATAAAATTACTTTAGAATCTTCTTATTTATTATCAAAAATTCCTAATTGGAGATTAGTTTCTAATTTTGTTTCTCCTTCTCTTTTAAATGAAGAAAAATTTGAAAATATTCCAATTAATAATAATATAAAAGAAAAAAAATCATATATTTTATATGATTCTAAATATGAATATATACTTGAAAAAAATTTAATTGTTGGGAGAAAAAATAAATTGTTAAATGATATTTATGGAATCCAATATTCAATTGATAAATCAAATATTGATATATTAAAAATCAAAAATAAAATTAAACAAAAGGAATTCAAACTTAAATGTTTGTCTCTCAAGAAAGAATCTATTGATAATGCTATAAATGATAATAGAAAGGAAGATTAATCTAAATTAAAAAATAGATAATGATTTTTGTATATTATTTTTAAATTTCAATATTTTAAATATCTTTTTCTTTTTCAAACACATTTTATTTATATAAAAGAAAAAATATTAAACAATTAATTCTTTAGAATAAAAACAATAGTAAAATTTTTCCTCAAATGTAAACCTAAAAAATAAATAATACTAAAAAAAAATATTAAAAAAAAATTCCAAAAATCACTCAAAAACAATAATTATATTTATTTCTGAGTAGTATCCTTACTAGTAGTAGCAAAAGCTTTAAACTCTTCTCCTCCACTTAAATTACTAGTACCTCTCCTGACAAAAATTTCTTCATCACTTGTGATAAATTTTTTTAACCAAGGATGTTCTAAAATTTGTTTAATATTCATTCTTTTCTTAGGATCTTTATTAAGTAGATTATCAATAAAAGCTTTAGCTTCATTAGAAATATTTTTCCAAATAGAAGTAGGAAAAGGAGTAGGTTCATAAACAGTTTGTCTTGCTATTTCTTTTTCTGAATTTTCATCATCAAAAGGTAAAAATCCAGCAACAAGTAAATATGTAATAATACCAATAGTCCATAAATCAGCTTTGAAATTATATGGTTTTTCTAATAATACTTCAGGTGCAGCATATGAGAAAGTTCCAAATGGTTCTGTACAAAATTCATTTGGTCCTATTATTTTACCTAAACCAAAATCTAATAATCTAATATCTGCTTCATCACTTTCATCTGTCATTAATATATTTTCTGGTTTTAAATCTCTATGTACTATTCCATATTGATGAAGATAATATATAGCTGTTGATAATTTATGTATTATTTGAGCTGCTCTTGGTTCTTTTAATTGAAAACCTCTTTTTTCTATATATGAAAATAAATCTCCTCCTCCACAATGTTCCATAATAATATATATATATTTTTCATTTTCAAATACATCATATAATCTAATTATATTTGGATGTTGAGCTATTTTTAATATTTCTACTTCTGTTTTTACTTGCTCTAAATCAAGTAATGATACTAATTTCTTATTTATTATTTTTATTGCTACTTTTCTTCCACTTTCTTTATGAATTCCTAATCTTACTAATCCAAATTTCCCTTTTCCTAAAACATCTCTTACTTCATATATTTCATTTAAATTTGAATATCCAACTGCTTTTCTAATTGCAATTAACCAATTCTGATATTCATTCTTATCTAAAACATAATATTTTCTTTCTTTGGAAGGAAAAACAATAATGAAAGTATAAAATTGTTTTCCTTCTAAAGTAATAGGTTCTTCTTCTTTTAAATAAACACCACTTAAATTATGCATTCCTTTATGTTTAGTATCTTCTTTTGATTTATAATAATATAGATCTTTACAAATTAACTTAAAGTAAATTTGTTTGATTTTCTCTTCTTGTTTTTTATAAATATATCCTTCCATTCCTTTTCCATCTTTATCTTCTCCTTCATCACCACTATCAAAACTATCATTTAAACTCGAACCTTTACTTTTTGCAATTTCAGTTTTTTCATAAGGTCTTGCAAAACTTAAACCTACATTTTCTTCTCCCACAAATTTACTTGGATTATCAATAGATTCTAAATTCTTATTAATTTGTTTATGTAATTTCCTTGATGGTTTATTTTTAGTTAAATCATTATTATTATTATTACCATTATCTTTCTTATTTGGAATATTTAATTGAATTGAACTTCCTTCAGTTTGCTTTGCTTTATTTCCAGAATATAAATCTAATAAATTTTTTGAAGGCGCTAAATCTGCTCCTAATTTATTTATTTTTTTCTTCCCATTTAATGCTTCTGCTACTCTTGATTGAAATCTTGGAGATTTTGATATTATTGCAGTTGAAGTAAATTTTGAATTTAAATTCGGAGATGCTATTAAATTATTCATTTTACTTTTATTTGATAATAATGAAGGACTCTTTCTTATATTTTCTAAATTCTTTACTGTTTCATTATTAAATGGACGTTTTTCTAATAAAAATACTAGAATATATAAAAATAAATCTGAGTTTTTATTTCTTATAATTTCTTTAAATTGTTCTTCATTTATTGAAGGTAAATTTTGAAATATAAAATCTAATTTATCATGTAATTCACTTTGAGATTCTAATCTATCATCAAAATTTTCTTTCTCAAATTTTAAAGTTTTTTTTTTTTTTAATCTTTTAATATTTAAAGGAACATAAGAAAGAACAATTCTCATATCTTCTTTAGAAACTTTACCATCTTTATCAAAATCATAAAAGCAGAAAATAAAATGTAATAAAGTTTCTAAATCCCCAGAGAATAATTTAACCATTCCATCTACAAAATCATTACAAGAAAGATAATTATTTTTATTAGTATTAAAAACATTGAATAATCTATCTGAAATTATACCAGGTAATTCATAATATTTTGAAAAGGTAATTTTATTGACTCCTTTTTCTTTATTGTCACTTCTTCCTAATAAATCTTTCCAAACTTGCTTTAAATATGATTGAAATGCAGGAATATTTTCAACTATGTAATCTCCTATTAAGTCATCTAAATCTATTTTCTCTTGAGTAGATGGTTGGGTGTCCATTTTAAATAATTTTTTTTTGGATTAATTAAATTTATATTAAAGTTTAGTTTAGTTTATTTTTTTACATTCTATTTCTGTTTTTAAAGTTTTTTAATTTTTTATATCAATTTTATTCCTTTTTTAAAGGTTTTATTATATTACAATTTTATTATTAGTTTGTATTTTTTCGCAATTTTAAATTTTTTAATTATTATTTAATTAATTATTCAAAGATATTTTTAATTAATGTATTTTTAATTTTTTTTCTTTATTTTAAATCATGTAAAAACAATAAAATATTAATTTTTTTTCGAGAATTTTTGTATATCGAGAAAAAATGAATAATAAAACAAACTATGAATTAATAATATAATTAAAATAAGAAGAAAAAAGAATCAAATCGAAATCTAATATTTAAAATATAAATTTTATTATAAAAAATGCATAAAATCCTTATAGAAATGAAAAGTAAATATCAAAATAAATTAAAAATAATGTTTTAAGTATAATTATAATTCTTCAAGTAATATCAATAAAAATATAAGTAATATTAATAATAATAAAAATAAATTGTCATAACAATCTTATATCATTCAAATGAAAAAATAATTAAATTTAAATCAAATATGTTGATTTAATAGACTACTTTAAAACATATTAAATATCCTAAATAAATAATAATTATATCATTAATCATTATTTTTTTATTGTTAAAAATAAAAAAATATATTTATAAAACTTCAAAATCATATCCCAAACTACTTTCATATAATCCAATATTTTTTTTTTCTCCATGTACAAAAACACATTCAAATTTATCAACTTTATCTCCAATAATAGAATAATAAGTAGCATTACCATGACAGAAATTATCAACAAAAGGTCCTTCATATACATTACCTTTTTTATCTCGATAAATACCATAACCATGTCTTAAATCTTTAACCCAATCTCCCATATAAAAAGCAGTATTTGAAGCAAATCTAAATTCACCGATTCCCATTTTATAATCTTGAGCCCATCTTCCTGAATAAAAATCTCCTGTATAATATATATATTCTCCAATACCATCTTTTTTATCTTCTGTCCATTCACCAATATATTTATCACCATTTTTATAGTATAATATACCAAATCCATCTTTCTTATTATTTTTAAAATAACCTTTATATTTGTTACCATTTTTATATATAAAATATCCTAATCCTTCTTTTGATCCTTTTATGAAATTCCCTTTATATTGAATATTATTTTTATTATCTGTAAAAATTCCAAAACCTGATAAAATATTATTTGATATATTTCCTAAATATGTTGTATCATTAGGAAATGTTATTTTTCCTATTCCATTTCTTTTTCCCTTTTCCCAAAAACCTTCATATATTTCTCCATTTTCTATTTTTTCTATTCCATAACCATGTTTAGTATTATTTAAAAATTCACCTTTATAAGTTCTATTATTTTTATAATAAAATATACCAATTCCTTCAATTTTACCATTTTTAAATTCACCAAGATATTTTTCATTATTTGGAAATGTTAATATACCAAAACCATGTCTTTTATTATTTTCCCATTCTCCTTCATATATGGAACCATCTGAAAAAGTATATGTTCCATAACCATTCATTAAATTATTTTTCCAAAATCCTTTATATTGACATTTATCTTGTTTAAAAAAATATATTCCAATATTATCTTTTTTCCCATTTGAAAAAAATCCTATATAATGTGTCTTATTTAAATTTATTTGAATTCCTCTTCCTTCACATTCTTTTTTTGTTATATTATAATCACCATAATAAATACATTTTTGAAAATTTAATAAAACATTTGTTTCTATTTCATCTTCTTTATTTTTTATTTCATATTTCGGAAATATTTTAATTATATCTTCAAATATATTTATATATTTTTCATTTTCAATATGAAATCTATGAATTTCAGATAAATCTTCTATATCACATTCTTTTTTAATTATTATATTTTTTTTTACAAAATCATAGAAATTTATTATATTCTTTTTTATATCTATATTTTTATTATAAACAAATTTTTCAAAATTGAAATTAATATTATTTTTAATATTTTCAATAATAGGATATGTTAAAATATCTTTTTCTTTGGCTTTATTATACATTTTAAATATAACTTGAATAACATTTAAAATACTTAAATTTTCCATTCTATTCTCTTGAGATAATAAAGTAATATCTTCTTTATCAATTTCATTTTTACAATTTTCAATTAATAAATTTTTTTGTTCTTCATCTTCAATTAAAATTTTTGCTTGAGCACTTGCATAAGCACTTGAAACTAAAGGATAAATATCATCTGAAATTTTTTCACTAGATAAATTTTTAATAATATGATTTGAATGTTTTAAATAACACTTTTCACATAAATTTATATTACAAGTTAAGCAATAAGAATTAAATTCTTTTTCATGAATTCCACATTTTAAATCAATTGTTTCAACATCAATTAAAAAGTGTTCTTCATCATTTGTATTATTTTTTTCATGAATATATGAACAATTAGAACAATAAGTTAAATAACATGATTTACAAAAATAAAATTTATTAGATGAATTTTCGATAATCATTGCTTTACAAAAATTACATGTTAATTTTTGTTTAAATTCTTCACCAAATGTTCTTAAAAACTTTTTTATTTCATATTCTTGTTTATTACATTTACATTTTGCCTTAACAACAATTTGATCATCTTTTAATTTTATTTTTATTAAAGGAACTTCTAAACATGTTGGACAATGAAAAGTTTCTATACTAGTATAACTTGAAATTATTGAATAAGATTCTGGATTTTCTGAATATGACATTTATATTATTTATAAATATATTAATTTTATTTTTATTAAACTTAAAAAAATAAAAAATTTAATAATAGGTTATTTATATATATTTTAACATTCAATTACTTTCAGAAATTAATTTTTCAATATAAGAAGGAGTTTTAAATAATTTAAGCAGATTTTTATTTCCAAAATCAAAATTATTTTTCTCTTCATCTAAAGTACAATTTTTAGAAATAAAAATTTGTATAGGTAAAATAATATCTTCTTCCAAATTAAAATCATTATGTGTCATATTTTCAGGTAAAGAGACTTCATAAGGGCAATTACACATTTCTTTAAGTTTTAAAGTCTCAGTGAAAGGAATTAAAATATCTTCTTGACCATGAATAAATAATATAGGACAAGTGACTTTTTTAATATAATCAATGGAAAAAAATCTATCTTTTAATAAAACTTTAAATGGACCAACTAAGTTATCTGCAACAGCTCTAATAGAAGAAAATCCACTAATAACAAATAATGCATTTGGTTTTCTTTTAGATGATAAATAAATTGCTGGTGAAGTCCCAATTGATCTTCCAAAGACAAAAATATTATGATCATTAATATTAAATTTCCCTTTTATATAATCATATATTATTAAAGTATTATTTAATATTATTTCTGAACTTTTATTATTTGATTTATATATTGAATATCCTGGATATTCTATTATTATTATATTCATATATAATTTTTGACGAAGTTTATCTCCTAAAGCTCTTGCTCCAAATATGTCTTCTGCATTTCCATGGAAAAGCAATAAAAAGTTTTTAGATTTGTTATTACTTTGATCTGGAAGAAAAATACAAGGAATATATTCTATTTTATCTGTTATTTTTATTATTCTTGGTATATATATCAATTCATCTGAAAAATTTTTTGCTTCATTCATTTTAAATTTCGGTGAAGGAAATAATATATTATTAAAGTCCATTTAAAATAAATGAAATATTATTTTTAAAATATATAAATTTATTAAAATTGTTGTTGTTTTAAAAAAAATAATCAATATTTAATTCACATATAATCATATTAATAATATACATAATAAATAAAGATTTAATAAAAGTAAAAGATTTATATATTAATTTACCTCACAATTATTCTCATTTATATGATGATAAAATGATACATTA
>JAEEGK010016802.1_pt1 | contig 16032 bp, 14 predicted proteins | sample 8958771 | NCBI WGS metagenome assembly JAEEGK01 (sample SAMN16246547, study PRJNA631951) | gut metagenome | biome: gut microbiome; feature: rumen; material: SC-attached | host: Bos | place: Iran: Karaj | collected 2018-10
AAGCGTGTCGCCCGAAGGCTCGTAGAAAGCGAGATAAAGAGTGGTGGGCGAGGTTTGACCTTCCCTCACGGCACTGCTGAAAGGGATTTCAGAGGTCGTCATGGTGCTTTCAAACACAGGATCGGCATAACGGATGCCCGTTTGAGCAAGCAGCGTGGCGGGACACAGCAGGCAAAACACCGTCCAAAAGATGGAATGCGATTTCATGTTAATTATGCCTCATAAATTATGAATTATGCATTATGCATTATGAATTATCAATGGAATTGCATCAGGTACGCCTTGATGAACCCGTCGATGTCGCCGTCCATCACTGCGTTGACGTTGCCGACCTCGTACTGCGTGCGCAGGTCCTTCACCAATTTGTAGGGTTGCATCACGTAGCTGCGGATCTGGCTGCCCCATTCGATGCGTTTCTTGGAACTCTCGATTTCGTTGAGCTTCGCGCGCTTCTTCTCCAACTCGATTTGGTAGAGTTGCGACTTCAGCATCTGCATGGCCTTTTCGCGGTTCTGCGATTGCGAGCGGGTCACCTGGCACTCGATGATGATGCCGGTAGGATGGTGGTGCAGGCGCACGGCCGTCTCCACCTTGTTAACGTTCTGTCCGCCGGGGCCGCTGCTGCGGTAGGTATCCCACGAGATGTCCGCTGGACTGACTTCGATCTCGATGTCGTCGTTGATAATGGGATAGGCGAAGACGGAGTCGAACGGCGAGATGCGCACCAACCGGTGTACGCCATTCTCGCTCTTGAGGAAGCCGTAGGCATACGAGCCTTCGATTTCGATGGACGCGGACTTGATGCCGGCCACGTCACCTTCCTGACGGTCGATGAGTTTCACGGAGAAGTTGTGGCGCTCGGCCCAGCGCATGTACATACGCAGGAGCATCTCGGCCCAGTCGCAGCTTTCGGTGCCGCCCGCGCCGGAGTTGATGTTCAGGATCGCGTCGAAGGAGTCCTCCTCGTCGCGCATCATGTTCTTGAACTCCAGCTTCTCCACGGCCTCCATCGTCTTGGCGTAGGCCTCGTCAAGCTCCGCTTCAGTGGCATCTCCCGACTGCTGGAACTCACTGACTACCAGCAGCTCATCGTTCAGCTCGGCGGCCTTGTAGTAGTCGGCCACCCACGCCTTGATGCCGCTGATCTCCTTCAGCAACTTCTCGGCGGCCTTCGGATCGTCCCAAAAGCCGTCTTGTTGGGTTATTTGTTCTTTGTCTTTAATTTCTTGTTCTTTGGCATCTACGTCAAAGATACCTCCTTAGCTCACTGAGCCTCGTTTGAACCGCTTTGATTTGGTCGGTGGTTGTCATTTTTGAATGGTTATTGGTTATGGGTTATTGGTTATTGAAGCTGGTGAATAGTGAATAGTGATTAGTGAATAGTGAATAGTGAATAGTGATTAGGAAATTAGTATGTACTTGCCACTTCATTATCAATTATCAATTATCAATTATCAATTATCAATTATCAATTATCAATTATCAATTATCAATTAGTACGCAGGCCGCAAAAATACAAAAAATAGGGATTGGTCTCGTGTTATTGAAAAATGTGTACTTTTGCCTCTTCTATGAAAGATACAGATAAAAACGTGCGCGAGGAGTATTATTATGCTTCAGGGGCCATTTCGGGTTCCTTGGATGCTCTTTCGGCGGAGTTCTCCGGCTACGAGAAATTGCCTGTGCGGAGCCGGCAGCTGGGCAATGTGCTCTACCGTGCCCAGCGTTTCGGCCGTTACTACGTGCTGAAAGGACTTGCGCCCGAGTATCGCGATGATCCCGCTATGCGCGAGTATCTCTCCAAAGAGTACCAGATTGGGGTGCAGCTCGACCATCCCCATATCGTGCGGGTGAACAGTCTGGAGGAGGATCCCAAGCTTGGACTCTGCATCGTAATGGAATACGTGGACGGGTTGAGTCTCGATCAGTGGCTGCTTACGAAACCGTCCGCGGCCGCCCGTAAACGGATTATCCAACAGATTCTGGATGCAATGGCCTACTGTCACGAACGGCAAATCTGGCATCTGGATCTGAAACCTTCCAACATTCTGATAACCAAGGACGGACAGACCGCCAAGATTATCGATTTCGGGCTTTCCGACAATAGTGGTTTCGCCTTCCGGCAGACGGGCGGCACGCGCAAGTACGCCGCGCCCGAGCAACTGGCCGGACAGGTCGCCGACCACCGCAGCGACATCTACGCCTTGGGCGGCCTGCTGAAGCGGATGTTCCCACACCGTTACGGTCGCGCTGTCCGCCGGGCACGACGCACCGACCCAAGCAAACGTCTGCAGTCGGTGGCGGCTTTGGCTAAACTTATGCGGCAGCGATGGTGGTTGTGGATGCTGCCTGTGCTCATAGTCGGTCTCTTCTGCTGGTGGATGCACCCGGACGGCAAGAAATTCCCTGTCACGTTAGACTCAGGGCAGACAGTCTATGCCAAGGTGCTGTCGCATTGGCAACGGAAAGTGTCCTTCGTTTGTCCCAGCGAGGAAAAAGCATGGTTTAATAATCCCGATGCCCCATCTGGCAACATGATCATCCCTGCACATATTCGGTGCAGAGGCCTAAAATACCGGGTTGTTGAAATTGACACGAATGCGTTCAACGGCTGCAACGATCTCAAGCATCTGACCATCTCGGAAGGTGTTGAGAGTATCCGTTGGGGAGCCTTCGGATGTATTCTGCTGGAGGACACGATTGTCATCCCCAGGTCATTGAAAAGGATAGAGTCGTTAGCTTTTCATGATTGTAATTCCATTACCACGCTGATTTGGAAGGCATCTGGGACAAACACCAATACGGATGATGAACTGGCGTTTTTTTACCGATGTAACTCCCTGAAGAAAGCTATAGTGGACGATTCCGTGGACTTCCTTCCTTCGAACGTGTTTAGGGGGATGGAAGGGTTGGAGGAAATCGTGTTGCCCAATCATTTGCGCAAGATACCTGAAAACATGGTTGTGAACACCCGCACTTTTCGGGAAATAAAGCTCCCCGACTCGCTTCAGGCAATAGAGGGTGGTGCCTTCTACCTGACGGGTATTGAACGTATTGTCATCCCTGACAAGACGGAGAAACTGTTAGGCTACTGTTTCTCCTATTGCTATCGTTTAAGAGAGGTGGATATTGGCACTGGCATGAAACAGATAGGCAGTTATGCTTTCAATGACAACAGGGCATTGGAGACTATGATTGTCCGTTGTGAAGAACCGCCCACAATGCTGCCAAACGCCATATACGGCATTCCTGAAAGTGCAGTGCTGTACGTGCCCGCCCAGTCGCTGGAGAAGTACCGGAAGGATGAGGTGTGGGGGAAGTTTAGGAGGATAGAACCAATCAAATTGTGAATTATGCATTATGCATTATGAATTATAATTCCGTTTCCACCGTCAATTGTGTCACGCCGGTTTTGCGGCCGATTTCGTAGAGGGTGGCGAAGGAGTCGTCTTGTACGAGGTTGGAAAGGACCAGAGGTGCGCCCACGGCGAAGAAGGCGGTTTGGAAGGTGTTGCCGGGTTTCAGTTTGGAGCGTTCGCTGCTGAGCACGCGGTAGGCATTGCTGCCGAGGTATTCCATGGTGCAGCGGCGGCCTGGATCCCAGCAGAGTGTCACCCTGTCGCCGGGGCGCAGTTCGCTGCTGCTCACCACCTTGCCGAGCACCTTGTCGGATGAGTCCGCCCCCTCGTCGCCATAAAAGCGTTTCATGTCCTCGAAGTTGCGGTATCCTATGGCCTTGGAGAGGACATCCAGCGTGAAGATGCGCGGAGCCACGGGCGTGTTGCCGTAGTTCCAGATCCGTTTCAGTGTGTTGAGGCCGATGTTCTCGTGGGTGCGCTCGAAGATATACGTCTGCAGGAACACGAAATCGGAGGAGCGGTTCATCTGCCGGTCCAAGGCCTCGCACAGAAGGGTTTTCAAGTGTTCGATGTAGTTTTTGTCGTTGTCGTCCATTAAGAATCCGTTTTTCGGCGGCAAAAATACATAATTCGCAGGGAATCCGTACAACCCATTTTAGCCCATTTGAAAATGGGTCAAAATGGGCTATTGTTTTTCGGGAAGAAAGTTTTTATTTTGCAATTTCTAAGCGTATTGAATAATTCTTAATTTTTTGAAAAACAGCCATATATGAGTTGTACATATCATTAATAATCACCAAATCCTAAATCATCATGTCCCAAACAACATTCACCCAACAAGTCTTGAATGACATTCACGACTTTCTGAAACATAACGGCAAGTTGTTCGCCAACGAACGCGACCTTCAGATGAATCTGGCTGCTTATCTGAAATGCACCAGACAATACGATGTCGAAGTGGAGTGCCACGTGCCGTCAGACATCCTGTCAAGTCTTATTCCGCAGACTTTGTCGGAAAGATGCATCTATTATCCTTGGTTCCAGATTAACAGCGACAAACCACAGGAGATGTATGTCGATATTGTGGTCAGCAACGGAGAGGAATACGTGCCGATTGAGCTGAAGTACAAGAAGAAGGAACTGAAAGGCGATGTGGTATTGTTCGGGCAGAACATGGGCACGGGCGTCATCCTGAAGGGTGATGGTGCGCACGACTTCGGACGGTACGGCTTTTGGAAAGATGTGCGCAGAATAGAGCCTTTGGTCAAGTCGTTCGTGAATGTCAAAAACGGCATCGTCCTGTTTGTCACCAACGACGAAGCCTACAAGACCGCTTCCGTGGCGGGCACCAACAGCGAGCATTTCGCCATGGGCGACGGCACCAACACGTATCACAAAGACACGAACTGCTGCTGGCCGTTCAACCCGCTAGATACGAAGTCATACAAATCCTGCCCTTGCTTCTACCTGGAGGACGAGCATGACGTGAACTGGAACAAACACACCTTCAGCGGGGTTGACTTCCATAGCGCGGAAGTGATTGTGTAGTTTTTTTCAGCCGTAACGGAGGAAGCCAAAAATCCGGAAAAGAGTAGGTGAAAAAAATAAAAAAAGAAAAAAATGATTGACTGTAAGTTATTTAAAAAATACAATGTTCTTGATTTTAAAGGGCGAGTGTTTTATGTTCCTCAAGGCCCTGTTGCTGTTGATATAACAACTTGCGACAACCAAAGCCTATCTATGTGGCCTGCTATAATGCCTGAATTAAAGATTATATTAGGAAACGAAGATGACTATGTGATAGCCAATGGTTTGAAGTGTTTCCTCTATGTGTACTACAATAGCCAGAGCGATATGCTCTATACCGTTTTGAAAGACGTTATACTAGATGGTTTGCCATTCCGAAGACCATATGATTATAGGTTTCATTTTGACGATATTGAGTTTCCGCTCAGTGATAAAGACCCAAGAATCGTTGTGCCTAAGCGGCATTATTCCGAGATTGTCAACTTATTTATTGCTGAAAATCCTGATCTGCACGATGCAGTAAGGCATTTCCTCGAAAAATATCCAGAACGATTTAACGCCTACAATCCTGACCGTTATTATAAAAAGAATATGGATGCTTACGAATGGGAAAGTATAAATACAGGAATAATTAATACACTAAAAGATACAGGTGAGGAGAAAATAAGAATGATAGAACAATATATGCACGAAGACCCATGGTTGCATGAACTTTACGCGGAGGCATTTGGTGTAAGATAAGGTGAAGAGGTTTCGGATTTCAGTAGGGTAATCCGATGATTGCAAAAGACATCATCTTCTTCCTGCTGTCGTTCTTCGTTGCGGGGGTGGTGTGCGTGGCGGGGAAAATGTGAGATTAACGGAATCGTCTCGCTAATACAGCACCCCGAACATCCATAAAGGGATGCGATTGCCGTGGCCGACTTCGGTGTCATCGACGGCTAAGAAGCTGTCCGGCAGATCGGCAATCTGATCGAACGTTTTCCCGCTGCCGCCCACTTCGAAGAGATATTTGTCGTTCACAAGAAAATCGCCCTTCTTGGGATATTTGACCTCGTTCGCCACGCGGAGTTGGCTGTAGAAGAACGTCTCCCGCTCGTTTCCTTTGTCTATACGAGGGCACAAAACGTGCATCAGGTTGGGGTTGCCCAAGTAGATTTTGTCGGGTTTGTAGAGGTGCTTGTAACTCTTGGTCTTCGAGGTGAGCAGACCCAGAATTTGCGCTTTGTCGAGCGCGTATAACATGCGCAGCCCCAACTCGTTATTGGTGTCAAGCTGTTTCCAAAGCTTGGACATGTTCGGTTCGAAAGGAACCTGTTCGCAGATGATCATCAGCAGGCGTTTGACTTTCTGGAGGGTTTCAAATGACACGTTCTCCACAGCGGGCAGGTCGCTGTCGATCACAACAGATACCGTTTCGCGAAGTCGGGATGGAAAATCCTCGATGGACTCGCGATAAAAGGGGTAGTAGCCGTGGCGCAGGTACGCCTCGAAGAGCGGGGCAACCTTGACAGCACTTGTGATAGCCATGGCGTGGCGGACGTGGTGCCGAATGAGCTCGTTTAAGGGAATCGGCTCAAGTTTCAGGGCATTCTCAAAGACGAGAAACTCCCGGAACGACATGCCGTAAAGCGTGTAAACGGTCTGCCGACGCGAGAGGTCCACCTTGGCGTTGTCCATAACGAGGAGTGAGCTGCTGGTATAGACGATGCTCATGTCGGGATAGTTGTCGTATATGTTCTTCAGGTTGATGGACCATTGGTCATAGCGGTGTACTTCATCCAAATAGAGGCGCATGATGCCATGCCGGTAAGCCCAATCCACGAGGTCGATAAGGGTGTGGGAGGCGAACCAGAGGTCGTCAAGGGAGGCGTAGAGGGTTTGGTCGATGTCCTCGTAGTTCTCAAGGATGTGCTGGAGGAGCATGGTGGTTTTGCCGACACCGCGGGAACCTTTGATGCTGATCATCCTGGCCTTCCAGTTGATTTGGGGGAAAAGGTAACGTTTGAACCGCAGGTCTATCTTGGCTATCTTGCGGTGATAGTTGTCATAAAGGGGTTGTAAATCAGAGTTTTCCATAACATTCTTGAATTTGAACGACGGTGCAAAAATACAATTTATATTTTAAACTGCAAAAATCTCCACTATTTTTATAGTTCAAACTGCAAATTCAAAACAGCCCGACGTTTCCGCCCATTAATTCTGTGTAATCCGCCAAGCAACACGTTGCTAAACATTTGATAATTACCATTATATATTCTATGTTTTTGGCCTCGGATAAAAACGGGTGAAAGAACGTCTTCAAAATGTGAATGTCAAATTTTATGATCTCATGGCGACAAATCAATCGTTCAGAAACAGATTCGCTTTCGGCAAGCGCATAGAAATAAAGTGTTACTTTTTATGAATATCTGAACTTAATTTTCAGACAAAAAGCTTATATATAGGTGTAAAAGCTAACAAAAACAATTTCACCAAAACCAATCAATCATGTCCCGAACAGCCTTCACCCAACAAGTCCTAAACGACATTCACGCATTCCTGAACCAAAACGCCAGAGTGTTCGCCAACGAACGCGATTTGCAAATGAACTTGGCGGTTTATCTGAAAAGCGTGAAACACTATGACATCGAAGTGGAATACCACGTGCCGTCGGGTGTTATCGACACACTTCTGCCGCAAGCCCTGCCTGAAAGATGCACCTATTACCCTTGGCTTCAACACAACAGCGACAAACCACAGGAGATGTATGTCGATTTGGTGGTCGGCAACGGGGAGGAATACGTGCCGATTGATCTGGAGTACAAAAAGAAGGAACTGAAAGGCAATGTGGAGCTGTTCGGGCAGAAGATGGGCACGGGCGTCATCCTGAAGGGTGATGGTGCGCATGACTTCGGACGGTACGGCTTTTGGAAAGATGTTCGCAGAACTGAGCTTCTGGTCAAATCGTTTGAGAGAGTCAAGAACGGTATCGTCCTGTTTGTCACCAACGACGAAGCCTACAAGACGGCTTCCGTGGCAGGCACCAACAGCGAGCATTTCGCCATGGGCGACGGCACCGACACGTATCACAAGGACACGAACTGTTGCTGGCCGTTCAACCCGCTGATGACGGACTCATACAAGTCATGTCCGAATTTCAAACTGGAAGACGAACATGACGTTAATTGGAAACGATACATTTTCAGCGGGGTTGATTTCCATTGCGCGGAGGTGCCGGTGTAGTTATGTCTAATCTGAAAAGCCAAAAAGCCGATATGCCAGAATCAACCGTCCAGATCCCCACTGTTTTTCAAGTGACGCCCTATACAATTCCAAACCATGAGCGTCATTGCAAATATCCTACATACCATTGCCATCGCGAGGCGCACCGGTTTTATCGGACGAAAGAAGAGGCGTTGGCTGCGGTTCGGGTATGTGCTGAAGCACTTTCGGGTGACAACATATATTGTATCGTGGTGAGTGAAATTCCGCTGGGCACTCCGATGTTTGAAGGGGAAAGTTTTTCAGAACAACTGTACTTGGCCGACGGCACGCTTTGGGGTGAAAGGGCGTATGCGCAGATAGTGGTACGGGATGTCCCTGAGCAATACGGTGAAATCGAATATGACAATTACCTTTATGGTCGATGCGCCTTTTATGGAAGGAAAGCGGAGGAAATCCGTTTCCAAAAAGGGGATATTATTGAGATCTTCTGTCATCCCGGAAATAGTTGTTGGGGCGACGATTACATTGAGTTGGCCATTGTGGTGGACACGCCGCCCACGGAGGAGAAGATGGCAGAATGGATTAACCGACACTTGTCTGATACCGAGCATCGAACGGGTGACAGAGGCTTTGACGTGGGCACCCGATTCTCCGCATGGGACGATACGTACAAGGTGATTCCTGCATATCGTTCTCTACATGATGATGTCGGGAATCTGATAGACGAATGCCCCACGCACTGCGCTTTCGCACCACATCAAAAGGTCTCGGCCAGAATGCGGAACAAGCTGCTGCGGCAGTTGGAAAGGGTATCATAGTCTTTTCTGGATTTTTTTGCAATAGGATTATAAAATTTCTATCTTTGCACTTTCAAAAACATACAAACAATAACAACAAATAAAGAACAAGATCATGGGATGGTTTAGCAGAAACAACAACAACGACGAGACATCTCGTTACAAGAAAGAAGCCACTATCGAGAATCTCACTATCGGCATTCTCCCTAACAACAGTGTGGAGCTGTTAGTTGACGGCAGGCCTTACACTGGCAATGTGATGCCAGTTTTACGCGACAAGGTTGCCCCGAGGGTGGGACTCCAGGTGGATTCCCGTTGGAACACCCACCAGCTCGGAAGCAAGCTTGTGGATTTTATCAATGGAGGCGACGATGATTCTTCAAGTAGTCGCAAATATTTCAGAATCATTTATCATTACTGGGCGATTCCGAGGGGACTCGTTGTGGAAGCGGATACGGTGGACGAGGCCATGAAAAAAGCACGCGACTTGATAAGAAGTGGCCGTGACAATGGCAGATGGGAGGAGACAGAAACGGAGGAATGTTTTGACCACATGTCCATCGAGCAAGCTATTATAGATGACAACGATAGGGATGACTATCCCGATTGGGACTATGTCGGGGATACCAAATCCGATATTGAATCGTGGAAAGGAGAAAGGTACGAAAGACTTTAAGAATAAGTCATTATTTCAGTAACAATCTTAAAAGTAATAATTATGGGTATTTTTAATCATTCAAGAAGAGGATCTGGCAACAACATAACCGGCTGTCCAACGTCTGTGGGCACAATAGAGTTAAAAGGAAGTACAGGCTGTTTATATGCTTTTTGCATGCACGAAATTGATGTCTTGGATAAAGACATTGATATATCTGACAAATTGGACAAAAGTAGAAAGTTAAATGAATACGGAGAGGGACCTTTTTGTATTTTTCGTATAAATGATCATCTAAAAGACAAGGGATTATATTGCTATATCGTTAATGGAGAACTTAAATACATCGGCGAAACTTGCAAAACTTATGAAGATCGGATAAACAATGGATATGGTCGTATTTACGCTCGTAATTGTTATAAATCAGAAATAATTGGAGGAGAGCAACATTCGGGAGGACAATCAACCAATTGCCGCATCAATTCTCTTATTAATGAAGAACTTCACAATGGAAATGATATTCTGATTGGTTTTTATGAGATGAATAACTCAAGTGATGCCGAAATTAAGTTGTTGGAAAGTATTTTGATTGATAAATACGACCTGGTCCGCCTCGGATGGAATAGGAAGTGATAAACTCCATCTCCTATGAACATTCGATAATTATTAAAGATATTATTATGGCAGAATTAAAAATAGACGGCCGTATGACAGTTGCGGCATTTATTGAACAGTTTCAGAGCCAATTTCCCGGCGTGCTGAAAGTATATAAAGACAGAAACGGACATCTTGCAGACGAACGTGAACGTCTTGCAAATGTTCAAATGTTGAGAGCTCCTAAAAGTGGCTTTTTTCAGTTTCGCTCCGACATTTCGGTGGGCAGTTTTTGCGAACGATTATATGAAGAGTATGGTCTCATGGTGGACGTCTTTCGGCGAGAAGGAAGGGTGACTATGCTTGACAACATAGCCCTTTCGGATATGGGAAATGTCCCATATCAGGCGAGCAAAAGGGAAATGGAACAATTTGCCCGCTATATGGCTAAAGAGATTGAAGATTTGGATCTGAAAAAAGCCGCTGATGAATTATATGAAAAAGGCAAGCGAGTTAAAAATCCCGATGGCAGAAAAGACATCGAAGACGCGGTGGCTTTCATAGATGAACTTAATGAAAGCAAACAAAGTGGACGTCTTGATAAGGTTGTCTCTTTTTTTGATAAATACCCGTTACCAGAATTCGGAGGCATCCTATCTGCAATCGTGTCGGGGAATTTTTTAGGTCTTGGAGTGGAAACACTACGGACTTTGGTGAAATTGGCCAAATTATTTAATAATCAATAAGTCGATAATCATAATAGAATAAGATAACCTTACAAATCAACAATCATGCACGCTTTATCCAAATCCAGATACACCGCCTTCCGCCAATGCCCCAAAAACCTTTGGCTGAAGATTTATAAGCCTGATGTTGCCGTCGAGGACCCCTCCTTGGAGGCCCGCCTCAAACAGGGCAACGAGGTGGGCGACCTCGCCATGCAGTATTTTGGTGACTTTGTGGAGGTGACAACCTACAAAGACAAAGACCATCTCGACCTTCCCGCCATGGTCAGGAAAACCCAACAATGTATGCGGAGCGGCGTGGAGAACATCTGCGAGGCCTCTTTCGAATACAAGGGCAACTACTGTGCCGTGGACATCTTACACTGGGACGGCCGGGGCTGGGCCATCTACGAGGTGAAAAGTACCACGGCATCGCCAGGGAAGATTGACCGGAGCAAAATCGCGCCGTACCTCCCCGACATCGCCTACCAGACTTGGGTGCTGGAACAATGCGGGATTAAGGTGACAGGCTCCTACCTGCTGTGCCTCAACAAGGAGTATCGTCGCGGCAGAGACCTGGACATTCAGGACATGTTCGTGGCATTAGACCTCTCCAAGGAGATTGACTACGAATACCAACTCATTGACGACACCGTGAGACGGGCACAGAAAATCATCAACAGCGATGTCGAGCCCGAAATTGATCTGTCGGAAAACTGCTACAAACCCTATCCTTGCGCCTTCTTTGAATACTGCAAACGGCAACACGGGATTTCGAAGCCCTCCGTGTTCGACGCATACCGCATGTCTGGGAAGGACAAGATTGAGCATTACCAGCAAGGGCACACCTCTTTCGAGGATCTGCGCAACGAAAAGTTGACCCCGAACCAACGCAGACAAGTGGAAAACACGCTGAACAACACGAGGGAGATCGACAAGGCTGGAATCCGCAAGTTTCTGTCCCAACTTTCCGTGCCGCTCTATTTCCTGGATTTCGAGACGATGCAGAGTGCGGTGGCGGAATTTGAGGGGGTAAAGCCTTATCAGCAGATACCGTTCCAATATTCGCTGCATATCGCCAAACGGCCGGGCAAGTATTACCACGAGGCGTATCTGGCGGAAAGCGACGGCACCGACCCGCGCCGGGGATTAGCCGAACAGCTGTGCGATGACATTCCCGCCAATGTTTGCGTACTCGCGTACAATATGCAGTTTGAAAGAAAATGTCTCGAGGATTTGGCATACGCCTTCCCGGACTTATCGCGCCATCTCATGCGCATCCACGGCAACATGGTGGATCTGCTCGAACCTTTTCAGAAAGGGTACTACTACGTCCCTGCCATGGGCGGCTCGTTCAGCATCAAGAGCGTGTTGCCCGCTCTCTTTCCCAACGACCCCAAACTAGATTACCACAATCTGAAAGATGTTCAAAATGGCACGCAAGCCATGAACATCTTCCCGAAAATCAGGACCATGCCGCGACGCGAAGCCGCCCGCACCCGCGAGAACCTTCTCCGCTACTGCGAGCTTGACACCTTGGCGATGGTGAAGATTTGGGAGAAATTGATAGAGGTGGCGCGGTAAATAGATTGGGAAACACATATAGAACATTGTAAAAGGAGAAGGCCGAAAATCCGGAAAAGAGTAGGTGACAGAATAACGTACAACAAAATTATGGCAAAGAGACTATCATCAAATTCTAGAAAGCACAAAAATGCTGTGGTGGTTTGTTCGATAATAGGCAGAAAGAGCCCCTGTAAAAAGAATGACGAGCAATTAGACGTAAAAAAGACGGTGAAAGATCTGGCAGAGGGAATAAAAAAGAGCAAAAATGGAAAAGACTTGAATCATATTCTCAGTACTTTTTTGCCAGAAAATTACTTAGAAATAAAAAATGAGGGTGGAAAAAGAGCAGATAAGAATAAGGATAATGATGAGTATAAAATTTTGGGCGAATATATCTCAAAAGACAAAATAATTGTACTGTATATAAATAATATTAACGGCGAGTGCAAACTAGAAGACGATAAAATTGATGTAACTAAACAGAAACGATATATTATCACTACATTCGTCCATGAACTTTTTCATGCATACTTTCATTCTGTAACCGTTCAAAAGAATCAGCCCAACAATTATATTCTTGAAATTGAAGAGGCCTTGACAGAATTTTGCACATTGGTTTTTCTGAAAAAATTTGAAAAAGATAAATTTTTCAAAGAAAATGATGACTTTTCTTCCGTTAACAAGAACTTATTTGAATTTGCTTTCGACGAAGTGAAGGACAAGCAGAAATTTAAAGGGGATTTATCCGCATACGGTTTCGGAGCATTTCTATATGAAAAGGAAAATGACGATGCTTGTCGATGTCTGTTAATCTCCAAGTATATCGAAAAGATAGGCTATATTAACGAGACTGTCGGCATAGTTAAGGAATATATAGAAAAGGTTCGTGATTATTCATACAACTACGCAGAATGCAGAGATCTTCTAAATCAAATCTTGGAACCACAAACTGTTAATAAAAGTATGAAAAAAAATTTGACACAGATAAAAATATTTTACCATCAGACAATTGATTCGGAGGATGTACGAATGTGGGTGTCAAATCCTAAGACAATAAAGGACCTTGAGAAAGAAGTCAATAATTTCCTTGCCGAAAACGAAGGTAAAATCACCCTAAAGGATATAAAATACACCACCCAAAGTATGACGGACAAGGATGGTGTAACTCATCCTGATTTAATATTTTGGACCGTGATGGTTATTTACGAGACGATATAAGTTAGCCTGAGCAAATAATCTTTTGTGACCGCCCTCCTCCGTGTAGATTTTTGCAGCTTTTGTACTATTATCGTATATTTCGCAGGCCAACATCTCTACTCAACGTGTTCTTAGGCACGTTGACACACCGTTAACATGCTCCAACCCAAATCCTAATCTTCCACGACAGTATGCTCGGGGAATAGTTTCTCATAGTCGGTTTTGCAGCCCGCAGGCACATGGATGAGGCAACTTGCTTGAAGATCTCTTGAAATAATTTGTTTATCGACCTTAGGGGGATTCAATCCTTTAAAGGTAAGCGTTTGCATTGGGCACCCAGAAAATGAGTTGGAATCCACTTTTTTCAGCGTAGCTGGCAAAGTGATTTCTTTGAGATTGCAATTACCGAAGGCAAACCCTCCAATCGTTTCAAGCCCTTCTTCAATTGTCACAGATTCAAGATTCACACAACGATGAAAAGTGTAATTTGAGATTTCTTCGACACTTGCTGGGATTGACACATGTTTCAAATCCTTACAATACATAAATGCACTTACATGGATTCCCTTCACACCCATAGGAATTGTAAATCTATTTGCGGCTGCTGGACAGTAAAGTAGCATGGTCTTTACGGCATCATAAATGGCACCTTTTTCTTCACTGTATTTTTGATTATTTTTAGAAAGTTTCACCTGTATGGGGCCACCTATCTCACGGATAATCTCTTTAACAAAATAAAAGTTATCGCATGAAAAATTATCACATAATACTATTTTAGAGATCAAGTTATTACACAAATTTTTAAGAAACACATAGCGATCTACCTCGCAGAGATAAAAGAAGGATGAGAAATCACCCTCTAAGTATAGAGTTTTGTCTTGCACAATCCAATAAGCATCAGGGGCGAACTTATTCCAATGAGCGGTTTGAATACTGTTTGTTTGCTTTTTCGTGGGCAGCGACAAATTTGCGCCATTGGCATTGAGCAGAATAATCCACAGAAGTGCCATATAATACATCTCCTCGTTAAATGGGAAAAAACCACTGTTGAAGGGTTTGGCATACTTCTTATACTCCGGGGTGGATTTAGATAATCTGTATTTGGCCGCGCGGAAGGCATCAATCCAATGGATATTTTCCAATGTGTTGCCGTTTTCATCTTCATACTTCCACAGATAGTGGCCGAAACCATAGTGGGTGATACCGCACTTAAATTGTTTTACATATACTTCGTTTTTCGCAGTTTTAAATAAACTATCATATTGTTTGTTTTTATTGGCCAACGCTTCCACAAATTTAAGCATGCCATACTCCGTCAGCGGCTCTTCCACAAAAGGAACCGATATGTCATTTTCGTTTAAATCAAAGTCATAGAAAGCGTGAAACATCTCGTGGATAAGAGTAGTGGCTATCGAATCTGCACTCCAATTAGAGTTACCCAGTTGTTCCATCAACAATACGATTTCTGGCTTGTGACTTTTACCGTCGCGGGTATAATAACCTAATAATTGTATTTCCTCAACGATGGGTATTTTGTCGTTCGGAGATGGGTTTGGATGACTCTTGTTATAGTCATCTCTTTTTTCTTTCAATTTTCTAATCAGCACTCCTAACATTTCATGTTTGTCCCTTTCCTCTCTAGTTTTATTCACCTTTCTGTCCAACCAGTCAAATTCCATCTCCAGTTTGGCGATTTTGTTGTTCAAGTCCTTCCATTTTATCTCATACTTTTCTTTCCGGCTTTCTTTTTTGTCCAGATAGATAGGGACTTTCTTATTGATTTCAGACATTTTAAAAACCAGTCCGTCTGGCGTGATGAACTCAAAATCGGAAATATCATCCAAGAGCTTCTGAATATCCTGATCAAGAGGATCTGTAAAATCCCTGTTAAGAAGTGTAATACTCATACGTTTATTATTTTATGCCCGTTTATTGAAATTAATCATACTTATTCTTATGATCGCAAAAACACGAATAAGTATTTGTGTTTTCGTCTTGCAAAAATACATTTTTTTTCTAATCTTGGAACTGTTTTAACGGAAAAGCATCCCCCCGAAATTCTTCTGCAAATCGCGGGTGCAACTTTTCGACAACCGCGTGGGCAACGCCTTCGGTTACGCCGTCATCTTCTTCCTGCTGCCGTTCTTCGTGGCGGGGGCGGCATACGTGGTGGGGAAATGGTGATGGAACCGTTAGTGCCACCATTCTGCCCCCCTGACTATTAAAAAAACAATAGGGTAAACACCTTAAATCTCGCTTTGTTTTCGAGATTTGAGGTGTTTACTTCTGATATTTTATTATTTTTGCAGTCCAAATTATTCATGTATGACAAAGGCAAATATAATCGGAAGAGAAAGAGAATTAGCTGAATTACAGCGTAGTATGGATTCAGACAGGTCTGAATT
>JAEEGK010016804.1_pt1 | contig 16032 bp, 8 predicted proteins | sample 8958771 | NCBI WGS metagenome assembly JAEEGK01 (sample SAMN16246547, study PRJNA631951) | gut metagenome | biome: gut microbiome; feature: rumen; material: SC-attached | host: Bos | place: Iran: Karaj | collected 2018-10
GATGATTTTCATCAGCGTAGACTTACCGGCGCCGTTTAATCCGATGATGCCTATCTTTGCACCATAGAAGAAACTGAGATAGATGTTCTTGAGCACTTGTTTCTGGTTCTGCTGGATGGTCTTGCTCACTCCTACCATCGAGAAAATCACCTTCTTGTCATCAACTGTTGCCATAGCTTTCTGTATTTTTCGGCAAATATACGCATTTTTTTCCGATTAGCGGCGGTTTTTCGAATCTTTTTCACTAACTTTGCCCCTGAAACCCTAAAACACCGACCAAAATGATTAAAGCCAATAGCATCTATGTCCTTCAGGGCATGATCGACTACCTGAACGAAGTGCCCTACGACGTCACGCGCCGCCAACTCTACGACGCCTACGACCTCTACGAAGACTTCCATCCCGATATTCCGTCGACACTAAGGACCTGCTACGACGGGAAAGTCTACGAACACTTCATCCGCACAGGTAAGAACTCCCTCGACGTCAGGGAGTCGCTCGCACGCACCGTCCACGATCACGGCGTGCACTCCGCCCTCAACGAGTTCTTCGAGCAGCACGACCCGTATCGCTGCGTGGGCGTGATGGGCGGACACGCGCTGCCGCGCACCACCGACCAGTACCGTAAGATCGTACTCCTCAGCAAGCGTCTCACCGAGCTGGGCTTCGTCATGCTCAGTGGAGGTGGCCCCGGAGCTATGGAGGCCACACACCTCGGTGCCTGGTTGGCTGGACGCACCCTGGACGAGGTCGACGACGCCCTCCTCATGCTCACCCCCTACCCCTCCTTCCACGACGAGGGATGGCTCTCCAGCGCCTTTTATGTCATGGAGCGCTATCCGCAGCAACAGAAGCAGTATGTCAGCCTGGGCATACCTACCTGGCTCTACGGCCACGAGCCCTCTACGCCTTTCGCCAGCCACATCGCGAAGTTCTTCGACAACAGCATCCGCGAGGACGCCATCCTCACCCTCCCCTACGGTGGCATCGTCTACACCCCGGGCAGCGCAGGCACCATGCAGGAGATCTTCCAGGATGCCGTCCAGAACCACTACGTCTCCGTGGGTCTTACCAGTCCCATGATCTTCGTAGGTTGCGACTTCTGGACCAACCAGATGCCCGTCTACCCCATGCTCCAGAACCTCATGCAGACTGGCATGTACAAGAACCTCATCCTAGCCCTCACCGACGATCTCGACGAGGTCGTCCAGGAACTCCAGCGTTTCCAGGATTCCCTGAAATAAAAGCCTCTCCCAATCGGGAGAGGCTTAGTGTAGTGTTTTGGCACGGATTCTTGCATCCCTTTGGTAACAAGAATGGGGGTGCCCATACGATAAAGGGGCACTCCGTCAGAGTGCTTTCGTTACCATGCTTCTAACGCACTGCAACCTTGCGGCCGTCGATGATGTAGAGGCCGGGGACCGTGGCATCGTGGGCCATGGTGCCGTCGAGACGGTAGATGGCCTTGGAGGGTGCGGGGGAGTTAGAGACGGGAAGGACGGCGGTAGGGTCGTAGACGGCAGTGCCATCGAGGATGATACCTCCCTGGTTCTGCTGGTCAACGATGTGCTGGACGAGGGAGTTGAGATAGTGCTCGAGATTGGTATAGCCGTCGTCGCAGACAGCGGGGCCGTCGCTGGCGAGGCTAGGGTTCAGACCTTGGGCCCGCTCCCACTCGTCGGGCATGCCGTCGCCGTCAGTGTCGGCAGGGGCTTCGGTCTGGGCAAGCGTGGGCCACTTCGTCCATCCGTCGCCGCTGACATCGCTAGGATGATCGATGATGCCTGCTGAGTTGCCGCTGGCGGTGAAGGTGCACTTCCCCTGACGAGCATCGCTGACGATGATCTCATCGAGGGCATCACGATGGAGAGAGGCTCCGGCATGGTCGAGTACGCGCTGGAAAGCCTGCTCGGCGCTGTGAGTGGTGGTGTGGACAAAGGCGATGGGCGACGACAGGCGGATGCTGTCGCGCGTGCCCTGAGTATAAGTGCCGTCGTTGCCGTTGGCGTCAATCTGGTTATAGACGCCGTAGGTCCAGTTGTCGGAAGTGACCTCAGGATACATGGTATTGACATTGCCTTCAACATAAAACTTTCCCCAGACGTGCCACATCTTGTCCCACTCGTTAGGATTGCCGGTGTCGTGATGGGTGTACTCGCTGGTGCGTATGCCAGGAGCAGCGATGCGCATGCCCTTAGCACCGCGCTTGGTGGCTGCGGTGGGCTTGTAGTAGTTGTTGACGATGTTCACATTCATGCCCTCGCCGCCATAGACACCGTTGTCGATCCAGTTGTAGATGACGTTGCACCGCATGTCCATGCGTTCGTCGGTCTGAGTGCCGGGACGGGGGCCGAGTCGCGGCGTTCGTGAGACATGATGAGCCACAAGATTATGATGATAGCTGGCACCGCTGCCTCCCCAGTTGCCGCCGTAGCCGTGGGCTTTCTTGACGTGGGTGGAGTTGCAGAGGCTCTGCGAAGCAATGCACCACTGTACGGTAGTGTTGTGTGACCCATAGACGGAGAGGCACTCGTCGACGCTCCATGAGACGGAGCAGTGGTCGACGATGATGTTCTCTGAGTCCATCGCTCCCAGTCCGTCGGGCTCACCACCGTTCTCATCGCCCGGACGGAAGCGGATGAAACGGATGATGTTGTTCTTGGCCAAAGTGACCTGATAGCCGGCAATGCAGATACCATCGCCAGGGGCGGTCTGTCCGGCCAGCGTGGTGTTCTCCTTGAGCTTGAGGGCCGACTGGAGGAAGATGGTGCCGCTGACATCGAAGACGATGGTGCGCGGCCCTGCCTGACTGCATGCCCAGCGGAGGGTGCCCTGGGTAGTGGTCTTGCCGTCGTCGAGGAGCGAGGTGACGTGATAGACGCGACCGCCGCGTCCGCCGGTGGTGTACATGCCGAAGCCTTCAGCACCAGGGAAGGCTGGTGTCTGTGCAAAGGCTGCGATGGTCACCATCGTGGCCATCGCAGCAAAAAGGATTGAAAAATGTCGGTTCATAAGCATCTAGCGATCAAGGCAGCCAACGCGGGTCGCCCACCTTGGCCTTGATGGCTTCGGCATTGATGAGGGTATAGTCGCCAGGCTCGAGCACGGGCTTCTCGTTGCCGTCGGCATCGGTGTAGGTGCCGGGATTGGGAGCGCGGAAGGTGCCCTTGGTGTCGGTAGCGAGCGTAGTGCCGTCGAAGGCATTGTTAGGTGTGCCGTCGTCCTTCAGGGCCCATACGAGGTCGCTGGTGAAGAAGCAGTCGACAACATTAGGCACAACCTTGCCGGTCCATCCCTTGATGCCCTGCTGGGGTGCTGAGTGCACCTCACCTGCCGATCCGTAGATGCAGTTCTTGATGGTGATGCCGCCGGGGATCTCGTTCTCCTGAAGCTCGATGAGTCCACGGCTAGAGCCTGCGAAGTAGACGAAGGTGCAGTTCTCGATGTCGACCTTCTGTGCGCTGCTGGTCTTCGACTTGGTGTTGACGAACAGGCGTACGCAGTTGGCGAAGGTGGAGTTGGTGACCTTGATGTTGCGGATGGCAGCACCGTCGTTGTCGACGTTGGTGATGCCATAACCACCGATGTACTCGAAGATGCAGTCGTCGATGATGACATTGTCGACGACATTAGTGCTGCGGATGCGAAGCACGCCGCGCTTGTAGCGCACGGTGCAGTTCTTCAGCGAGATTGTGCCGATGACGGCATCACTGTTCTGGTTGAAGAGGTAGGTACCACCATAGTTGCCGGCAGCGCGCTGCTTGCTCTCGTCGGCTGTATCGTCGTCGGTGAACTCAATCTTCTCGAAGGCGATGCCGCCGAGGTTGATGCCATTAGCGAGGTCGAAGTTGCCCGATACCTTCCACACGGCATTGCCCGAGAGGGTGAGACCCGTGACGAACTTGATGGTGCCGGCCGTGGTGGGAAGCTTCACGGTCTGGAGACGATAGCTGGTGCCACCCTCAAGGACGATGGTGATGTCCTTGTCGGGATAGACCCTGACGAGCGAGTCGAGGTTATCGGTGCTGACCCACTTCCAGGCCTTGTCAACGTCCATACCGCGGAGATCGACCACCTCGCCGTCGAACTTCTCGGAGGCGGCGGTAGTGGCACGCTTCTTGCCGAGGTAGGTGGTGCCGTTCCAGGCCTCGATGCGATAGGTGGTCTTAGGCTCGAGTCCGCCGATAATCTTCTCATGGGCGGCATTGTCGTCGGCAGTGACGGCAACCTCAGCCACCTGCTCGTCGTCGGCATCCTTGATGACTACGAGACGGTCGTAGGTGACGCCATCGGCCCACTTGATGCGCAGGGCGATGTCAATGATATCGGTCGAGGCAGGAGTCTCGAGATTCGTGGGATAGTCGGGCGTGGTGGCCGTGATTGAGTATTCCTTCGAGGCGAGACCAGTCGTGGTATTGGCCGAGCTGATGTAGACGAAGTACTCCTTGTCATATTGGAGATTTTCGAAGCGGCAGGTGTGGTCGCTGGTGTTGATCGATTGGGAGTCGGTGCCGTCGGCGCTCTCTATCCTGACGGTATACTCATTGGCATCGGTATAGTTGTCCCAGGTGACGATCATGTAAGGCGAGAGGTTCTGGTCGAGTCCCATCTCGATGTTGTCATCGGCATTGATGATGGGTCGGAACAGGGCATCGGCCTTGGCCAGGTCGTCGTCGTCACCACAGCTGATGAAGGCTCCTGTGGAGGCGGTTACTGTTGCGAGGAGCAACAGAGTCTTAAATATCTTTTTCATATTTGCTTCCTGTGTTTATTTATAGTTTTCTTTGATGATCGTAGCCACTTCGACATTGACGCCGTCTTCCATGTTGCAGTCCATGATGCGATAGCCGTCGTTGTTGAGCACGGTGCTGGCTGAGAGAGTCTCAGTGGTGATGGGCAGGAGGTAGGGAGCTACGCCGTTGCCGGTGAGTGCTCCGTTGGAATAGCCGCGATAGAGACGGGTGTAGTAGTCGCTGGCAGCATAGACGTCCTTACGGGTGATGCCAGTGGGCTCGCCGTCGGCCACGGTGACGCTGGTAGTGTTGGGAGCGGTACCCAGGGTGTAGGTGACGGTGCCGTCGGGATTGGCGACCTTGGCAGGCGTGGTGGTGCCGTAGTCGGCTCCATTATAATGATATGTACGCGTGCGCTTGACCATGTTCGAGCCCCAGTTGACTGACACCCATCCGGCAGCGGTCATGGTGGCGTCGTCCTCAGCGATGCGATACTTCTCGTTGTACCACTTGATGTCGGACTTGAGGTTCTTCTGGTTGCCCTTGGCTACCTTGGCATACCACAGCTTGTTGGCCCAGGTGACGTAGTTGGCAGCCTCAGGATACTTGGCGAGGACGGCGGGATCGTTCATCAGGTCCTCGTTGCAGGCAATACCCCAGCAGAGGGCGGTGCGCATGGTCTCCTCGATCTTCTTGGCATAGAGGTTCCAGCGGATGAGGTCGAACTTGCGCAGGGCCTCGCCGCCGAACTCCCATGCACGCTCGTCGACGATGGCCTTGAAGAAGGCGTCCTTCGACGTGAGGGCAGCGACGTAGTTGGTGACATCGTTGGAATAGGTGGGGCTGTTAGCGAAGGCGCGTGCGCGGACGGTGGTCAGCTGCTCCTTAGCCAGTGCGGTGGGGCCGTTGAGCTCGTTCTCAGCCTCGGCGAGCATAAGGAGCACGTCGGAGTAGCGCATGAGCGGATAGTTGATGCCCGTACCCTTACTGGAGCCTGAGCCCAGGTCATGGGCAGCGCGTGAGCGGTCCCACTTGCCGATATAGAGGCCTGTGGAAGCTGATGCAGTGACGGTGTCGTTGGTATGACCATACTTGGCCACGTCGATGTCACGACGCACGTCATTGTCGGCGAACGACATGTAGAACGTTGGCGTGATGGCAACCTGGGCGGTGGTGGTGCCCTGTGCGCAGGTACCTGTGTTGGCCACACCGAAGCTCCAGCCGATGTCACCTCCGTAGTTCTGGACGAAGGCCACCTCATAGAGCACCTCGGCATTGTTCTCGATGGTATAGTTCATCTCGTTGACGAAAGCCTGCTCGAAGTCGGGATAGAGGCTGCGGGGCTTGAGCTGGATGAGTTTCAGGCAGTAGTCCTTGGCCATCTGGTAGTAGTCGGTGTAGGTGCGAGCGGTCTTTTCGGCACCGTTCATGTCGCGATAGGTGACGGCGAGGTCAGCATTGCCGTTGACGTCGAGATAGTCGTCGGCACGCTTCATAGTGCCGTCAGCGGTCATGCCGTAGCCAGCGCGGAAGAGGGCGATGCGGGCGATGAGTCCGATGGCGAAGTCACGGTTCATGCGCTCGATGCCACCCGTGCAGACGTCGCTCCACTTCATGTTGGGCTCGATGTCGACGAGCTGCTGCAGCACACGGCTATAGACGATGTTCTTGTCGGTGCGGGGCTTGTCGATCTCGTCACCCCACTTGGCTGCCTCGTCATAGTAAGGCACATCGCCGAAGAAGTTGCACATCAGGTAGTAGCGGTAAGCCTTCAGACAGGTGGCCTCGCCCTTGATCTGCTGCATCTCGTCCTGCTGTCCGATGGCGCTGGCGTCGATACCGGCGCGCACCTGGTTGGCACGTTCGATGGCCTGGAGGTTGTTGTCCCATACCTTCTTCACGTCACTCCAACCCACGTTGCCTGCTCCCTGCAGGGGCCACACGGCATTACGATGGTTGGTGGCAGTGGTGGCGCTGACGCCCATAGCCTCGACATCGGTGTTTTGCATCCACACACCGCACATACGCGATGTGTAGGGGTCTTCGCCAAACAACACATATACGCCGTTGATGGCGTTGGTGGCAAACTCTGTGGAGCTGTAGACCATAGTCTGGTCCATCTGCGAGGGAGAATCGACGTTCAGCGTGTCGCTGCACGAGGTGAGTCCGACGGCTCCGAGAGCTGCAATAGCTAAATATTTATTCTTGAGTTTCATAATGATTGTATTGTTCTTGTTGTTTTCCTTGTTGTTCTAGTGTGACTAGGATGACTAGGGGTTCTAGAGCGTCACGTTGAGACCGAAGGTGAAGGCACGGCTCTTAGGATAGCTGGAGAAGTCGATGCCAGGAGTGAGGCCTGAGTAACTGCTGTTGCGTGCATAGGAGCTGACCTCGGGGTCGAAGCCGGGATAGCTGCTGATGACGAAGAGATTGGTGCCAGTGACATAGAGGCGCAGGCGCTGGATGCCGGCCTTCTTGGTGATAGTCTCAGGCAGGGTGTAGCCCACGGTCAGACTCTGAAGGCGGAGGAACGATGCATCGTCCATGGCCCAGTCAGTGGGCACGACGACAGCGTCGCCCGTCGAGAAGGGACTCCACATCTCCTTGCGTGCCTTGCCGTTGCCGCCTTCATTCCAGTAGGCCAGATCCTCGAGGGAGCGAAGCAGCACACCCGTCTCAGGATTGATATAGCTGTAGGCATTGGCCTGGCGCATGTCGTCACGCATATTAGGATATGTACCTGCGCGATAGCGCGAGGTGGTCTGTATCTTGTTGGCGTTGTAGATGTCGTTGCCGTAGCGATAGGTGAAGTTGATGTTGAAGTCGAAGTCATAGATGTTTCCGTTGAAGCCGAAACCACCTGCGAAGTCGGGGTTGGTATCGCCGATGACGTCGATATCACTGGCATCGACCACACCGTCGCCATTGAGGTCCTTGAGCTTCATGGCACCGGGACGGATGCCGATGGTACCTCCAAGGAGCGACGTGGTGGGCACGCCATCCTTCAGGGTGTAGGCGCCCGTGGTCTCGTCGTAGCTGGCGAAGTCGGCAGTGGTGTAGTAGCCGTCAGACTTCCATCCGTAGACCAGTCCGATGGGGTCGCCGATACGGACGATATAGTCCTGCTGGTTCTTGTTGTCGGTGGATGCCCATCCTGATGCGAAGGTCATCTCCTCGAGTCCATTGGCCAGTCCCTTGACGTTCGACTTGTCGAAGCCGATGTTGAAGTTGGCGTTCAGCGTGAAGTTCTTGCTCTGGACCAGGGCTGCGTTCAAGGTCAGCTCGACACCCTTGTTGCTGGTCGAAGCTGAGTTCTCCCAAACGGTGGTGTAGCCGGGAGCGGCGATATTGTGGTTGATGAGCAGGTCGTCGGTATTGTTCCAGTAGAAGTCGATGTTACCGGTGAGGCGCTCGCGGAAGAGTCCGAAGTCGATACCGAGGTTGCGCGTGGTGCGCTTCTCCCAGGTCAGCAGCGGGTTGGCCAGCACGGTGGTCACGGCCAGGTGTGAGTTTGCATTCTCGCCCACACCGTAGCGCTTCGAGCCGCTGTTGGTGTTGTAGAGCTGCGAGAACATGTAGTTGGGCAGTTTGTCGTTACCCACCTTACCATAGGAGAAGCGGAGCTTCAGGTTGGAGAGCCAGCTCTGTGCGCCAGCCATCCAGGGCTCCTCGATGATGCGCCAGGAAGCGGCGGCAGCGGGGAAGAAGCCCCACTGGTGACCGTCGGCAAACTGCGAGCTGCCATCCTCACGCAGGGTGAAGGTGAGCAGGTAGCGGTCCATCAGGGTGTAGTTGACACGTCCGAAGAACGACACCTTGTTCTGGTTGGCAGAAACGGCGCCCGTCATCGTCTGCATCGTGCCCAGGCCGAAGTTGGCAAACACCTGCTCGGCCGTGAAGGCCTGGCTGAAGTTGTTGGCACTCATGGCGCTGTTGTCAGAGCGGCTGGTGCGATACTCCTGTCCACCCATCACATTGAAGTGGTGTATCTTATTGAGCTTGGTGTCGTAGGTCAGGGTGAAGCTCTCACGGATGGAGCTGGTGTTGGTCTTCGTCCAGTCGGCCAGAGGATTACCACCCACATAGCTGGCCTGGGTCGTGGTGGAGCCATACCAGTTCTTCACCTCGTTGAAACCATAGGTGTAACCACCTTCCAGATGGGCCTTCAGCCCCTTCAGCGGTGTGGTCCAGTCGAGGGCGCCGTTGAACACGAAGCCGCGGTTGTTGCGCTTGCGCCAGTACTGCTCCGACTGCTCGGCCAGCGACATGTTGGCACGCTGCCACTCGACGATTTCATCGTCACTCATGGTCGAGAAGTCGGGGGTGATCATGCCCGATAGTCCCTTCGTGGCCACACCATAGAGAGCCTGTTCGGTACGCACCTTGTAGGTACCACCCTGGGTGCCCTGTCCGTTGGCCTCTTGGTCGTTCACACGTGCCGTCATCGAGAACTTCAGGTTCTTGTTGATGTCGTGGTTGAGCTTGAACAGGAACGAATAGCGCGAGAAATCATTGTTGGGCATCAGACCCGAATTGTAGTCATAGGTACCCGAGAGGTTGAACTTCGTCTTGTCAGTACCACCCTGCAGGCTGACGTTGTGACTCTGCGAGAGGGTGCTCTCGCCGAAGAGGTCTTCCTGCCAGTCGATGGCCTCCTGACTCTTGTAGAGATAGAGGTCGTCGAACACGCCAAACTGCTTGTAGAAGGAGTTCAGGGCACTCTCACCGCGCAGGGCTGAGTATTCATAGTTCGACATCACATACTCGTAGGTGTCGAGCACGTCCATGCGCTTCGACACTTTCTTCGTCTGCAGATAGCCGTTGTAGTTGATCTGGGTCTTGCCTGCCTTGGCATTCTTGGTCGTAATCAGGATCACACCATTGGCACCTTCCGAACCGTAGATGGCCGTGGACGAGGCGTCCTTCAGCACGGTGATATCCTCGATATCGTTAGGCGAGATATCGCTGAGCTTGCCACCCTGGAAACCGTCAATGACGATGAGAGGGGTGTTGTCACCAGTGATAGAGCCGCCGCCACGCACGCGGATAAGCACCTCAGCATCGGGCGAACCGTCGGTGGTGGTGATGTTCACACCTGCCATCTTACCCGTCAGGGCTTCCGACACGTTCGACACAGGCACCTTCACCAGGTCCTGACCAGTAACGGTGGCCACAGAACCTGTCAGGTCCTTCTTGCGTACCGTACCATAACCGATGACCACCACATCATTCAGCGTGGTATTGTCATCCTCGAGCACCACTTTCAGCGTGCTCTTGCCTTTGACGCTCACCGTCTGTGGCTTCATTCCCAGATAGGACACCACGATGGGATTGTCACCTTGTACCTTGATGGTGATGTTACCATCCAAATCGGTAACGCCACCATTGCGCGTACCTTTCTCCAACACACTGGCTCCTATCACGGCTTCGCCAGTGGCGTCCACGACAGTTACCTTCGTCTGTGCGTTTGCCAGCAACGCCCCACTCATGGCGAGGACTGCCGACAACAACATCCGTCTAGAGTTACTTCCCAGACGAATCAAGCTTTTCAGTTTGAAAGACATAAACAACGATTTAAATTTATTTGTTAGTTAATTAGTGATTGCTTTTGGCTGCAAAATTACCTCTTTTTTACCAAATATCCAAATAATTGAGCCTTTTTTATCGATTCAACACGCATTTCTTTTGTATTTTGAAGAAAAAAACGTACCTTTGCACAAAGATAATCAAATACTACTTATTAAAACTAACATGAAAAAGAACATCATTCTGCTCACATTGGCACTGATGGCCACAAGCGCGCTGGCCATAGAACGCCAGAAACTGAACTTCAACGGGGGGTGGCTCCTGGAGATAGGCGACTTTAAAGAGGCCAGCCAGCCAGCCTTCGACGATTCGGCCTGGAAACAGGTCACGCTACCACGTGCCTTCAACGGTGACGAGGCATTCCGCAAGGATATCGTTGACCTGACAGACACTATCGTATGGTATCGTAAGCATTTTAAAATCAGCGAATCAGAAACGAAAGGAAAAGTATTCGTAGAATTCGAGGGAGTTCGCCAGGGTGCCGACTTCTATCTCAACGGGCAGTCGCTGGGACTGTCGGAGAATGGCGTTATGGCCTGCGGGTTCGACCTTACACCTTATATAAAAAAAGGTGAGAACGTGCTGGCCGTGCGCTGCGACAACAGCTGGCAGTACCGTTCACGCGTACACGACAGCCACTACCAGTGGAATGACCGCAACTTCAATGCCAACTATGGTGGCATACCCAAGAACGTCTACCTACATATCACGGACAAGGTCTATCAGACGCTGCCCCTCTACTCGAACCTCGGCACCACAGGTACCTATGTCTATGCTACCGACTTCGACATCGCTGCCCACAAGGCCACGATACATGTGGAGAGTCAGGTGAAGAATGAAGACAGCAAGGCTCACACGTTCTTCTTGACGGTCGTGGTGAAAGACAATGATGGCAATAAGATTGCTGGCTTCAACGGTGACAAGATGATAACACTACAACCGGGCGAGACCATTCTTGCAACGGCTGAAAAAGAGATGCAAGGACTGCACTTCTGGTCGTGGGGCTATGGCTATCTCTATACGGTGGAGACCTACCTGAGAGAAAAGTTGGAGACGGCATCAGCTGACAATGATAAAGTCGTCACCCGTACGGGCTTCCGCAAAACGGAGTTTGGCAACGGACTATTCCGCCTCAACGACCGTGTGCTGATGGTGCATGGCTATGCTCAGCGCACCTCCAACGAGTGGCCAGGCACAGGACTGAGTGTGCCAGCGTGGCTGAGCGACTATAGCAATGCGCTGATGGTGGAGTCGGGCGGCAACCTCGTGCGCTGGATGCACGTCACGCCCTGGAAGCAGGACATCGAGTCGTGCGACCGTGTGGGACTGATCCAGGCCATGCCTGCCGGCGATGCCGAGAAGGATGTCGATGGCCCTCGATGGACACAGCGCACGGAGCTGATGCGCGATGCCATCATCTACAACCGCAACAACCCCAGCATCATCTTCTATGAGGGTGGCAACGAGAGCATCAGCCGCGAACACATGCTCGAGCTAAAGGCCATCCGCGACCAGTACGACCCTCATGGCGGACGTGCCATCGGCTCTCGCGAGATGCTCGACATCAACGAAGCTGAGTACGGCGGTGAGATGCTCTACATCAACAAGTCGGGCAAACATCCCATGTGGGCTATGGAGTACTGTCGTGACGAAGGTCTGCGCAAGTACTGGGACGAATACTCCTATCCTTATCACAAGGAAGGCGACGGTCCGCTCTACCGCAATGCACCTGCCCTCGACTACAACCACAACATGGATGCCTTCGCCTGCGAGATGGTGGAGCGCTGGTACGAATACTGGCTGGAGCGTCCCGGCACAGGAAAGCGCGTCAGCAGCGGAGGCGTGAAGATCGTATTCAGCGACACCAACACCCACCATCGCGGCGAGTCGAACTTCCGCATGAGCGGCGTCACCGATGCCATGCGAATCCCCAAGGATGCCTTCTATGCCCACCAGGTGATGTGGGACGGATGGGTAGAGGCTGAAGGCGACCACACCCACATCGTGGGACACTGGAACTACGAGGCTGGCACGGTGAAAGATGTATACGTCATCTCTACCGGCGACAAGGTAGAACTCACGCTGAACGGAAAGCCGCTTAGCATCGAGCCCGAGCGCAAATGGAAATGGCTCTTCACCTTCAAGAATGTCAAGTTCGAACCCGGAACGCTTGTGGCCGTCAGCAATAACGCCTCAGGCACCATCACCTCCAGCGACACGCTCTTCACTGCCGGCGAACCCACTCAGCTGCGCATCACTCCCATCCAGAATCCTGAAGGTATGAAGGCCGACGGTGCCGACATGGTGCTCCTGCAGGTGGAGGTGGTCGACAGGCAGGGACGACGCTGTCCGCTCGACGACCGCATGGTCAACTTCCAACTCTGGGGCGAGGGCGAATGGATTGGCGGCATCGGCACTCGCGACAACCGCCAGTACCAGCGCGACAATGCCAACAACGACAAGTCACTGCTCGACTCTGCCAACAAGCGCAACACTTCCGACAACTACGTGGGACACATGTCGCTGCCCGTAGAGTGTGGTGTCAACCGTGTGCTCGTGCGTTCAACTACTAATGCTGGAGAGATTGGCATCGGCGTGCAGGCTGAAGGACTGCGACCCGCCTACCTCACCCTCAAGACACAGGACGTCGACGCTGCCAAGTATTTGCCGCAGTACACCCTTCCCTGCCACCTGCAGCGTGGCGAGACGCCCCTCACGCCCAGCTATCATGACGTGAAGCAGACCGTCGATATCGTCAGTGCACAGGCAGGTTCGAATGCCGACAACGTGCAGAAGAGCTACGACGACAACGAGCTTTCGGAATGGTCGAGCGATGGCGAGAAGGCCAACGCTTGGGTCACCTACCGCCTCAGCCGCAAGGCCAGCGTCGATGAGCTCACGCTGAAGCTCTCCGGCTGGCGCAACCGCTGCTATCCGCTCGAGGTCTATGCAGGCAATAAGAAAGTTTGGGAAGGCCTCACCGATGCCACTCTGGGCTACTGCCACATACAGATACCCAAGCCCGTCGCTGCCGACCGACTCACCATCCGCATGATTGGTCCGGCCCAGAATAGCGCAAGATTTGGCGACACCAAGGAGCTGGCAGGTGGCAACGCTGGCGAGTTCGACCGCATCAGGTCGGCTCCAGGCAAGGTGGAGCTGCGCATCGTGGAGCTCGACATCCTCGAAGCCATCAAGTAGCCTGCCCCACCCGCTCCTGCAGGAAGAATGGTAATATCAACATTTAATGACTATGGATAAAGAACAAGAACAACTGCCAGGACGGAGGATTATGCTCACTCCCCCTGAAGAAAAAGCATCAGGCAACCAAGGACCGACAGGAACGCTTATCACTGACCAACAGGCAGCCACGCCTCGAAAGAAGAAAGGCTTCGCCGTCTGGAAGATCATCGTACCCCTGCTCATCCTGGCAGCATTGGCAGCAGGCGCCTACTTCCTATTCTTCAACAAGAGCCCTGAGCTGAAAGCCGCTGAAGCCGACCAGGAGCATTACGAAACCTTGGTCGAGAAATGCCACAAGGCCATCAAGCGTGCCGACTCTTTCGCCGAGCTGGAAGAAGCCAAGGAGAAGTTCGATGCCATCGAAGACCTCGAAATCGAGCACCAGCGCGCCCTGCCAGAGGTGTACTGCCAACTCGACAACCTCATGGAGTACTATGACAAAATGGCGGATAAGCAGCGGCAGGAGTATATCGACCTGGCAGAGGAGGAGATGGACGAGGGCGACTACCGCGCTGCCTACGACCTCCTGCTCGAGGCCAGCAACGCCCTGCCCGACGACGAAGACATGAAGAAACGCACAGACAGGGTCAGCAGAGCCATGGGCTACATCTATGTCACCAGCATGCAGTTTGCCAACTGCGAGCGCGACGGCACTGACATCGATCCGGCAGGCAGCACCCTCCACTCTGACAAGATGCGCTACCTTTATCCTAAGGTCTTCTACAACTCGCTCCTGCCCACCGGCGAGAGCAACATAAAGGACGAGTTCTACTACAAGATCTTCTCACCCAACGGCTCGCTCGACTGCAGCTCCAACTCGCCGTCGGGCTACACCAACAGAGGCAGCTTCTATGTGGCACCTGGCGAACGTAACCAGGGAGAATGGCTCAACGGATGGGGCAACGCCACCACGTCGACCTATGGGGCCGGCACCTATACCTTTGAGCTCTATTACCTTGGGAACAAGATCTACACCACTCAGTTTACCATTCACTGACGGCAACGACAACGCTTGGGGGCTGACACTTTGTCAGCCCTTTATTTTTGGCATACTTTTGGCAGTGACACTTGTCGTGGAGCCCACCAGCCGGGCCCTGCAGAAAGCGACAATTCAAACATTCAAACAAATAACAAAAAAAACAATCATCATGAACATCAAACCATTAGCTGACCGCGTGCTAGTATTGCCCGCTCCAGCAGAAGAGAAGATTGGCGGCATCATCATCCCTGACACCGCAAAAGAGAAACCACTGCACGGCATCGTCAAGGCCGCTGGCCATGGAACCAAGGACGAGGAAATGATTCTCAAGGAAGGCGACGAAGTGCTCTACGGCAAGTATTCCGGCACGGAGATCGAGCTCGAAGGCACCAAGTACCTCATCATGCGTCAGAGCGACGTCTTGGCAATCATTGAAAAATAATTGCCAATTTGACAATTGGACAGTTTCACCACTGGCCAATTGCCGCAGTAATAGTAAAATTGTGAAATAGTAAAAAAGTGAAATAAAGCTATGGCAAAAGAACTCAAATTCAATATCGAAGCCCGCGAACTGATGAAGCAGGGCGTCGACCAGCTGGCAAACGCCGTAAAAGTAACACTGGGACCTAAGGGTCGCAATGTAGTGATAGAGAAGAAGTTCGGTGCTCCTCAGATTACCAAGGACGGTGTCACCGTAGCCAAGGAGATTGAGCTCGAGGACCACTTCGAGAACACAGGTGCACAGCTTGTGAAGAGCGTGGCCTCGAAGACGGGTGACGATGCCGGCGACGGTACCACCACCGCCACGCTGCTGGCTCAGGCCATCGTCAGCGAGGGTCTGAAGAACGTCACCGCCGGTGCCAACCCCATGGACCTGAAGCGCGGCATCGACAAGGCTGTGAAGGCTGTCGTCGATTATATTAAGGAGGATGCCGAGCAGGTGGGCGACAACTACGAGAAGATTGAGCAGGTAGCTACCGTCTCTGCTAACAACGACAAGGAGATTGGCGAGTTGCTGGCCGAGGCTATGCGCAAGGTGTCGAAGGATGGCGTCATCACCATCGAGGAGTCGAAGAGCCGCGACACCCACATCGGCGTCGTCGAGGGCATGCAGTTCGACCGTGGCTATCTCAGCGCCTATTTCGTCACCGACAGCGAGAAGATGGAGTGCGTCATGGACAACCCCTACATCCTCATCTACGACAAGAAGATCTCGAACATCAAGGACTTCCTGCCCATCCTGCAGCCCGCCGCTGAGAGCGGACGCCCGCTGCTGGTCATTGCCGAGGATGTCGACTCTGAGGCCCTGACCACGCTCGTCGTCAACCGTCTGCGTGGTGGTCTGAAGATTTGCGCCGTGAAGGCTCCTGGCTTCGGCGACCGTCGCAAGGCCATGCTCGAGGACATCGCCGTGCTCACGGGCGGCACCGTCATTAGCGAGGAGAAGGGATTGAAGCTGGAGCAGGCCACGCTGGAGATGCTGGGCACCTG
>JAEEGK010016810.1_pt1 | contig 16030 bp, 11 predicted proteins | sample 8958771 | NCBI WGS metagenome assembly JAEEGK01 (sample SAMN16246547, study PRJNA631951) | gut metagenome | biome: gut microbiome; feature: rumen; material: SC-attached | host: Bos | place: Iran: Karaj | collected 2018-10
AAAAACTTTTTATCATAAAAATTATTTATTAAATGCATGTAAAACCGCATATAAAATTAATGATCCAGAATATGAAGAATGTTTACAAGATAATATAATTAAAAGTGCTAATAATACAGATTCTTTATTAAAAATTATTGATGTTTTAGTTGATGATTTAAATAAAGAAAAAGAAATTAATATTAATAATAATAATTATATTTTAAATAATGGAAACATTGTTCCATTTAAAAGTGTTTATTTATTTGGAGATGAAAAATTTAGGGATTTAGAAAATATTTTTTATAAATTCATTACTCCTGTTTCTGATAATCTTGCTAATAATTGTGGTATGAGTTTATTTAATTATTTAAAAACTAAAAAAAGAAAATTATTTTTCTTAATGTTTATTTTTTATTTTATGATTTTTTTATTTTGCCTTTATGTTGCGTTATTTTTTATTGATAAATTAATTCGTTTATTTACTATAAGCAGATGTATTTTCAAAATTATTCCAACTAATGTAATAAGTAACACAGAAGAATTAGAAAGTTGGATTGAAAATAAACATTAATAATAATTATTTACTTTAATAAATTTTAATTTTACATGTATAGAATGAGTTTTTTTAATTTATATTTAAATAATTAAAATAAGTTATATTTATATTAAATTATATCAATATCATTTAAATTTAATTTTTTTTTTAAAAAATTAAAAAATTTTCCTAAATATTTTTTCCAATAAAAAGTAAAATAAAAGTATAATATATAAAATTAAACCTTTAATTAATAATAAATTAACAAAAATTAAATTTAATATATAAATTATATATTACTACTAGAACCAAAAAGGCATTTTTTAATAAGTTCTTTTTCCATTAATTGATTAACATTTAAATTAGATTCATCATCATTTAATCTTTCTTTAAAAATTTTAATTTGATCTTGAATAATTTCTTTTTTATGTAAATTTAAATCATCCATTCTTTTTCTAATAAATAAAATTAAACTTAACACTCTTTGATGTTTTTCATCACCTTGAAAAATTTTTAATAATTCTCCTTCTTCATTTCCAAAATTACCTTTTCCAAATAAATTTTGTTTTAATTTATTAATTAATTCTTCATCTTTATTATCTTCTAAAGATTTATCTCCAAACATTTTTATAGTATCATCATTTCTTGTATATAATCTAAAAAATTTTTTATTAATTCTTATTTTTTCCAATTCATAATCAGTTAAATTTTTTTTATATTTAAAAATATCATTATTATTAATTTGATTATCATATTTTTTTGAAATAAAATCATCAACTTGTGACATTCTTCTTATATTTTCTTTTTCTTTTAATTCACTTTGTTTTTTTCTTAAAGCTTTAAGAATGATTTTTAATTGTATTTCTTCTAAAGAAATTTTAGCAATTTGAATTAAAAAATCAATTTCTTCATGACTTAAAAATTTAGGAAAATGATGATATTCTAAATTAGTTTGTAATTCTAATAAATTTCTTACACACCAAATCATTCCTTCTCTTCTTGAATCAAATCCATTTTTTAATATTTCCATATAATATTGTCTTTGTTCTTTTAATAATTCTTCATTTACTTGTTTGTAATATAATATTTCTTCTTCTATTCTTTTTATGTCTTTTATACATTTCTCTTTCTCTTCTTTTATTTTATTCATATTTTCTATATATGATTCTCTCTCTTTAAGTAAATTTTTACTTATTTCGTTATTTTTTTTTGATACTTTTATATTTTTTAAAAAATTATTAAAATTAGTATTTTTTTTATTTATTCTTTTCTCTTTTTTCCTTTTTTGTTGTATTTCTAATTGTTCTTCAAATTTTTCTAAAGCTGATTTTCTTTTATTAAATAATACATTAAAGGTTTTTGTTAATTTATTTTGTTGATTATATATTTCACTTAATTTAGCATTTCTTTCTTTTTTTTCACATTTTTTTTCATATATATCTTTATTAACAGAAATTAATTCTTCATGTAATTGATTTTCATATTTTATTTTATCTTTCATAACTTTAGAAAAATATTCATTATTTATTTCTCCTGCATTCATTGCTTGAATTGTTTCATTATTAATTCCTATATTTTGTTCAATTTCTTTTTGTTGTTTTGGTAAAAATAAAGAAAAATTAAATCTTGTTTTTGTTTTAATTATATTATTTCTTAAAATACTTCCTTGATCTTTATTTCTTTTATTAAAAAACTCTTGCATAATTTTATTTGTATTTCTCCCTCTTTCCATTATTTTATTTAAATTTGATTTTGATTTAAGAAGTGAATTTAATTGTTCTAATTTTCTTTTTTCTTTTTTTAAATTTACTTCTTTATATAAATTGGATAATCTATTATATATTGATTCGGGATTTTCTTTTGCCATTGATATATGTTCTTTATCCCAATTTTCTAATTTTTTCATTAGTATATTATGTTCTTTTTCTATTGTTGAAGTTTTAAAATTTAATTTTGGATGTGATCTTTGTTTTAATGATATTATATTTGAAAATATTATTTTTGATTTTGGAGTTCCCATAAAATTTTCTACTGATAAATCAGGTATAAAATCACTTTTGTTTTTCTTTAATTGAAATAAATTTGGAGAGGATTTTGCTTGAGTTGTTATTGATTGTTCAGTTATTGATTTAATTGAATTAGTTTTTTTTAGTCTCATTTTTATTATTATAATTAATTAATGTTAATTATTGTAAAAAAAGTTTCAATTAAATAACTATTAAATAGTATTAAATATGAAGAATTATAAAATGTGAATTTGTCATATTAGGAATTTATTTTAATAAAATATTAAATCTTTGTTTTTATAAATAGAATATTAAATTTTTAAATTATTTATTAAATGTTTTAATTGAAATAAAATATTATTTAATAATGATAAAAAATTTAATTAAAAATCTTATTTAATAAATTTTAATAATCATTGAAAAAAAATGAAGATTATAAATGAAAATGCATACATTCCATTAATAGGAAATATGATTCCTATAGGAAAAACAGAAGAAAAATTTGAAAAACCAAAAGATAAAAGTTTTTATTTTGATAACTCAAATTTATGTCATTATTATGGTCAAACAAATATTGAAAAATGTATAATTCTTTTATTTTTTCTCATAATTTATATTTTTACCTTAATATATTATTATAGTCATTTAATGGGAAAATTACTTTATTGTACTTTAATTACAACTTTAATTTGTGATATTATTTCATTATTAATTTATTTTTACATTTTATATAAATTACAATCAAATTATATTTTTGATGAAATACCAGATTTTATTATAAAAGTTAATGATTATTTAATTTTATTTAATTCAATTGGAAACACTTTATTATTAGTGTTTGCTTGTATACAATATATTTCTTTGAATATTTTATTATTATTTATTGGAAAATATATTTTAGAAATTTTCTTTCTTTTAAATTCTCAAAAAATATTTATGTTTATTCCTTGTGTTCAAGGCATTCAAGATAAAACTGAAAAATGTTTATTATATATTAAATACTCAATTTTTTGCTTTGAAATTGAAAATGAAAATGATAATGAAGAATATACTAAAATTGAAGATATTGAATCATTTTATTAGGTTATTTAAATATTTAAAAAATCAATTTATTTTAATCAGTTTTTAAATATTTTAAATTTTTTTTTTAAAAGTTAAATTTTTAAGGTTGAATAAAAAAAATGACAGAAGACATTCCAAAATATAAAATAATATTTTTAGGAGATCAAGGAGTGGGTAAGTCTTCAATATTAAATAGATTTTCTCACGATAAATTTGAGGAAGAATACCAATCAACAATAGGATTAGATTTCCATAGTAAAAATGAGACAATAAATGGAACAAATGTTCGTTTATTATTATATGATACAGCTGGACAAGAAAAATTTAAATCATTAATTCCAATGTATATAAGAGATGCAAATATTATAATAATTGTATATGATATTACAATAAAAGATTCTTTTAATAATACTAATCATTGGGTTAATGAAACTAAAGATTTACAAAGAGATGATGCTATTTTTGTTCTTGTTGGTAATAAAATTGATTTAGAAGATAAAAGACAAGTTTCTCCTCAAGAAGCACAAAAGTTTGCTAATGAAAAAGAATTTATTTTTTATGAACTTTCGGCTAAAACTGGGAAAGGAATTCATGAATTATTTCATAATATTATTTTCCCTGAAATGGCTAAAAAATTCCAAATTGTTGGTGATGAAGAGGATAATTCTAAAAATAATGATAATAAAAATAATGATGGAAATAATGATAAAGTAGTTTTAGATAATGTAGATAAAAAAACAAAAAAGAAATGTTGTGGAGGAAAAAAAAATAATAATAAAAATAATAATATAGAAAATGAAGGTCCTAATGAAAATAATTAGTTTTTTTCCTTTTATTTAAATTAATAGATTTTTTAATATATGTTTTCTATTCAAAATTAATAAAATTAATTAATTTTTATTGTTTTATTGGAAGAAATGTAAAAAAATATTATTTATTAATAATAGAATTTAGTTGAAAGAATTTAAAAAAAATTATGTTAATATTTTACCCTATTTTTTAAAATCAATATAAAAAAAGGGATGAAATGACATAATATATTATAAAGACGACTAAAATTTAAAATTTAGAAAAAAAATTAATGGGATTTTTTTCACTAATAAGATCTGTTTTTTGAATAAAAGAAAAAGAATTAAAATACCTTTCATTATTTGTTGAAACAATTGATTTAGAAATGTATCAATTTTGGGGTTGTTTAAAAAAAAGAAAAAGAAAAATATAAAAAAAAATAAATAAACATTATAATTTAAATATTAATAAAATAATTCAATTGAGTCCTGATGATAATTTATATGATTTAAATTATAAAAAATCTTTTTATAAATAAAATAAAGTATATTCAAGAGTTACATGTCGTTTTTTAATCTAGAAGTTAATGTAAGCTTATAAATGGTTTAAACCATTAACTTTTTGTTCTTTAGAAAAATTTTTTATCAAAAACTCTTTTTAATGAAATCATTGATTTATAAAAGGTTATTGAAAAAATAAATGTTACATAAATAAATTCAATGAGATTTCTAAAGACTTAATTAAATATGCAAATATCAAAGAAGAATATAATAATTAAGATTTTCAGGAGGAAATGAAATTATACAAAATTAAATGAAATTTCTTTAACTAACGAAATTTTCTTTATAAATGTTATGAAGATGAAAACTTTTTTAAAGTTCCCAATTAATATATTTCTTTTCTTCTTGATTAATATTAAAATTTTTTATTATAAATTATAAACAAAAAAATGTCATTTAAAATAAAAGGTGATTGTTCTTTTATTGAAGAATTTCTTGATTTGACAGTAAATTTACCTAGAGAAATTATTAGACTATTAAAGTTACTAAGAGAAGTAGATGAAAAATCAAATAAAATTAATACATTTTTAAAAGAAAAAAGAGAAACATTTATTTCTTCAATGAAAACAAATCAAAATAATGATGATTTATTACAACAAATAAATGAAGAATACTCAAATGCAATTTCTCTTTGTGATTATAAGAAAGAAATAATAAAAGAAGTACAATATTTATTACTTAAATTTTATATGGATAAATTAAATAATGTAATAGATCAAGGAGAAAAAGAATGTAGAGAACAACAAAGAAATCCTTCTAATTTAATTCAAAATAATTTTAATCATTCTACAAATTATTATAATGATAAATCAAATGATGGTGATTATAATTCAATAACAGGAATTCAACATGGAAATAAAAAGAAAGGTTATATCGATTCAAGTTATCATAATTCATCAACAACAAATTCAAATAAATTATTAGGTAATAAGACTAGAAGAGTAACAAAAATAAAAAATAATAAAAAAGGAAATAACAATATTAACAATGAATTATCTGAAACTGAAATAACACAAAATGGAAAAGGGAGTGAAACTTTTATAAACGAACCAATATATTGTATTTGTAAAAAACAAAGAGATGACATAAAAATGATTTGTTGTGATAATCCTAAATGCAAAATTCAATGGTTTCATTGTGAATGTATGAATGTTTCTCCTTCTGATGAAGAAAAAGAATGGTTTTGTTCTGAAGAATGTAAAAAACAAGCTAAAGAAGATAGAAAAAAGAAAAAGAAAAATCACTGATTTTTTCATACTCATAATATATATTATTATTAAATTATTAAAAATAAAGTTATATTTTATTATTATTTTATACACTAAATAAAATTGATACTTGAAAAATATAAAAATTCAGAAATTCAATTAAATTTCCTTTTTAAACATTATAAATATTTAAAAAAAAATTAAAATATTTTAAATTAAGAAAAAACAATTTTTAATTTTATTCAACTTTAAATTGATTTTTAATAAGTTTAATGAAATGAGCATCATCGTCAACTGCAACAGAGATTCCAGCATAATAATCATCCCATTCTTTTTTAGTCACTTGAGCTTTAACTTCATTAGAAAAGTTTTTTAAATATAAATAGAAAATTTGATCTTCAGTTAATTCTCCACTTAAAAATCTAGGATGTTTAACACAATTAAACACTTTTCTTAATTCAGTAGCTTCAGCATAACCAACATGATTTTTATCAAATTTACTATAAACATAATCAATAGTTGCCTGTCTTTCTGCATTTGGTTTTCCTCATAAAGCATATAAAAATTTTTCATAATTGATTTTTTCATTTCCTGTTATATCAAAATATCTACATAATAAAACTGCATCTTCTTTTGTTATATGAAGACCATATCCTTGTAATCCTTCAAAAAAATCTTGGACTGATAAATCTGAATGAGAGTCAAATGATGGTTTTGATTTAAATACTTTTGGTAATGTTGCTATTGTGTTTGGACCTAATTCTAAAAGTTTTTGACGCATACGAGATAAAAGTTCGAAAAGATCATTTGAATAAAAATCAAGAGACATATTTTAAGTTATATTTTTTATTTATCATAATTTATATATTTATTTAATTGAATTAAAATAATACAATACTAATTTTTATTTAACAGAATACTTTTTAACAAAAAATACTTTAATATAAGATTTTTAATTGTTCTAAAATATCATCTCGTATTTTATAAAATTAAAATATTATTATTTTTAAATAACTATCATAAAGAAATTATAATTAAAAAAATGAAATCCCTTTCAATGCCAAAACAAAAACCTAAAATAGTTTCTCGTGAGTTCCAAGTGAAACGATTTGCAAATGTACCTCCTTCTGATATATTTTATAATCCAAACTCAATAAAATGGTTTCGTAAAAAATATAATGAAGATTTAATTAAAAAGAGTATTTATTCTTTATTTCCAAACAATTGTTTGCCTTGTATGAATGAAGATGAAATAACACCAATGTATATATTATTAGAATGGTTATCAACTTATTTAAAACCTAAAGATAAATACAAACATGTTTGGATAAATCCAAAATATTTTTTTACAAAAGAAGTATATGAAAAAGTATTAAAGTTAAAAGAAATTTTTTTACAATTTGATGAAGATGGTTCAAGGAAAATGGAAATTGATGAAATGGTTACTATGTTTAAAACTAATCATATTAATGTCACTGAGGATGATTTATGTTCTTTATTTTTTAAAGGAAAAAAATTTAGAAAAGAAGATATTAATAAATTATATTTAGATTTTTTCCAATTTATGAAATTTGCCCTTTCAAAAGCAAGTGATCAAGATTTTAGAATTTTTATGAGGAATATTAAAGAAAAAATAATAAAAGAAAAAGAAAAAGAAAAAAAAGAAGAAGATGAAGAAAACAAAAATGGATTAAAGAAAAAGGAAGAAATACAAGATGATTTATTTGTAGATGAAAAAAAAGAACCAATTTTTCTTCCAATGAATTTTAATCTTTTATTAGATTATTTTATAAATAAAGGAAAGGAAAGAAAAAGTCAAAAAAAAATAAGAAAAGCAATAAAGATGATGAGAAATATTTTAAAACCAGGATCTTATCCAGATGATGATAAAGATTTTTTACCTGATGAAGGAGAAGAAGAAAGTAATAAAGGAAGTGCAAGTAGTAGTGATAGTGAAGAATCAAAGAATTTAGAAGATGAATATGATAGACAATTAAAAGAAATAAATACTGAAGAAATTATGCAAGAATTTGAAAAATTATTTAAAATGTCTTATGTTACAAATGATGGTAATGATAAAAAAAACAGAAGAAGAAGTTCGTTATTAAATCAAAATTTAGTTAAAGATATTCAAATTGATATAAATGTAAAAAAACAAATTGAAGAAAATAAAAAAAAAGATGATGATTCTAGTGAAAGTGAAAAAAGTAATAAAAATGAAGATATTAGTTCTCTTAAAAATAATTTAAATGAAGAGAATAAAATGAACACAGAAGGAGGAAGTCAAATTAATAGTTCATCGAAGAAAAAAATTTTAAGTAAAAAAAAATTGCTATTCACAAATGTTATAAATGATGAAATGACTATTCCAAATATTAAACAATTAGAAAGATATTATTATGATAAATATCACAGTGTACAACTTGCAAAATCAGAAGCTAAAAAGTTTATGGAAGATTATATTAAAGAACAAAACAATAAATTAAATAAAAATAAAAAGAGTGATAAATTACCTACAATTAAAGATAGATATGCAACTACTACTTATATTGGGAATAATGCTATAAGACATTCAAATGCCCTAATAAATAATAAAGATTTTGGATTTAGAAGAAAATTAAAAAAATCTAGATTTTTATATTAAAATAAAAATTATTAAAATATTATATTATATACTTTTAGTTGTTGGAAAATTATTAAATAAATTTAAAAAAATATAAAATTAATAAAATCTAAAATGGAGACTCTATAAAATATAATATTAGAATATAATTAAAAACTTTTATTATTTAAATTATTTATATTTATCAATAATAAAGTATATTATATTTATATATGTTAGATTAAAAAATATTAAATCAAAAGAGAAAAATTTTTTACAAAAAAAAAAAATGAAAGAGATATTTGAGGCAATAGGAAGAATATTTGGAGGAAAAAAAATATTGAATGACCAATCGTCCGAAATATCTCACATCCTAATATTAATAAAAATTTTTTATGCTTTAAAAAAAGAAAAAAATTATCTCAATACCTAAATATCTCATTCATTTTATTATTTTTATTTTTTGATTTTTTGGTTTTTTTTCTGATTTTTTTTTATCATTTAAAATTTTTAATTTTTAATTATCTTTACTTATTATTTCTCTATTTTAATTATTTTTTTTATTTACTCTATTTCTTGAATAATTTTTTATTTCTTTTATTTCATTTTCTATAAATTTTTTTTCTTTATTTATATCTTCTATATCTAAATTGATATAATCTATCATTTGTTTATTAAATTCATTTGTTTTATTTATATCTTCATGATTAATTTCTTTTTTATTTTTTTTATCTATATTTTTATAACTATTAAATAAATGTGTTTCACTTAAACTTCCTAAAATACTTTTTTTTTTATCTAATTTTTTTTTATTATCATTTATCATCTTTTCTTTTAAAATTATTTTTAAATGTTCTTTTATATTTTCTTCACTAAATAATATACTTTTTTTAATAATATTAAATTTTCCTTCAACTTCTCTTTTTATTTTAAATATATCAAATTCCTCATCTAATGTTTTTTCTTCACTTTTCATTTTTAATAATTTTTTTAAAAAACCAGTTTCCCTATCTCTTAAATCATTAATATATTTTTGTTTTTTTTTAAAAGAATATGAATATTCAAAAGTCTTTTTTCTTATTTTAAACCTTTCTATTCTATTTTTATTTCTTTTATTAATAAGATTCCTTTCTTTAGAATTTTCATTTCTATTTTTATTATATTTTATTAAATTTGGACAAGAACTAATTTTTTTGAATATAATATTTTGTGAAGCACAACTATTAACATTGTTATTTTTATTATATTTTTGATTATTATTATTATAATTACAATAATTAAAATATAAATTATTATTTGTATAATTATTATTATTAATGTAATTACTACTATTTATTCGATTTAATTGTGTTAAATTTTCAGTTCCAAAATATAATTTATTATTATTATTATTTTTTCTTAATTGAAAGTGTGGCATTGTTTTTTTTAATCTAATAGATTTTCTTAAAAAAGGATTACATTCTTTTTGATAGTAATTAATTGGGAGATTCTTTTTATAATAATAATCAAATAAATGATTATTTGATTGTTTTTGTAAAATTTTTTCAATTTTTTCTTTTGTCTGATAATCTAAGTCTATTATTTTAATTTTTTCCATTGAATTTATTGCTTCTTTAAAATCTTCACTTGAGTAATCATCTAATAATCTTAAATTAGATAAAACATAATTTTTATAACTGATATTTTTATCACTTGATGATTTATGAAAGGTTTTATTATTTGAAACTCTAAAATATTTATCTAAATTGATTTCTTTAGGAATAACTAATTTATTTAATTTTTCTTCGACTCTTTTCATCTTTTCTGCTGAAAATAAATAATTTTTTTGGTTTTTCATTTCTTCTTTTAATTTCAGTGTTTCTTCTATTTTTTTTTCTTCTTCTATTTTTTGATTTACAATAATTAAATTTTGCTGTGATAAATAATTTATTAACTCATAATATTCTTCATTTCTTTTTTTACATAAAACAATCATTTCATAATATTTCTGATAACTATCATAATCTTCATTATCATTAGTTAATATTAATTTTTTAACAATAACTTCAATCAATGAATAATATTTTAAAGCTTTTTGAATTTTTCCTTTATTTTCTTTACATATTCCTAAATAAAATAAAGCAGTACATAAATTTAAAATCACTTTTTCTTTTCTTTTAAAAGGAAAATTATTTTTCAAATCATCATGATCATCTTTGTAAATTAAAAAACATTCTTTTATACAACATCTTATAATTTTATAACAATAATTTTCAGTGTTATAAAAATCTCTATTATTAATTAGTTGTTTAGATATTTTTATAAATACCTTTTCAGCTATTTGTAAAGTTGCAGAATCTGTCATATAATCAAAAAATTCATCAATTATTTTCTCACATAAAGATAAATAATAATTATTTATTGGAAGCTGATTTAGAACTACCATATGATATTCTTTGACTAAACATAATTTAATATATAATTGAATTATTTTTTCTATATAAATTATTTTATTATTTTCTGATATACTATTTATTTCATCTATTAAATCATTCATTTCTTTATTAATTTTTGTATAATAAGTTTCTATTGAAATATAAAATTTAGTAGAAAAATTTATACTTCCAGAACTCTTTGTATTTCTTTGAGTAAATTTCATTGAACTTCTTCTTCCAAAAGTGCTTTTACTTTTTAATGGGGTTATTATTTTTGGTTTAAATAAATATTTTTTTATTTTATGAATTATAATTTTAAGATATGCTTCTATTTTTATATATTTTAACTCTTCTTTTTCATTTATTTCATTATAATTTATAGAATTTAGTTCAATTTGATTAACCACTGCTTTATATTTTTTTTTACTCATTTGTTCATATAAAAATTTTTTAAATATTAAAAAATGATTTCCTTTATCTAGATTTTTCTTTTCATCTTCTTTTAACAATATTTCAATATTTTCTACTTTATAAGATTGATCATTGTTTAAATTATATTTTAAATCATTTTCATCTACAAAATTACTTTTATTAGTATATAATTGGTATTCTTCTCCATTTTCTGATTTAGTAAAGTTCATAATTTTTAAATTAAATTAATATTTATAAATAAATGGATAAAGAAATCAATTATTTTAGTATTGACGGAAAAAATGAATTAAAGTTTATTTCAAATGAAAATAAAATTAAATATCTAACAACAATATATACTACTTTAGCAGCAATGGAAGAAGATTATATTGGAAATGAAATAAATTCTTATTTTAATAAATTAATTCCAAAAAATGGGAGTGATAAGATAAAAATAAATGTTGAAATTAGTAAAATATATTTTGAAAAATATAAATTAGAATTGAATAACATATATGATAGTATAAATAGAATTTTAACTTTTAATTCAAATGATTCATTTAAATTTAATAAGAAAAATTCTACAGATTTAACTAATGCTTTAGTTTTTATTTTTAATCATCAAATAAATAAATTTAAAATAAAAAATTATTCTGATTTAAAAAAAAAAATTAACAAAATTACTACAGAACAAATAGATGTAACTAAATTATTCCTTGATAAACCAAATATAACAAAATCCTTTGTTTCAACTAATTCACCTGAAAAAAAAAGTTATTATGATTCAGATACTTTAATAAATATAAATAATATTTATGAAACATTTTCAAATAAATCAACTACAACTAGTAATTTTTCATTATATAAATATCCTTATTATTCATCAAAAGAAAAAAAAGAATATAATATTCCAATTGAAATAATAATAATAATAAATAAATTATCTTCAATCAAAAAATTAATTTTTCCAATTTTTCATTCAGATGAAAAAAAAAAGTTACAAATATTATTAATATTACTTAATAAAGAATGGATATTTCCAAATGTTGAAGATATATTAATAGATCTTAATGACAGTGAATTACAAAAAGGATTAAATCAAATATATGAAAACCAATTAAATATCGTAAGAAAAAAGATAAGATTTAAAACAACAAATTATGATTTTAAAAGGAAAAACAAATTAACATGGAATGCTTTTGGAGATATTTCTTTAATAAATGATTATTATAATTATTTAATGACAAAATCGAATATGGCAAATAATATAAGTAATCTTGAAATTGAATCAATAAATGATATGAGTATAAGTGGAAATCCTTTTTCTTACAATGAACCTTCAGATCAGTTTAATTTGAATTATTTAAATGCTATTTATAAAGAAAAAAATATTAATATAAATGAAGATTATGAATCTTATAGTGATGAAGAAGATATTTTAAATGAAGCTATGATAATGAATAAACAAAAAAGTGAAAAAAAAACAATCATTAAAAATTTATTTCCTTTCTTTGGCTCTTCAAAAAATATTAATAAAGAAGAAAATGGGGAATTTGAAATGATAGAAAAATTTGTACAATTAAATCCAAATCCTTTTGAAATTATTATTATATATTCATATTTTATTTCAGAATTAAATTTAAAAACTTTATCATTAATCTTTAATGATCATTATTCAAAAGAAATTGAAACATTTTTAAAAAATCTTCAATGTTATATAATGAATTTTCATTTTCTCTTATTTTTAAATAAAATAAATTCTCTTGTTGAATTAAATATTGAATTTAATTCACTTGATGGAAAAACTTTTGAAAAGTTAATATCATTAATAAATAAAAATTTTAATTTAGAAAAATTAAGAATATCTTTTTTTGTTTCAGATATAAATTATTCTCCTTATTCTTTAATTAAATTATGTACTGGTTTACAAATGAATTATTTAGGATTATTTCAAGAACAAAAGAAAATAATTTCAGAAGAAATAGCAAAAAATTTTGATAATATTGATATAGATTTATTTCTTATAAATAGAAAATTATATGATTCATTTGAAACAAATTTATCAAAATTATTTTTTATTCTTGATACTAAAATAAACTTAAAAGAATTAGTTCTTATATTTGATACTCCTTTTATTATTAGTATTAATGATAAATATATAAATTTAATACTGAAATATATTATTAATATTTTACTTATGGTTACATCAGGACAAAATAAAATTGAAGTTTTAAAAATTATTTCTCCTTCTTTACCTTTTGATTCGAGATTATTTCCTTTATTGAATGAATTATTAGAATTATCTTATTGTAGAGATAATGAATTTTTACAACAATTAACCATTCAATTTAAAATTTATCAATGTATCAATTTATCATATATTGTTCCTTATAATCTTAAAATTTTGTTTTTAGGTGACTTAGATAAAATAAGTTTTGAATATTTAATTGATTATTATATATCAAATGAATTTTTAAATCATTCAGAATTAATATCAATTAAAATAAGTTTAAATTTAAGTATAATATTATTAGATGATGTTCTTCAAAGTTCTATTGATTATTTACAATATTCCCCAAAAGGTTTAAAAGAAAAAGTTCTTTTATCAAATATGAAAACAAAGAATACAAATGTTATGAAACAATTTTTAAATGCTTTATATTTTAAAACTTATAATGTTGATAATATTTTTATTAGTTTTTCAAGGTCTGCTGAAACTAAATATTTAAATGCAAACAGTGAAATATGCTCTGAAAATAAAACTTGTTTGGCAACAATGATACAAGTAATTAAAAAAAAAATTATTATAAATGACAAAAAAAAGATAATAGAAATAATTAGGGACTTTTTAATAATTCCAAAGAAAAACAAAAGAATCTTTTGTGGAAGAAAATAAATATTAATTCATATATTACTAGATAAAAATATATATATAATTTAATTATAGAAAATGTTCAATAACTCATTAATTTCAAATAATATTGAAATTATTTTTTTTTCAAATAAAAATAATAAATCAAACTTAAAATTCCCTAAAAAAAAAAATTGAAAAAATAAAATAAAAATGTATAATATTTCTCCTTCAGATTTTCCAAACTGTGAAGAAGAAAACTCAGAAGGTTATCTAAAGCTTTTTGTAGGAGGTTTAAATTACATATCAATGCAAGCAGATATAAAATCATACTTTGAAACATTTGGACCAGTATCTTCCTGTTCTCTTTTAACAGACAAACAAACAGGAAAATCTCGATGTTTCGCTTTTGTGTCAATAGAAGATCCAGATTCTTCACTTCAAAAAAAAATATTATCAAGAAAACATGAAATAAATGGTAAAATAGTAGATGTGAAATTAGCTGTAGAAGGAAAAAAAAGAGAAGAAATGTTAGATTCATCTAAAAAAATATTTGTAGGTGGTTTAGAACCTTCAGTAAATAATGATGACTTAAAAGAATTTTTTTCTCAATTTGGTCCTGTAAGAGAAGCTTGTGTTCTTTTTGATAATAATAGAGGAGCAAGTCGATGTTTTGGTTTTGTTACTTTTGAAAAAAGAGAAACTGTTGAATTATTAGTTCAAAAAAATAGCTTTGCTATTAAAGGAAAAACTGTTGATGTTAAACAAGCTTTACCTAAAAGTATGCAAAAAGTACAAAATATTAAATATCAAAGTGGTGAAGATGTTGTTAAACATACTGGAAATAAAAATGGAGGTTCTTTTGGAAGAGAACCTAATGAAGATGAAATGAAAATGATGGAAATGTTTAATTATAAATCTCATTATTAAATTTTCCAATTAAATCTTATTCTACTTTTATATATTGGTATTTTTTATTTATTTTTATTTAAAAAATAAATATATAATATTAATTATTATTAATAATTGTTTTTTAATTATTTTTTGAAAGAATGAATATATTTAAATTAGATAATTTTGAATTGTAGTTATCATTAACTCTAAATCACTATCAATTTGTAATTTAGAATAATTATATCTGGCAATTAAATTATTTAATGAACAATTTTCATAAGCATTATCAGGTTTATAAGATGATTTACACTCAATACATTGTTTATTCTTATTTTCATGCATACAATTAACACAAAATGAATGTCCACATTCTAAACAATATATTTTTCTATCTAATCTATTACAATTTCTACATATAATACACATTTGAAGACTTTCAAAAGTTAATTTTAATCTTGATGTAATTTCTTTTATATTTTCTACTAATTTATTTATTTTTGTTAAGTCAATTTGATGTTTTTTTAAGTCTTCTATTGTATTTTTCAATTCAGTTATTTCATTTTTTAAAGTATATTTTTTATTCCTTTTTTTAGTTAATTTTGCCTCATATTGATCTTTTAATTTTTTCATTTCATATTCTTGATTTCTTTTATAATATTTTGTATCTTCTTTTAATTTTATTCCTGCTTTTATTTTTGGATTTATTTGTTTTTTTA
>JAEEGK010016814.1_pt1 | contig 16029 bp, 18 predicted proteins | sample 8958771 | NCBI WGS metagenome assembly JAEEGK01 (sample SAMN16246547, study PRJNA631951) | gut metagenome | biome: gut microbiome; feature: rumen; material: SC-attached | host: Bos | place: Iran: Karaj | collected 2018-10
AAGGCTGGGACAGCTTTGCTGAAAAATTTGCAAAGCAGATGAGCACAAAGATGACCGGCATCAAGCAGTATGTTTCAGAGCTTTCGGGCGGAAACAAGCAGAAAGTTGTTCTGGCACGCTGGATTGGCAAAGGCTCTGACATTCTGATTCTGGACAGCCCGACGCGCGGTATAGATGTTAGGGTAAAAGCTGATATTTATTCTTTAATGACAGAGCTAAAATAGCAGGGCAAATCAATCATCATGATTTCTGAAGAATTGCCGGAGCTTTTGGGTATGAGCGACCGCATCTTTATAATGAAAGACGGCAAGTTTAACGGCGAATTTATGCGGAGCCGCGAACTTGGCGAAAAAGACCTCATTGCAAAGATGATATAGGAGAAAAGTATGACCAATCAAGTTGCAGTAAAAACTGAAAAAAATATAACTGAAGAAGAATTGGCCAAAAAAGCAAAAATCAAGCAGATTTTTTCTAATTTTGGTCCGGCGTTCGGTTTCATCGGCATTATATTGCTGTTTTCTATCTTGACCGGCGGAAAAATCGTACAGCCGAAAAACTTGAGCCTTATGTTGAGCCAGGTCTTTGTATTAATGACCTGCTGCTGCGGCGTTTTCCTGATAATGACTGTAGGCGGCTTGGACTTCTCACAAGGTTCAATTCTCGGCCTTTCGTCAATCATATTCTGCTGGGTTTCAATGTACAGCATTCCGCTTGCCGTTATAGCATCTGTTGCTTCTGGTGCTTTAATGGGCGCGTTCAACGGCTTCTTTCATGTAAAGTTCAAGATTGCGTCGTTCATCGTTACGATGTGTTCGCAATACTTCTTCCGGGGCTTGTGCAAATACATCACCACGGCCGGTCCTGTTCCTGCAAGCTATAACGTGCTTTCGTTAGACCAGACATGGTTCAAGTTTGTTCTTATGGGTATCGTGCTTGTGGTTGTGTTCATCGTATGGCATTACACGAGGGTCGGCTTTGATTTGCGCGCCATAGGTGCAGGCGAAACTGCCGCAAGGTTTTCTGGCTGCCGCCCTGATTTGACCAAATTCTTGGTTTATGTAACGGCGGGCGCAATTACAGGGTTTGCTTCGTTTATCAACGTCGTTCACGTCGGTGCAATTACAGGCACTGCCGGCCGGCAGCTTGAAACGCAGATTCTTATTGCATTGGTTTTGGGCGGCATGCCGATTTCGGGCGGTGCAAAGGCAAGGTTCTCTAACATCATTTTGGGCACTTTAACCTATTGTGTTCTCGAAAAATCACTGCCGATGGTTTTCCCTGTTGCCGCCACGCAGCAGCTTGTGAAGGGCATAATCTTCCTTATCGTTGTCGCGCTGACAATAGACCACGAATCATTAAAAGTTATTAAATAAAAATCTAAAAAATTACCTCCTATTCGACACCGGTAAAAGTTCGTTGAACTGATGCCGGTGTTTTTTTTCGGGGCTTAAACCAGGGTGCAGCCGTCTTTTAGCTCTTCTGGATGTGCAGTCTCAAAGCCGCAGTTTGCTTCCATATTCAGTTCACGCAGTTCTTTGATTCCGTCTATGTAAAGCTGATAATTTATGCCTGTGGATTCATAACCGCAGCCAACGTCATAGCCGTCACCAAGCGAGTTACGCACAATTGCTTCACGTTCTTCTCGTGTAGTATCTTTAATCAGAATGCCTGCCATGCTGTGCTCCTTATCCTATTAGAGTAGTCTAAAACTTAATTCTTAAGAATCTTATAAAATTGATGACTGCGCGGATTGCTTCATCGCACAGAACAGCGATGAACACGCCGAGAATACCAAGCTTGAAAACAAAGACAAAAAGCGCAGAAAGCGAGATAACGCCCACAGTTCCAAGAATCTGAGTGAACAGCATCCATTTTGTGTCGCCGTAACCGCGGATTCCGCTGCCGATTATCATGTTGCCGGATTTTCCGAAAAGGTTAGTGGCAACAAGAATAATATAGATTACCGACATTTCGATAATTTCTTTATCTGTGGTAAACAGACTCAAGGTCAGACGCGGGAAAATTGAAACAAAAATCAGCGCAAAGGCTGCAACAAGAAATGACCATTTTACCGCGGTTTTTACAACTGAACGGTAGAGCTTGTGGTCTTTTGCGCCGGTTGCCTCGCCGGTCAGTGTCAGGGTGCCGCTGCCGATAGCGCCTATAACCACAACAAAAAGAATCTCTACAGTGAATACCATCGAATAAATGCCTGCGGCTTTTTCATCAATTGTGTTGAGAATTCTGATAATACAAAGATTGCCGATATTCCAAAGCAAATCCTCGCCTGCGCTTGGAATACCAAGCTTTATAGATTTTAAATATGGCGTGATTTCAGCTCCAAGAATCCGTTTAAGACCTGGGCTTGTAAAGAACTTGTCTTTGTTTGTAACTGTTACATAAAAGAGATAAACCGCACCGGCGTATTCTGCAATTGTAGTGCCGAGTGCCGCACCTGCAATTTCCATGCGCGGAAAGCCGAATTTTCCGAAAATCAAAAGATAATCAAGAATGATATTCAGCACCGAACGGAGTATGCCATAAGCAACCAGCGGCTTTGTATAATTCGAAGTCTGGTAAACAACACTATAAGAAGCATAAAGTCCGGTAATCAGATATACGGGTGCATAAAATCTTGTATATGTAACGCACAGGCCCATTACATTTTCAGAGACGCCCATCAGCTTAAATACAAGCGGGGCGCAGAAAGTCCAGAAAAAGAACAGCAGCACAGGTATAAAGTTATGAAACTTTATCATAGAAGCCGCATAATCCTTGGCCTTTTCAATATCTTTTTCACCGACGGACTGGCTTATGAGAATTGATGCACCCATCGAAAGAGAAAAAACAAAGGACATTGTAGTCCACATCGGTGCAGTTGCATTGCCGACTGCACTCATAAGAAGAATATCCATGCGTCCGAGAAAAATTCTGTCAATGAACATCTGAATCTGTGCAATCAGATTGCTCAGCATAATCGGAACGAAAATTTTGACGAGCTTGTTTTTGTATTCAGTTTTAAAAAGCATATTAATCCTCTTTTTATACTATATTATTTTTTTCTCTACAATAAAATAAAACTGCACGGAATGTAAAAAATCGTGCACGAAATGCATTAGAATAGGCTTTATCTGGCGCACCGCTGCCGGTTTTGCTAGCGCAAAACTTGATAGATGGGCGAACATGGCTGCTCGTTTTGAGCATATGTACAAAAGCTTCCAAAATGGGGTGGGTGTACACAAGCTGCCGGTTTTGCTTCGCAAAAGCGGCGCTTTTCGCTAGATAAGCTTTAACCGTAGATTAAGCTACTGCGAAAAGAAGATTGCTTCGTCACTCCGTTCCTCGCAATGACGGGTGCGCTTAAGGCGTTCCCTCTATTGGAAACAGAATCAAAATGCCATATTATTTATAAAGCGAGGTTAGAATGAAGAAAAATTTTGGAAAAGAAACTTTTATGTACCCTATGCCGGTGCTTATAATTGCAACTTATGACGGGGACGGAATCCCTGACGCTATGAATGCTGCATGGGGTGGAATCCACGACACAAATCAGATTGGAATCTGCATAGACAGAAGCCACAAAACCGCAAAGAACATTGCAAAGCGCCGCGCGTTCACTGTAGCAATGGCTGACGCTGCACACATAAAAGAGTGCGACTACCTTGGTATTGTAAGCGGCAACAAAGAGCCTGACAAAATCAAAAAAGCCGGCTTCACAGTTACAAAGTCTGAATTTGTTGATGCGCCTGTAATAAACGAGCTGCCGATGGTGCTTGAATGTGAAGTTGCCGAAATGCGTGAAGACAGCGAATATATTGTGGGAAATATCATAAATGTTTCTGCAGATGATTCAATTCTTACAGACGGAAAAATTGACCCGGCAAAACTTAAGCCGCTCTGCTATGACCCGGTGAACCACAACTACAATGTCTTAGGCGGTATAGCCGGCAAAGCTTTTTCTGACGGCAAGGAACTTCTCTAAAGTAATGGCGGCAAGTTCCTCTTAAAAAAGCACAAAATTTTCACTGTGCAATCCGTCAATCTTACCCTGCGAAAAATGCAACTTACCGAAAACCCGGTTGTTTTCTCAATTTTTTGCCTGTATGATACAGACATAAATTACTTGCAGCTAAAGGTGGAGTTTGTAATGTTTCGGATTAAGGGAGAACGTAAGACTATGGAAATTGCATTGAAAATTATTGACCTCATTTTGAAGGTTTTGGTTATCACAACTATTGTGGATATTTTTTTGTTGGGCTTGCTGCGTCCAAAATTTTCGCGGAAAGCAGATTATGCAAAATTCTTTGTAAGCCCGCGCCCTGAAACTGTAAAGACAGAAGCCGGCTCTTATTTTGAATTTCAGAATGGCGGCGGCTGTGCAGGCTTTTCTTCTGCATTTGTGCTGCGCTATTTGGGCAAAGCTGCAAACGGCGTTGATACTTTCAAAGAAGTTCCGTATCAGATGAAAGGCGGCGCGGGTGTTCCAAAAGGAATAAGCGGTTTTTTCAAAAAACGCGGAATCAAAATGACAGCCTGCACCGGAAATTTTGCTGCGCTCAAAAATGAAATTGCAAAAGGAAATCCGGTGATTGTCGTAATCCGCTCTTTTGTAGGAAAAAATGATCTTCACTTTGCCTGCATTACCGGTTATGATGAGGAAAACATTTATTTTGCAGATTCAATCAAAGACTGGGTAAATGTTGAAGATAACGGCGTATATTACAACCGCGTTGTTCCTGTTTCAGAGTTCAAAAAACTTTGGAACACTTCAATGCTTAAAATGCCGCTTTACCGTAACATCTTTTTTGTTATGAATTAATCTGTATAAGGAATTATGGGCGGACTAAAGTTGAAAGCTCTGCCGGCAAAAACTATGGAAACAGATGAAATTGGCGAAATCCGTGTAGGTTACCCTGACTGTTGTTTTTCTGTTGGAAACAACTGGTTCCGTTGCAGAGCCGCCGCTATTATAATAGAAGATAATTCATTTCTTGTAATAAAGACAAAATCTTCTCCGCACTTTTATACAGTGGGCGGTGGCGTTCACATGAACGAAAAAACCGAAGAATGTATTGTCCGGGAGGTCCGTGAAGAAACTGGTGCCGGCTACGAAATAGACCGTCTTGCCGTTATTTGCGAAAACTTTTTTAAGGGTCAGGAAATCGGGCTGAAAGACAAAAATTGTCACGTCATTGAGTTTTATTACCTTATGAAAAGCCGCGGTTCAAAAGATTTGCAATGCCAGAGCTGCGGTTTTAACCATGAAGAAGAAAAGCTTTACTGGATTCCGCTTGATGAGCTTGCTGAAACTAATGTAAAACCGGAGTTTTTGCGCACCCGTATGAAAGAAATCCTTGAAAGCAGGGAAGTCCTTCATATTATAAATGACGAAAGATAATCATATTTTCTTGTTTTATTGCGTGTATGGGATTATAATAATTTCATGCGTATAAAGAAGATTCATTTATTTACAATTATTGGCGGAATTGCGGCTGCAGTGCTGATTTTTTCATGCTCAACAGTCAACCAGATTTTTGGTTCGCCTGAACTTTCGGTAAAAGGAATTTCCATAAAATCGCTTGATTTTGAAGGAATCACATTCAATATGGATTATGCTATTACGAATCCATATCCGCTGGGCTTTTCGCTGAAAAGCATTGCCGCAGACGTTGCATTTGACAACACTGTGCTTACTAAGCTTAGTGCTGACGAAGGCTTTTCTGTAGCGTCTATGAACACGGCGACTAACAGCGTAGCGTTCAAGATTCCGTATACAACGATTATCAATCTTGCAAAAAACATTATGGGCTCAGGTTCTGGCTCTGGTGCAACTGCAAATGCTAAATCGCTTACAATGACTTCGCTGCCGTTTACAATTAACGGAAAAGCTGAGCTTGACTTGAGCGCAATCTCATTTTTAGAGAATCAGTCGCTCTCTCTGCCGTTCAGCAGAAAATTTGATGTTCCTATTTTCAAGCCGTCAATTTCAATTGCCAACTTGAAGATACAGCTGCCTACACTTGCAGATTTGCAGAATGCGTTTACCAACGGCGGCATGTCACTTACAAAGGCTGCGTCATTGGCAAGCTCTATCATGTCGGGCGGTTCTGTTGCAGAATCAATTTTTGACGGAATTAACTTGAACATGAACTTGAACTTTGACGTTGATGTTGCAAGCGAAGGTTCTGCGCCGTGGCAGTATGTGCTTGAAAAATGCGCACTTCAGACTGGTACAGGCAATCTTATTGATTTAAAACCGGCCGGAAACACTACAATCAATTCCGGCGGAAGAATCCCGATGACTGCAACGCTGAATACGCTTAGTGCCGGCAAGCTGATTGCTCAGATTTTGAACAAATCTAACACTGACCTTGTCTTTGCCTTAGACAGCGACCTTACGTTTACAGATCTGCCTGATTACGCGAAAGCACTGCCGCTTTCTTATACAAAGACGCTTCCGCTTTCAAACGTAAAAGTTGCAAAGTAGTCAGAGATTTTTGTAGAAGTCACTGAAGACTGTCATTCTCGGGCTTGACCCGAGAATTTTTTGTAAGATTGCCGCGTCAAGCGCGGCAATGACAGGTCGCAAGTGGAAATGACAGGTCACAAACGCGGCAATGACAAAAGTGTTTAGGCATCTCAATTTTTATTCGTGTGTGCCGATGACTTCGCCCATTTTTACAGGCGTTTCTATGCCGAGGGCGGAATTCTGCAAAATTTGGGCTTTAATTTGCACCGCGCCGCACTTCAAAAGCACAATTACAGTTGAGCCGCCGTACTCAAAAAAGCCTTTTTCCCTGCCGCGGACAGCAGTACCTTCGCCTTCAAGATTTACAATTCTGCCCACGAGCATTGCGCCTACTTCCATTTGGATAAATCTGCCGAAAACCTGGCTTTCGATTAGCGTGTGTTCGCGGCAGTTTTCGGCGAAAACAGGGCGGGCTCTAAGCGCAACAGGACGCACCGTATGAAGCACGCCCGGAATGAAGATGTTGCGTCCTTTTTTACCGCTGTCTGCATAGCTGTATCTGTGGTAGTTGTCCACGCAAAGACGGAATACAAGGCAAAGCCCGCCTTCAAATTCTTTGGCGAGCGCTTCATCTTTTAATAGCGATGTAACTGTATATTCAGACTGTTTTACTGGAATTACTGTATCTTTTTCGATTTTCCACACAGAAAGAAGCCCGTCGCACGGCGCGCACAAATGCGTTTCTTCCATGTTGAACTGACGGAGCCCGTCTTTGATTTTGCGTCTGAAAAACTGATTGAAGGTTTTTATTCCGTCTGTCTGATAATCTTGGAGATTTATGCTGTTTTTGCGGACAAAGCCTTTGATTAAAAAAGCTGAAAACCGCGAGTCAAGAAATTTTCCGCAGAGCTTAGAAACGGCGCGGGCAGAAAGCATTTTAAGCAGAATCCGTCCGGTGACAGTGTTATATAAAAAAGAAAGCAAATCCATAGAGACGCGTGTTATTGCTTCTTCATAACAATAAAGACATACAGAAGCGCACCGGCTTCAATCAAGCCTATGGCAATCATAATCAGAATGCCCTTAAGTTCAGGCTTTTTTATCTGAATCTTAGAAACAAACAGAAATCCCAAAAATCCCAAAAAGATGAAATACAGAATCGTAAGGTTAGCGTTGAAGAAAATATGCAGCAGCAAAATAGTCGGAAATACAAGCGCAGAGCTTGTTACAGGCAGCCCTGTGTAAGTTTTATTTGCTCCTTCTTCGGTTTTCTGACGTTCTTCTTCTATTACATTGAAATATGCAAGCCGGATCATAGCGGCAAGCGCGTAAAAAACAGAAATAGAGGTAAGTACAACCTTTATAATTGCAGATTTGTCCGCAAGATGAAGGAACTTAAAATCCGGAAAATTCGAAAATCCAATGCTGCTTCTCAGCATCGCAATTCCGATGCAGGCAGGCAGAATGCCGAAAGCCGCCAGATCAGAAAGCGAATCAATCTGAATGCCGAATTTTTTCATCATGTCTGTGCGGTCTTTCTTTGTGCGGGCAACTTTTCCGTCAAAAGCATCGCAAAGTCCGCAGAACATCAGAAAGAACATACCGAGATACGGATGTCCGATGTCGTTGAGGCAGAGCATAATTCCTGTTGTTGCAGAAATCATCGAAAGATAAGTGAGAATCACAGTATAGTCAAAACAACCAATCATAAGGTTTTCCTCAAGCGAAGCATTATATGTTCTAATATTACAGTAAAAATACTGATAAGACTACAGGTAGTAAGAAAAGAAAGAAGATCTTTTTCATGTCAAGATTATCCTATCCATTTTTGAAACAAATGTATATTGAGTTTTGGGTGCAAACCTGATATGGTCGCCGCGGCTGTGCACAACCTGATAGCCTGTGCCTGCTACGCGCTTTGACATGCAGCGTATACATTCTGCCGCCTCGTCACCGGTACAGATTTTGTTGTCATAAAGCAGGTACTTTTTGCGCACACCGGACGGTGAAAGATTGGGCATTACTACATTTGCTCCGGCTAAAATGCCTTTTTCGCGGCCCTGCGGGTCTAGCGTACCGAGCGCCGTTGTTGCAGGCAGCAGCACTTCAGGCAGAATAAGCCTTATTACCGAGAGAAGTCTGAGTGTCATTTCTACAGAGCCGGACGCACAGTCTGCAAATTCGGTGTCGTGGTGCGGAATAAACGGACCGATGCCCACCATTTCGGGCTTAAGTTCCTGCAAAAAGCGCAGGTCTTCTACAAGGTTTTTTGTAGTCTGTCCGGGCGAGCCGATCATCATGCCTGCACCAACCTGAAAGCCGATTTCCTTTAAGTTTTTAAGGCACTGAATTCTATGCTCAAAAGACATTTCTTTCGGATGAAGCGTTTCATAATGGGCTTTATCTGCTGTTTCGTGGCGCAGAAGGTAGCGGTCTGCACCGGCGTCAAAAAGCTTCTGGTAGCTTTCTTTTTCGCGCTCGCCGATTGAAAGCGTAACGGCGCAGTCCGGGTGGCGCTCTTTCAGGCCTCGGACAATGCTTATCATGCGTTCGTCTGTAAAATACGGGTCTTCTCCGCCCTGGAGCACAAAGGTTCTGAAGCCTAGCCCGTAGCCTGTGTCGCTGCATTCAAAGATTTCTTCTTCGGTCAGCCGGTAGCGCTCGGCGTTTTTGTTGCCGCATCTTATACCGCAATATTTGCAGTTATTTTTGCAGATATTGGTGAATTCAATTAAGCCGCGGAGATACACGTCTTTGCCGTAGAATTTTTCGCGGACAGCCCTCGCTTTTTCCGCGATATAGCCGCTGAATTCAGGCTCTCTGCAATCTAATATAGAAAGAAACTCGCTGTCGGTTAAATTGCCTGTTTCAGCAAGTTTGTCTGCAAGTTTATAAATCATCTTTTTTCCTTTTGGTTTCAGTTTGATTCGTGCGCAAGTATATTAATTTTATCTGGAATTTGAATATAAAATCAATTGGAAAATTCCAAAACCTATTGTATAATCATCAATTATTATCATAAATTACTGAAGGAGAGATGATCATGAAAAGTCTCAAAAAGTTAATTTGTGCTGTGCTTACAGGCGGTTTTGTAGCGGCCGGTGCATTTGCTGAATCTAATACTACACTTACCTATATTGGTCATGCTTCTGTAAAAATTGTAGCCAAAGACGGTTCTGTGCTTTACATTGACCCGAACTATTACAAAGGCGACTACACCGATGAGGCTGACTGCATTATTGTAACACATCAGCATGAAGACCATAAGCCGTATTACAAGCTTAAGCTTAAGAACGGCGGCGTAAGAATCGACAATACAAAAGCCCTTCACGACGGAATATACGAAAGTTATGAGATAGGGCCATTTAAAATTGAAGCTGTACCGGCAGGCGGCAACCCGAATCACGATGTAAAATATTGTGTAGGTTATCTTGTTACAGTAGATGGAGTTACAGTCTATCATGCCGGCGATACATCAATGATAGAGCAGATGAAAAATCTTAAGGCGCGCAACATTGACTATGCCATGTACCCGATTGACGGCATTTACAACATGGATGCTGCTGAAGCTACAGAAGTTGCAAATCTTGTAGGCGCGCGTTTTAATATTCCCATTCATGAATTTGACCAGGGTAACAGCAAAAAATCTGACAAATTTACTCCGGCGGGACGTCTTATCCTTGAATATGGTGAAACTATTACCATAAAGCCTGAATAATTTCAGCTTTTAAGGCTTGCTAAATTCAACAAGGTATGATATATATTTAGAGATATTGGAGTTATTCAGCCTGTATGACAAAGACTGTTGCACTGCAGCTATGTGACGAATACAATTTTGATGATGTTTACGCAGCCATAAAGCGCATGTTTGAGCTTGTGCCGCCGCCTGATGTTACAGGCAAGACAGTGCTTCTCAAACCGAATATCCTTTCTCCCAAAAAGCCAGAAGCCGCTGTCTGCACGCATCCTGTTGTTGTGGGTGCAAGCGTAAAGGCTTTTGTTGAGCTTGGCGCAAAGCGTGTCATAGTCGGCGAATCTCCGGCAACGGCAAACCCGACTTCTGCTGCAAAATCTACAGGCATGTATGAACAGATTCTTAAGAACGGCGGCGAGTGGGTCGAATTTTCTGGGCAGCACATTGTTCAGTGCGAAGAGGGCAAAATCGTAAAGGTTCTTGATTTTGCTGAAGCGTTCACACAGGCAGATGTCGTAGTTTCTCTTTCTAAGCTGAAAAGCCATCAGTTTATGTCTTACACCGGCGCAATGAAAAACCTTTTCGGGCTGGTTGTTGGCTTAAAGAAGGCGCAGACACATTACAGATTCTCTAACAAAGCTGATTTCGCCGCATTCTTAACAGACTTGAATATTGCGGCAAACGCTCAATATGCAATCATGGACGCAATCGTCGGCATGGAAGGGCCGGGCGGGCCGGGCAACGGCGACCCGGTAAAGCTGGGCTTTTTGGCGGCTTCAGACAATATACTTGCGCTCGACTGGACTTGTGCAAGTCTTGTGGGCTATAACCCATATCAGGTTGCAAACCTGAAAGACGCAATGGAACGCCGCCGCTGGCTCAATTCGCCGGATGAGATTGTGACTGTTGGTGAGAATATCGCTGCAATTAAAGTTAAGACTCAAAAATTCAAGGCCGTGCACGATTCAGTTGCGGCCGTAACGCTTCAGCGAATGCTTCCGGGCTTTATCAATTCGGCGGCAAAGCTTGTGTTTGTCAAAACGCCGCGCTTTCATGCTGAAAAGTGCATCCGCTGCGGCCGCTGTGCCGAAATATGTCCGCCGCACATTCTGCGCTTTTCGGCTTATGCAGACGGCACAGACCAGGCAACAATTGATGCCGCGCCTAACAAGAACGCCGCAAAAGATGCGCACATCTATATGCTTGACAGAAAGAAGTGCCTGCACTGCTTCTGCTGCCACGAAATCTGCCCAGTCGAGGCGATTACGCTCCACAGATTCTAGTGTAAACCCATGATTATTGTTGGTGCATAGCTCTATAGGATTGTATTTTTCTGGCGGAAAGTAGTGATTTGCGGACGCGAACTGCCTCGTGGAAGCGAGCGGAAGCGAGTCTAACCACCAATTATCCCACGCGAGCAGTGAGACGGACGCAAGTAACGGATTTCCGCCAAGCAAAATCTCATTCTAATGCCTTTTATGCTGAATCCCTGCAGGTTCTAGTTTTCCCATTGCATAAATCTTCGATATTGTTGTAATATACGGAGTTATGAAATTATCTACTTTTAAAGGCGGTGTACATCCGCCTGAAAATAAAAAGCTTTCTTCAGCTTATGCAATTGAAGAAGCCATGCCGTCAACAAAGACAGTCGTAATTCCAATAACACAGGGTGGCGCACCAAATGTGCCGTGCGTTTCTGTCGGAAATTCTGTCGCAAAAGGTCAGATTATCGCAGACGGAACAGGTGCTTTTTCTGTTCCAGTTCATGCTTCAATTGCCGGCATCGTCAAAAAGATTGAACCGCACCTTGTAACAGGCAACACTGAAGCATTGTGCATATTTATAGAAGCAGACGGCACAGACCGAACAAGCTATCTGCCGCCGCTTGACCCATTCTCATGCGAAAAATCTGCCGCCATTGAGCGCGTGCGCCAGTGCGGCATTGTAGGCATGGGCGGTGCGGCTTTTCCGGCTCATGTAAAACTTAATGTTCCTGCTGACAAGACAATAGACTGCGTTATAGCAAACGCCGCCGAGTGCGAGCCTTATCTTACAATTGATGAACGTGCTCTTATTGAAGAAGCTGACAAAATTGTAGACGGGCTTGCTATTTCTATGCATTTAACAGGCGCAAAACGTGCCGTTATTGCTGTTGAAAATAATAAAGCTTATACAGTTGAGAATATTGAAAAGGCAATCGCTAAAAGCGGTTTCAGCAACATTTCAGTTAAGCTGCTTAAGACAAAATATCCGCAGGGCGGCGAAAAACTGCTCGTCAAGGCTGTTCTCGGCCGCGAAATTCCTTCAAGAAAGCTGCCGGCTGATGCAGGCTGCGTCATTCAGAATGTGGGCACGCTTATTGCAATGTCTGATGCTTTCAGACTGGGCAAGCCTCTTGTGGAACGCGCCCTTACAATTTCTGGCGGCTGCTGCGAAACACCGAAGAACCTCCGCGTTCCGGTCGGCACTTTGGTCGGCGATTTAATCCCTGAAGTTATAAAGCTTAAGCCCGGCGTAAAAAAGATTATCAGCGGCGGCCCGATGATGGGCTTTTCTATGATGAACGCGCAGTTCCCTGTGCAGAAAAACGTTTCTGGCGTACTGTTCCTTTCTGAAAAAGAAGTGTCGCTTAATGCAGAAACGCCGTGCATCGGCTGCGGCAACTGCGTGAACGCGTGCCCGTGCAGACTTACGCCTGTAATGATGATGCGTTCAGTTAAGGCTGAAAACCTTGATGCTGCAATCAAATATGGCTTGCTGGACTGCAATGAATGCGGTGCGTGCGCATACGTCTGCCCTGCAAAAGTGCGTCTTGTTCAGTATTTCAGACTTGGCAAGATGAAAAACCGCGAAATTATGGAAAAAAACAAGGCAAACGCAGCTGAAGCCCAAAAAGGAGCAAAGTAATGAGCGCACCATCTGATGTAAACGAGATTTATCTTTCTTCAAGCCCGCATATTACCAATGATAATTCAACACAAAAAATAATGTGCACAGTTATTGTGGCTTTGCTGCCGCTGTGCGTTTTTGGTGTTCTGCTTTTCGGTTTGAATGCGCTGCTTACGCTGCTTGTAACAAGCGTTTCGAGCGTTGTCTTTGAGTTTCTGTTCAGAAAGCTTACAAAACAGCCTGTTCGCTCAAGCGACTGCTCTGCTTTGGTAAGCGGCCTTATGCTCGGTCTTGTGTTGCCGCCAGATTTGCCTTTGTGGCTGCCTGTGCTTGCTTCGCTTGTTTCAATTGTTATTGCAAAAGAATTTTTCGGCGGTCTTGGCGCAAACGTTTTCAACCCGGCATTGGTCGGACGCGCATTTCTGTTTGTCAGCTTTCCGAAGCTTATGGGCACATGGAAAGCACCTGCTTTTGCAGTTGATGCTGTTTCTTCGGCAACACCGCTTGCAATCGGCAGAAATTTAGCCTCTTATACGGATATGTTTTTCGGCACAACGGGCGGTTGTATAGGCGAGACAAGCGCGCTGCTGATTCTGATTGCTTTTGTTTATCTTGTATGCACAAAGATAATTGACTGGCGCACACCTGTTGCGATGGTTGCCACAACCGTTCTTTACGGCTGGCTTTTTACAGGTTCATACGGCTTGGGTTCTGGCGATGCGCTTTTTGAGCTGTTGTCAGGCGGCCTTCTTTTTGGTGCTGTGTTCATGGCAACAGACTATGCCACAAGCCCTGTAACAAAGAAGGGCAGGCTGCTTTTCGGTTTTGGCTGCGGTCTTATTACAGCGATTATCCGTCAGTTCAGCGGCTACCCGGAAGGCGTTATGTTCAGCATTCTTATAATGAACGCTACAGTGTCTTTCTTGAACAGGCTGAAAGGCCGCATTTACGGAACAGGCAGGGGAATAAAATGAAAGATATATTGAAGCTTGGGCTGATTTTGGCAGCTTTTTCAGTTGTTTCATGCGTTTCGCTTGCACTTGTAAACAGCATAACTGCACCTAGAATTGCGGCATTGAAGTTATCAGGCTCTGCCGCCGCAATGAAACAGATTTTTCCTGAAGCTGCAAAATTTGAAGCGGTTGAAGCAGTCGCTTTAGAGCAGGGCGGTGACGTAACTTTTCGCAGCGTAAGTCTTGCAAAAAGTGAAGATGATACGCTCCTTGGTGCTGTGGTTGAGGCTGAAGGCCCGACTTATGACAGAGCTGCAATTCTTGTTGGCGTTGATACGTCTTTTGCAGTTAAAGGCACGTCAATTCTGGAATTATCAGATTCGCCAGGCTTTGGCCAAAGGGCGAAAGAAGGCGGCTACATGGACCAGTATAATGGAAAAACACCTTCAGACGCTTTTGTTGTGGGCGATGACGTTGTTGCACTTTCCGGCGCAACGATTTCTTCAAAAGGAATTGCCGCAATTCTTAAGGCTGCGGTAAGCGAAGCACAGGCTGTAATCAAGGAAAATTCAAAATGAAAGAGAAACTGAAAATATTTACGAACGGTCTTCTTGCAGAAAACCCTCTGCTTGTATTGATGATTGGGCTTTGCTCTTCGCTTGCCGTTACAACGAAACTGACAAACGGTCTCGGCATGGGGCTTGCAATGACGTTCGTTCTTGTTATGAGCGAAATCATCATAAGCGTGTTCCGCCGTTTAATACCAGATGCAATCCGCATTCCGATTTTCATTATTGTTATTGCGTCTTTCACCACGATTGTAGATTTGCTTATGCAGGCTTATCTTCCGTCGCTTTCAGAAGCAATGGGCGTGTTCATTCCGCTTATAGTTGTAAACTGCATTATCATGGGGCGCGTCGAATCGTTTGCCTCTAAGCAGCCGCCGTTCAATGCTGCGCTTGATGCGCTCGGCATGGGGCTTGGCTATACTTGGGTTTTGTGCGGCATTTCGTTTGTGCGCGAGCTTTTGGGCGCAGGCACAATTCTTGGTGCAAGCGTAATTCCTGAAAGCTATTGCATCGCCTTTTTCAGCAAGGCAGCCGGCGGCTTCTTCGTTTTCGGCATGTTCATTGCAATTGCTAATGCGGTCAAGGCTGTTTTGGGAGGCAAAAAATGAGCGAACTTGGCAAGATTTTTATTTCATCATGGCTTGTTGACAATGTTGTTCTCATTCAGTTTCTGGCACTTTGTCCGTTTATCGGAATGAGCAAAGATGTTTCAAAGGCAACCGGCATGGGCATTGCGACATCTTTCGTAATGATTCTGGCAACTGCCGTAACTTATCCGCTTTATCATTTTGTGCTTGAACCGTTGAGGCTGACTTTCTTGCAGACTTTAACGTTCATTCTGGTTATTGCAAGCCTTGTTCAGCTTGTTGAGTTTTATCTCAAGAAATCTGCGCCTGCGCTTTATAGCTCTATGGGCGTTTATCTTGCGCTGATTACAACGAACTGCGCCATTCTGGCCGTTACGCTTAACTGCATTTCAAAGCAGTACACGTTTGTGGAATCTATCGTCTATGCGGTTGGCTCGGCCTGCGGCTTTTTGATGGCGCTTGTGCTTATGTCTGGCATACGCGAAAGAATTAAGATTGCTCCGATTCCGTCTTTCTTGAAGGGAACGCCGATTCTGTTTGTAGCGGCTTCTTTAATGTCGCTTGCCTTCGGCGGTTTTGCCGGCTTGATTAAATGAGGAGTTTCTAAGTGACTATAGTATATACAATTATCGTTGCGTTTGCGCTGGCTTTTGTGCTCGGCGTATTGCTGGGCATTTTCAAGAAGTTTTTCTCTGTTCCTGTTGACCCGACTGTGGAAAAAATCCGCGCCGTTTTGTCAGGCGGAAACTGCGGCGGCTGCGGCTACCCTGGCTGTGACGGTTTTGCCGCTGCCTGTGCGAAAGGCCTTGCACCGGTTGACGGCTGTACGGCCGGCGGTGTCGCAACAGCTAAGAAAATCGCAGAAATA
>JAEEGK010016818.1_pt1 | contig 16028 bp, 14 predicted proteins | sample 8958771 | NCBI WGS metagenome assembly JAEEGK01 (sample SAMN16246547, study PRJNA631951) | gut metagenome | biome: gut microbiome; feature: rumen; material: SC-attached | host: Bos | place: Iran: Karaj | collected 2018-10
AATCTTACAGTTTCCTCGCTGTATGGTAATGGAATAAATTCACCGTCTCTTGCCACAGTCAGTGTGCAGTCTCTGCCTTGAATGTTCATAGGTGAATTATAAGATGGAGGTGGATTAACTGATGGTTAAGAAATATTAACTTTTGGGAAAGATATATTAAATAGCAATTATCTATGAGCTTTATTCCAAACTTCATTTACAGTTTCAACGAAAATATTAAAAGAAGGATGCTGGTCTCTATCTAATCTACGTAAATACATGTTCTTTTTATTTAAATATGTTTCACGTATTTCATTTCCCCAACCATTCTTTTTTAACTTATCAAGTTTCTCATAAACTTCTTTTGAGTTTGGAACTTCTGTCCAATAATATCTGTTTGCGTATTTATCATGAATCATACGCATGAAAGTTCCATTTTGATTTTGAATGAGAATTGCTATGTCAAAACTAAAAAATAATCCATCGCCAGATTTCCATCTGGATGTAATTACAGAAGTTGAATCCTGACAATTACTAAATGGTGTGTTTTCCAGAATATCATTCAAGAAATCCATGATTGTTGTTTTTAACCATTCTGCATTTTTTGTTGGGTCTGCTAAATTATAAATTTCCAGATTCCAATCCAAGTCAAAGGGTTCTTCTTCATTTTGTGTTACGAGATTTTTTGCTCCGCTGCCAACAAGATAGAAATCTGAATCAAGATTATATTCATTCTTTAACATTTGTTTTACTTGATTCATCTTGTCTGCGCAGAAACTTCGATAAGGCTGAACTGTAGCTTTGTTTACGTAGTGATACATATAAAACTCCTTATGGTAAAATAGAAATTGTTTATTTATCCCCAAACCTACCATTTGAGAGTTATATGTCTCAAATCGCTATAGTATAATCAAGAATATATTTTATATCAATATGTTATTAATGTAGTTGGTAATTCAATAATTGATAATCACTGTCGTATCCAAATTTTGTTATATTTTCAGGAACTTTACAATAATTAAATATAATTGATTCATGATTGGCTGCGATTTTTTTGCAAATATCTTTCTCAATATAGTCTTTATCTCTCAAGAGCATCCATTCTTCTTCAAGTGTATAAAATTTATTTCCAGTTAAATCATACATTTTATTAACTCCAGAAATATATATTCCTGTTAAACAATATAAATCATCTTTTGATTCAAAATATAAATCTATAGGTAAAGTATTTCTACTTATATAATCAAAAATGACTCTATATCCATAGCAAGAAATCTTATTACTAATAAAGTCAGCAGATAATATAAATACTGGATCTAATAATATACTTTGTAATTCTTGAAATCGTTCTGTTTTAAATTCTTTTCTTAATGAATTATGGCAATCAAAATAAACTTCATAAACCATACCATTAACAATATGAATTCTTGCTTCTTCAGGAATATTCATTAAGTTTGTTTTTAAATTATTAAAATATGTGTTCATTTCTCTTGCATATCCACATGCGGTTTGATATATATTCCTTCCGAGTACAAATAAAGTATCTATTGATTGATTTTCATATTTTAAATGTTTTAAATTTATTATTGCCGGATTCTGTGTATACCAATTTAAGCTTTTTAGATCTTTGATGATTTTCATTATTTCGGTATCTTGTGTATAATCAAAATCATAATCAGCTAAAGCTGTTTTAGAATAACTAGTTGAATTAGAACTAACGCTTGGTGCAAAACAATAATCACCCATTAAAGAAGTATGTTCCCAAGATATTTGTTCGCCATCAGAAGCTGTAAACAATGAACTTCGTGTTCTTTTAAAAACTTCTTCAATTGATATATCTTTTGTTTCAATGTGTTTTAATAATGAAGCGGTAAATAATCCATTGTTTCCATTTCCATCTTTTGCAGTTTTTCCAGGTGATGTTGAGAATGCAATAAAAGTACCAATTGGTGAATAAATTGGAGCAAAACCATTTTGAATAATTAAACTTCTGTTTATATCTTCCTCAAATTTTATTTCTTCGCGACAAGCATCTAATATTATAATCTTAGTTAATACAGGTGACTCTTGTAATTGTTGGATTAAATAATCAATGCGAACTGTAGTATATTGAATACGTGTCTTGTTAGTTTTATTCAAATCTTTTGAGCATAAATAATTAATTCCTTCATATTGAAAACCGTGCCCTGCAAAAAAGAAGATTGCAACTTCATAATTTGGTAATAAATCTATAAATTCATCTACTTTTTCACGAAAATCTTTTGTGATTACATCTGTTGCTATAATTGTATCAAACCCTAAACGTTTAAATACATCATTCATGCATTTAGCATCATTTTCAGCATTTTTTAATTCTGGTATTGAAGAATCATCATACTTATTAATACCAATTGATAAAGCTAATGTTTTCACTTTTTGTATTTCCTTTTGTATATTTTATAAAATTTAATTACGAAATATTATTCAAGAGTCTTTGCAACACCATTTACAATGGTCTCATGTACAAAAACAATCTGTCCTTTCTTATTCTTATAAAAATCACTGTTTAATCTTTTGAAATAACCACGTCTAAAATGTGGAATCACAACCCCAGCAGCAGCTTTTTCAGTTACATCTAAAACTTTTTCAGAAGTATTCAGGTAATGGTTATTCTCTGTTTTCACATCATGCGGAGCACCATCAACAAGACAATCAGGAAAGCAGTATATGTAAGAAATAAGATTTATTGCAAGCTTTGTAATTTCATTCATTTCCTGATCTGTGTAAACAATTGATTTTTTATCTTCAATTTCATTACTTGAAATATGATATTGTTCCATTCCGTGATTTACAAAAATACGCAGTTCATTTGAAATATCATAGAGAGAGTAGGCAAAAACATAGCCCTGACTTTTTCTTGGTATATGAAGACATATTCCAAAGTTAATTCCAGTAGTAAGATTTTCAAGCTGGTCATCATTATTTAATACAACGCTGGAACCATTATCCTTAATATAAGTTTTAATTCCATCTAAATCACGTATTTCTACAGCTTTGAAAAACTCCATAAGGTTTTCGTCTTTCAAATAAATATGTGTAAGTTCATGATTTAAATCACGAAGAAATAACTGGCAGCAAGTTGCATCATCCATGCTTGCAACAAAGTTGGAGATAAACCATTGGCGGAACATTTCAGGTGTTTCAGAATTTGGTTTTCCGTCTGGTGAGTTTTCTTTACAGAACTTTCTGTAAGCATCGTAGAAGATTCCTAATGTTTTACCGTATTGTACATGCTTGCTCATAAATTATTATACGGACAAATAATCTTTTACTGTATTTGCAACATACCAAATCATTACAGGAGGAATTGCATTTCCTAATGCACGATACTGAGCACTTTCTGTACCAATGAGTTCAAATGATTCAGGGAAAGACTGTATTCTTGCTACTTCTCGTGGTGTAAATCTTCTGTAACGTGAACCATTAAAAAGAACAGGGTCTGTGCTATTTAATGATACTTTTGCAAGATGAGCACCAACTGTGTTACAAGGTTTTTCAATATCCTGGGCACGGCCTTTGTTCATCTTTTCACGTTTCTTCATCATTCCTTCAACAGCTTTTTCTGAGAAGTAATATTTTTCATCAACAGTATTTTCAATAACTTTCTTAAGAGGTTCAAATAAATCTTCATCTGTTATCACCTGATCAGGGAAAACAAAATCGATATTCAAATCTTTTCTAAATCCAACAATTATTACACGTTCTCTTTTCTGTGGTACGCCATAATTTGCAGAATTCAGAATCATGTATTTAACATCGTATCCGCTGTTCTTGAACTCTTCCAAGATAAGAGGAAAAGCACTTCGCTGATTTGCAGTAAGCAGTCCCTTTACATTTTCAGCAATAAAACATTTTGGCTGCTTATCTTTAAGAATACGACACATTTCAAAGAAAAGCTTTCCTCGGTCATCTTTTACGCCAAGACGTTTTGGATTTTGAGCAATGATAGAGAAAGACTGACAAGGGAATCCGCCTGTGAGAATATCAAAATCAGGTAAATCCTTAGAAGATACTTCTCGAATATCACGATTATCAGGTTTAATACCGAAGTTTTCTTCAAAAATCTTACAAGCATTATCGTCTATGTCATTTGCATAAACAATTTCCATATTATTAGTAGAATAATGCTTTCCGAGAAAATCGAAATTTCCTAGTAGTCCAACATCAGTACCACCACAACCACAGAATAATGATGCAACTTTTAGTTTTTCCATATCAGCAACTCCGTTTTTTCAGCAATTTCTTCTTTAAAAGATATTTCTGCTCCATCAGTGATGCGCATATCTATCTTATCTTGTTTATATAATTGTACAGGATTTTGTAAAATATAAATGACCTTCTGACTTCTGTTAATCATAAGACGATAAACAAAATATCTGTCATTCAGAGTATTCGCAGAATCCCATTCATTTCTTGTCAAATGAAATCCAAAGAACTTCAAAGGTCTATTACTGATTGTAGTTTTTACTTCTATATAGCGTTTACGCTGGTCGTCGTTGGCACCTTCAACACTTTGAATGTCATAACCAACTGCAAGTGCAGTAGGAATCTTCTTAACAAGATGAATTAAATCTTCTCTACCAAGATTGAAGAGTCTAACTTTTTCATGACCAATTATTAAGTTTTCACCTAAGTCTCCAATATCTTTTGTAGAGCCTAGGCCTTCAAGAATTTCTGCAACTTTCTCATCGACAGCAGTCTTGTATAAATCTTCTTCTTGTTCTGTAGTTTCTGTAAAATAAGAAGTTAAGTCAGTTCTGAACAAATCAGCATAAAGTTCTTTATTTACGTAAGAAAACCAATCTTTTTCAATTGCAGCTAATTCTGAAACATTTATTTCTTTACCATAAAAAGAATCATAACCATCAAAATAATTGTAATCACCAATGAAAACCATTATAGATTCCATTTCAGTATGATTCAAATAGAAATAACCATGTCTTTCATCTAGCAGGTTAGCATGTACAAGGTAATCAAGAATGTCGCCTGCATAGCGATTAATGTCACCACCGTGTTCATATTCAACTTTGTTTTTTCTGTTGTTAAGGATTAAATCAATTACTTCCTTTACATCCCGGTTATCACGGGTAACCCTTAAATCATTAAAAATACAATGGGTTGCTTCTTCTTTTGTTATTCCAAGAGGCTTTTCTAAACTTTGATCTGCTTCGTAAAGTAATCTAAGAATATAATGAGCAGGTTTAAACTTAATACCGGCATCAATAAATTCTTTTATTCTGTCAGATTTTAAATGGCCACCTGGATACTGAAACTTAAAAAGATAGAATTTAAAGAACTGAACTAAGTCCTGTTCCTTGTCAAGAAAGTATGCGATTTCACCTGTTTCTGTTTTCTGAGTTTCTTTATCTTCAATGTAAAATCCGAATAATGCTGATATTTCAGTACGCCAGTTATTTATTGTCTTTTCAGTTTTACCAGCATTTTCCGGATAAAGCCGAATCATGGCATTTAATTTTTCCTTGTATTCGTTGATTGGCAGTTCCTTTAATGTCGAACAGCAATGAGCCATATAAAAGAGAACATTTTCTACATCATCTTTAAAACGTGGTCTTACATGATGAATTCTAAAATAATATTCATCTGGAACTCTATACATTCAGATTCTCCTTTAACTTTTTTGCAATAGCTTCTGCCATAAGAGGGGGAACAGCATTTCCCACCTGTTTATATTGGCTTGTTTTTGTTCCAAGAAAAATAAAATCATCCGGGAATGATTGTATTCTTGCACTTTCCCTAACCGTAGGAATACGATTCCATTTGTAATGAAAATGGTGTCTATGTCCTGTATCTATTGTAAAGCTTGGTTTTTTACTATTCAATCGGGTCCAGGCAATATGAACCTTTCTTGTTTGCTGCAAATCTTCTGGTAAGTTTTTATAATTTCCACCATCAGGAACTAAGGAAATAATCTCTTTTGTTCTTTCACTGTGTTCTGTAATTTGATGATTATAAACTTTATCAGAATGACATCGCATGAGTTTTTGATAATCACAATTTGGGGAAATTGGATAAGGAGCTCCATCTTCCAAAGAGTTTTCTGGTAAATCTGAAAGAGCTTCAAAAGAAGTGATGAGTTTTTCTACGGTCTTATCAGGAAATTGAAACTCTAAACCATTCTTAAAACCCACAAATACGGCTCTTCGTCTATTCTGCGGAGTTCCGTAATTGCTTGCAGTCAAAACCTTATATACTACTTTGTAGCCTAAATCAGTAAAATCCTTAACGATAGAATCTCTTATAATTCCGCCACCAATTGAAAGAATGTTCGGTACATTTTCCATCATGAAAGCTCTTGGCTTATAATAGTCTACAAAGCGAACAAAGTTCTTATATAATTTATTTCGTACATCATCTACTATTCTTTTACCTGCAACAGAGAAGCCCTGACAAGGTGGACCGCCAATAATTAAATCAACAGATTTTCCATTTAATTCTTTTTCAATTTCGTTTGGTTCAAGAGTGGATAAATCTGCACAAATGCCTTTTGAGTTCTTATGATTATAGTTAAATGTTGTAATTGCATCTTGCCAGGCATCAATGCCAACGAGGACATTAATTCCGGCTTTTTCAAAACCTAGAGATAATCCGCCGCAACCGCAGAATAAGTCTATGCAATTAAGCATTTTTACCATTTTTTATCTATTCCCACCATATTTTAAGATATTTCAAATTATATTGCATTTAAGTGTCAAAGAACGACACTCAAAAAAATAATTTCCATACCTCTGATAACTTTTCTATTATACACTCAAATTTCAAAAAAATCATCTGTTTTTACATTATCCAAGTCAAATATGTTATAATATCAATATGGACGTATTATCTCCTGAAGATCGCCATAAAAATATGTCTCATATTCATTCCAAGGATACAAAGCCTGAAAAATTAATTCGCTCAGCTCTTTTTAAGGCTGGTTTTCGCTATCGTATATGTGATAAACGTTATCCGGGTAAACCAGACCTGATTTTTCCTAAGTATTATGCTGTAATTTTTATAAATGGCTGCTTCTGGCATGCTCACGAAGGATGCCGTTATTACGTTTTTCCAAAGTCTAATCAAGATTTCTGGAAAAATAAGTTTGAACGCAATAAGGAACGTGATGCAGAAAATATCAAATATTATCAAGAACAATGCTGGAGAGTTTGCCTTGTTTGGGAATGTTCCATTCGTGGCAGTAATTCAAAGAAGAAGATTGAACAAGTTACCGATCAGATTATTGAATGGCTTGAAGAGTCATCTGATTCTTTCTTAGAAATCAAGGATTTATAGAAGCTGATTCTTATTCAGAAAGATAAGTATACAATTGGTTTGCAATTGCTTCTGCCAGCATTGGTGGCACAGCATTGCCAACTTGCTGATACTGAGAATCTTTAGAACCGCAGAAAATAAAACTATCTGGGAACGTCTGGAGTCTTGCAGCTTCCCTTACACTTAAGGCTCTGTCTTTTGACGGATGTATCCACATAGATTTTCTGACATTTACAACAGTTCCAGAAACTTTTGAATAATCAAGCCTTAAATAAATTGTATTTTGAGTTCTTTCGGTATTTGTATATGTATTTTTTTTATGCTCATCATCCAGAGAATGAAAATTCTGTCCAGGTTTAATAAGTTTAAACCTCTCCATTGCAGTTTCTCTTGTATCAGTAATTATATTATTATACAGAGTTTTACTGTTACGAAGTTTTCTGGCCAGTTCACTAAGTTCCTTTTTTGGAATCCTTGTCAGTGGTATTCCTTTATCATCTTCTGCAGAAGTAGTTGTAGAACACTCTTCAAGGTCGAAAATTGCATCTTTAACAGTATTTTTATGAGGTATTTTATTCTCCGGTAATTTCACTTTATCACTAATCGATTTTTTTATTCCCATTACAACAAAGCGTTTTCGTTTTTGAGGAACTCCAAAATCAGATGCCGTTAGAATACCTTTATCAATTACATATCCATGTTTTTCCGATGCTAGTATTTTTGTGAGATACTCATATACAGGAAAAGAATCAACTTCTGCATATAAATCTGTATCAAAAGAATAATTATTTACAACAAGATCATTATCTTTTATTTCTTTTAATGCTTTTATCATCTTTTGTATCATCAATGGACGTTCTATCTGTTTAATAAAATCATTATTGGATATCTCTTCAGATAAAAGTAGATTAACAGAATTTTTCAAATTATTGTAAATTTCATTAATTGTTACATTCTCAACTTCAAGAATTTGATTTAATGTTTTACTCAACGACTTTTTATATTTTGTAATAGCATTTTGTAATTTTGTTTCATTAGCTTTTTGCTTGTAAATTACATTAATCCCCAGGTAGAATTCATCATTCCAAATATAATTGTCAATATTATTAAGGTTATTTATAAAATCATTTATTTCTGGGAAAAAGTAATCTCTTGATAATAAAAATATTTTACTGTTTTGAGTTTCTATTTCATATTCTTGAATTAAAGCAATATCATTTGAAGTTTTATAAAACTTATGTACATCAGATTTCAGCATTCCTACATTTTCCATAATGAATGCTTTAGGATTCAATTCTAAAATTGCTCGTATGTATTGCTTTACAAGCATGTTATTCTGGTTTATTGCAGTATTATGCTGTCTGTTTGCATTAGAAAACCCCTGACATGGAGGGCCTCCAATTACAATATCAATATTTCCATATTTTTTTTTCAGTTCATCATAATTAGCAGAACAAACATCATTATATAATTCTACTTCTGGATTGTTTTTTTTATATGTTTCTGCGGCAAATTCATTTTTCTCAAAAGCTGCAACTACTTTGTAATTACCAGTTTGTGTGAAACCTAAACTTAAACCACCTGCTCCGGCAAATAAATCTACGACAGAATACATTTTTACCTCATTTGAATAGTAAATTATTTATTATACCATTATTTTCTTTTTCTTCCAAGATTCAAAAAAAAATGTATAGACGAGATATATTTGAAAAATATTTGCAATATATTTTATGTATATACACGTATGTTTTTAACTCAAAAATAATCAAAATATATGAAAAATATACAAAATATATGAATTATATTTGAAATATATTTGACAAACATTGAGTGATATATTATATTCATTTTTAAGGAGACTAATATGGCAGAAGATAAGAGAAGCAAGTTTGTTCGTATAGCAGAAAGCAGAACAAACAAAATTATTAACATGATCAGGTTGCTTGGAAATTGTTCCAGCAAATCTACTTATGATTACACTGATAAAGACGTAGATAAAATTTTCAGTACACTCAAAGCAGAACTGGATGAAGCAAAGAAACGCTTCCAGAGCAGCGAGTCTAAGCGTAATGGTGAATTTAAGCTGTAGTCTTTTACAAGGAGTAATGCATGAAATTCAAATGGAATTTTCCAGCAGTTAAAAATGGAGAAATGAAAGGAATTGGGCAAGGTGATATTGAGATGTTTAAAGGACATCCTTTTGAGTCCTTAGCAAGAGAAATTTGTCAAAATTCACTGGATGCAAAGCTTTCAAAATCAGACAAACCCGTTTTGGTAGAATTTCAATCATTTGATATATCTTCATGTGATATTCCAGATTTAGAAAACTTAAGACAAAACCTTCGTAGTGCTGAAAAGTCAAAACCTGTACAAAAAGATAAGCGTGCAGCAGAATTTTATAAACAGGCAACTAAAATTGCTGATGAAATGTTTTGCCCGATGTTAAGAATCAGTGATCATAATACAAAAGGATTAACTGGTTCAAAAAGCAAGGATGACAGTTTACCATGGGCAAGTTTGGTGAAAAACACAGGTTTTTCAAATAAAACTGAAAATTCTGGTGGTTCATATGGAGTTGGCAAGGCAGCAGCTTTTGCATGTTCGTATTTCCATACTGTTTTTTATAGTACGTTAGATATTGAAGGCAATGAAGCCAGTCAGGGTGTAGCTAAATTGGCTAGCTATAGGGATGAAAATGATTTTGTAACAACTGGTACAGGATATTGTGGTAAAGATAATAATCCTGTCTTTGAACAGTTATGTTTGCAGGAAGGATATAAGAGAGAGAATAATGATTCTGGTACTGATATTTATATTGTTGGTTTTAATACATTAAAAACAGATTGGCAAAAAGAAATTGTATTGTCAGTATTGGATAGTTTCTTGTTTGCTCTCTATAAAAAAACATTAATCGTAAAGGTTAATGATATTGTAATTAGTTATGATACTTTGGGAAATGTAATACAAGAGTATTGTACCGATAAAAACTCTACAATACATAATTACTATAAAATCCTTACATCACCTGAAACAAAAGAATTCGAAGATTCAAATTATAAAGGAAAAGGTTGTATTAAATTAAAACTTCTTATTTCCCCTGAATTACAATCACATCGAAAAGTTGCCATGATACGTTCAACAGGCATGAGAATAATGGAACAAGGAAAAATAAACGGTCAAATTCCTTTTGCTGGGATTCTTTCAATAGAGGGGGAAGAAATTAATGGATATTTACGTCGATTGGAAAATCCAGAACATACAAAGTGGGAATATAGCAGAGCTGGTGAAGGACATAAACAAGAAGCAGAAAACTTTGTTTCAGGATTTGTAAAGTTTATAAGAAATTGTTTAGATTCACTTATTCAGGATGATAATTCATTGAATGAAATAGATCCTGGAATTGGAGATTATTTACCATCATTAGAAAATGATACTGGTGATGATGAAATGCAAGATACTCTTTCTGACTTACCTGTCAAAGAAAAAACAAAATTAAAACCTAGAAAGATAATTTCATTTACAGAACCTTCTAATCAGGATGATGATATTGTTGCTGAAGATGGTAATGGCGGCAGCGGTGACAAATTTGGTATAGGTGGTAACGATGGAAAATCTAACGGTGATTCAGAAGGTGGTAACTATGGAACTGGCACCGATGGAGTTGGTAATAACAGCGGAGATAAAGAAGGAGATTATCAAGGTGTCGAATCAAAAACTTCTTTGGAAATAAGAAGTAAACGTATTATTCCTGTAGAAAAGGCAAAAGGAAAATATAAGCTTTTGTTTATTCCTGCGGTAGATTGCCAAAATGCTTCTGTCGAAATTAAACAGGCTGCTGAAACTGAATTGTATGATATTGATTTAGTTAATGCTTCTGTTACAGGTCAATCTCAAATAAGTTGCAATAAAAATATACTTAATAATTTGATTTTTAAAACTGGAGAAAAAATTGAAATTATTTTTTCTATAAATTCATTAGATTATTCTTCTTTTGAGGTAAAATGCTATGAAAGTAAGAAATAAAATGTATCCATATCCGGTGTTATCATCTTATGCTGATGATTATGTTGGCAGTAAATTCGATGTAAACTCTTCTTTTTCAATGGATGGCTATGATTTAAAACTTGATTTTTCAGTAGAACTGGAAAATAACCAGTTAATGGATTTGCTTGAAGATGGTAGTGCCATAATTGTATATCACATAGAAAACTCTCTTGCGGGTTTTAGAAATGTATATGAAACAGATTCCCTGAATCATAGTATAAAAATCCCTATTCGTAGAGTAAAAGACAGAGTCGAAATATGCAGCTTTATTATTGCTAAGAAAAACATTTCGAATTATACAAATAATTCTTTTAATCCAGATTATGGGAAGGGAGTTTCTTTCGATATAGAAAAAGGTTGTGTTCTTGCAGTTGCAAATCCATTTGAATTAAATGTCCCAAAAATACAAGAAGAATTAAAAGATAGAAATTCTTTTATTTCAATTATTGGTAAAGATGATATATCTGCTTTGCAGGTGAATCTGGACAAAAAAGAAAAACTAGTAATTTACTTACCAATGGAAACATATAAGTCATATAGACCTATGTCAAATAACCCGGCAATTAAACAGATACTTGTTTCTGCTATTATAATTCCGGCACTTATCTATACTTTTGAATATTTGAAAAATTTGGCTAAAGAAGATGATGCAAATTTTAATTCAAGATTAGAAGAATTTGACTGGCTTAAAGCTTTGCAAACTATATTATCCAAACGCCCTTTTGAAGAAAAGGATTTTAAATCATGGATAAAAAATGCAGACTCTCTAGTTTGGTCTCAAAAATTATTGAACACGCCTATTACTGGATGTATATATCAATTATACAAGATGGAGGGAATTTTTGATGAAGATTAAAATGATACCAGCTGATAAGCTTATACAATTAAAAGATAATATTCCAACAATGACAAAAAGTTATGATAATCCAGATAATAATTGGATCGCAGAATATTTAGGAAATGAAGTTTTTGTAGATACACGTTTTGCATGCCCAGATGTAGAGCTTACTATATCAGATAATGAAAACGATGATTTTGATAATGTTGTAAAATTATATGGAGCATTAAAAGATGTGCTTTCTGATTCAGTTGCAACAGAAGAACGTCTATGGACTGGTTTTACATTGGGTAGATATTATGAATATTCAGCTAAACGTTGGAAACAGGGCTCTCGTTGGACAGCCAATGGAATCCGTGATCATCTGTTCTTTATGAATACAGGTCGACGTGCATTAACAAGAAATGCCGTTTCACGTTTATGGTGGATAGGTCGTTTAACTTATGATACTGAACTCAATTCTCCAGACCCATGGAAATATACTCGATATGTATGCACTCATCAGCGTTTTATAGTTGATTTTCTTGAAAGAAATGTTTCTAATAGTTTTTCTTTAATAAAACCAACTATTGATGCAGTTTTAGAATGGGAAGCTAATAACGAAGGAAAGGAAGTTGACAGTAATAAAATGCGAGAAATACAAAAATATATAAATATCCTTGGCGGTACATATATTTTGGATTGTTTAGAATATCAGTTTTTGTATGATAAGATTTATGCAAAAGTTGAAGGTCTTATGGAGAAATAATTATAGGAGATGCTTTTATGGGATTACCAGATTTTGCAAAAGCTATGAATGAACCTATTTGTAAACTTATAGATGCATTGAAAAATGGTGCAGGTATTTTGTATGAGCCTACCCATCTAAAAAGAATGGCTGATGCAGAAGCTTATCGAATTGAAAAAATAGGAAATGCTGTTAGAAAGAATTCAGATTTACCTATTGTTTATCAAGGAAAAGCAAATGAACTTGAAATAGATATAAGCGATGCTCAGGCATTCGTAAAACGTACTGGTAATAGGATGATATTTCAAGAATTACGAAAACAGCAGAATCTGGATTCAATTGCTTCTAAAGCATATGTATTATTGGAAAATCAATCTGTATGTTCTGTAGAGCCTATAAATAATGATTTTATGGTTAGATTTGTTGAAGCATCTCAAAATATTTCAGATGTTGAGCTGCAAAGTTTATGGGCAAAAATTCTTGCTGGCGAAATTATAAAACCAAATTCTTGTTCATTAAGAGCTATAGATGTATTGAAAAATTTATCGAAAAACGAATTTGATATGTTTTTAAAAATATGCTGTTTGCGGACTGAAGGCTTTTTAATTAATGAACAATCTATTTTAGATCAGTTTGGTATTAGTTATAAAATGCTATTAATTCTTGATGAATGTAATTTGATAAATTCTACAGGAGCTTTTGTAATAATATCTGAAATAGGATTAACAGATGAGAAAACTAAAATATTTTTTAGTAGAAATTATATTTTATTTGGGAAAGGTAAAGGAACGGATAAATTTGTTATAAATCTTCCTGTGTATAAATTGACTGAATCCGGAAATATATTAAGTAAATTTGCAGAATGTGAAGATGAGTTTGATTATGTATTATCCAGTTCAAAATTTCTTGAAAAACATTATCCGAATATTAATTTTAGCTTATATAAAATTATCAAAAATAAAAACTCTAGTATTGAATATGATGATAAAACGGATTATTTGCATGCTATAGTGAAATAATTATTTTAATTTGATGGAATAATAAGAATATGCCTAGGAATATACAAAACTTCCCTTACTTTTACAGGAGAAAAACTTTATGACATTCGCCGAAACTGAAAAAACAGAATTGAAGCAAAAATTAAATGATTCTCTCCCTAAAGAAATAGTAGCATTTTTGAATGCTGACGGCGGAACAATTTATATCGGTGTAAACGATGACGGTACTGTTTGCGGTGTATCAAATCTTGATGAATCGTTAAAGAAAATTGCTGATGTTTTGGAAGGTCAGATTTTGCCTGATTCACGTTCTTTTGTGGAACTTGGTACAAAATTTATTGAATCAAAACATATAATTGAAATAAAAGTTCAAAGAGGTGACAGTCTTTATTACATCAAAAAATATGGCAGAAGTTCCCAAGGATGTTTTACCCGCGTTGGCTCTACAAGCCGTTCAATGACAGAGGAACAAATCAGCATAGTTCACAATAAATATCTGAATTCAAAAGCTAGAATCACGGAAATTGCAAGTGGAATAAAAAATCCGGTTTTTCAATATTTAAAGCTTTTGCTTACAGAAAAGGATTTTTCAATAAACGAAGCCACTTTTGCAGAAAACTTACATCTGCTTACAAAAGACGGAAAATATAACAAGATGGCGGAACTTTTGGCAGATAAAAACGAAGTTTCAATAAAAGTTGTGCGCTTTAAAGGAAAATCAAAAGCTGACGGAATAGCGTATCGCAACGAATATGGCGAAAAATGCCTTGTGGTTGCAATGAAGCAGGCCTTTGACTATTGTGCAGATGTTATAAATGAAACACGTGTAAGTTTTGCAAAAGGTGTTCGGAACAATACTCCTCTTTTTGATAAAGATGCATTCCGGGAAGCTTGGTTCAATGCCTGTCTGCATAATAACTGGGCAGACGGAACACCGCCGGCTATTTATATTTATACCGACAGACTGGAAATAATTTCCACAGGCGGGCTTCCGCAGAATCTTTCAAAAGAAGATTTCTTTCGCGGTGTTTCAAAGCCTGTAAATGAAGAACTTGCAAAGCTTTTTATTCGCCTTGACTTAATGGAGCAGACCGGATATGGCGTTCCACTTGTAACAGAAAAATATGGCAAAGGCGTTTTTGAGTTTCTGGACTTCTTCTTGCGCGTAACGATTCCGTTTGCGTTTGAGCTTGAAGATGGCATTCAAGGTGATACTCAAGATGTCGGTGTAAATGTCGGTGTAAATGTCGGTGTAAATGAACAGCAATTGCTTAATCTTATTGCAAAAGATTGCTATTTAACTGCATCTTTGGCAGCAGAGGCTTTGTCTATAAGTAAACGGCAGGCAGAAAGGTTATTTTCATCACTCAAAGAAAAAGGTTTAATCCGCCGTGTCGGTTCAGACAAGAGCGGACACTGGGAAATTATATAATATGGCAAATGGAATAGAAGATTTACGTGAAAAAAATAAGATAGACTCAGACGATATGAATGGCACAGCAGGCTCTGCTTCAAAAAAATCTGCAAAGAATAAAAGCCGGTATGATTCCTGGAGAGTCTTTCAGGGAAGAGAAGATGCTGAAATGCTTCAGGAAAAGTCTGCGCACTGGTCAAGCCGGAAAGATGCCCGCGGTGATTATGACAGCTGGGATGACTAGAAGCCTTATGGTCGAAAATGGATTTGGCACACAATCCTCACAATCCACTTATTCTGTTTCTCTTTGTTTTGATTTTGATTCTTCTGAAAATATCCTTGCCTTACAGCGAAAAATCGCGGAGCTTTCAGGTAATGATTTTTTAATAAAAAATTCTGTTCCGCCGCATATTACTATTGGAATGTTTCATGCTACTAAGAATAAAGCAGAAATGGGGGAACTAAAGAAAGCGTTTGAAGGTTTTGCAGAATTTGCCGGAAGCAGTTTTGAACTGAATTTTGGCGGCATTGATAGCTTTTGCGAAAAAGTAGTTTTTATTTCTGTAAAAAAGGATTCTGATTCCTTTATTCACTTAAAGAAACTTAATTCAGCTCTGCATGAAAAGATGCTTAAAAACTGGGAACCAGGCGCGAACGGTAATTATCTTCCTGAAAAATGGTTTCCGCATGTTGCACTGGCAGAACAGCTCACTAACAGTC
>JAEEGK010016821.1_pt1 | contig 16026 bp, 12 predicted proteins | sample 8958771 | NCBI WGS metagenome assembly JAEEGK01 (sample SAMN16246547, study PRJNA631951) | gut metagenome | biome: gut microbiome; feature: rumen; material: SC-attached | host: Bos | place: Iran: Karaj | collected 2018-10
TCCTGACCAACAGCCTCGAAGGGAACACCCTGTCCGAAGGGAACTACGGGGTCGTAAATACCATGGAACGAGATGATGGACGTCGGCGAAGACTTCAGAATCTCGGGATCGAGCACAGCACCCCACATATTACCGACGGCTCGCACGGTGAAGGGCTCGTCATAGGCAGGCGTGACCGGTATGGACGCAAGGGGACCCAATCTGGAGGCCACTTCCCGCATCGACTCGGGAATATTCGAATCGTTCAGGAAAGCCGTGTTCAAAGCCACGATGGCACCCGCACTACAGCCAGCCAGGAAGATCTTGTCAGGATCGATGCGGTAGGTTACTCGATGCGACAGCAGATAGCGCAAGGCTGCATGAATGTCCTGGAGGGCACTGTAGGCCGCATCGGAAACGGAATACGTGACCAGATTGAAACCCATTCGATAATTGACCGAAACAGCTACGTAGCCGCACGCAGCGAACATCTCGCACCAGCGACGCGACACATCGTCGGTCTTGTCGCCCGAGAAGAAGGCACCTTCGTGTATCATCACAAGGAGGGGGCGCAAGTGGTTGCCCTCATCATCGGGTTGATAGACATCGAAGCGAAGCGATTGTTCGTCAAGGTCTTTCCGCAGAAGGTCATCCCACTTGTCGAACACCACCCTGCCATAGTTCCCCGAATTGTCGTAGGGATAGGAAGCCCAGAACCCCTTTGCTCGGGCATACTCCACATCGCGTGTCATCGAGATCGTGTAATGCGGGGTCCTATAATCCACGCCTTCAGCAATAGGGTGAGATGTTGGGTTGATGTAGCGGGACAAGGTGCATCGCGTTCGCTCCAGCTCCTCCCCCTTCACATAGGTTCTGCCGAACCATCTGGTTATCTCCACCCGGTACTCCTCGGCATACAGTTTGCCCCGATCGACGTAGAGCAGGCCGTAGCTTCCGGCGCCATCGGGGACAAAATACCCCGTGAAACCCTCGGTCTGGCAAACCTGAATGTCATTACGCACAAAGTGAGGATGCTCGACGCACGACGCAAAAAGCAACAGCGTTGAGAGAAACAGCAGATAGATTCGATACATATTCTATAAAATAATGCGGGAAGTTGCGCGGCAAAGGTAGTCAAAAATCCTGAAAACTGCAAATCTTCACGCACTTTTTTGCCATTCTCTTGCACGATTGTCCTGAAACGCCTTACTCTATACCCAGAAACCTCTTCAATACCTACAGTGTTCCGATGTCTTCAAACTATCGAGCAAACCATAGACATCTCTTAATGACTGGAGCGAAGAATCAACACAATCCCTACGCCCTTCAACAGCATCGACGAAATCCTGCAGTTCGCTGAAGTAACCCTGTGAATAGATTTGGTTGTTGGGGAGTGTTGGAATAAAGTTATTTCGTCCGAAGAGATATTCAATAGTCTTGTTCCGAGAGCGAACTTTCTCAATGGGAAGGCCCATGAAGGCTGAAGGATGCGCAAGGCAGATAAGTTCCTCCATCTGGGAAAGATGGTAGGTACCTCTTGTTGTACATACCTTGATAGATTCTTCAGCGTCGGACCAAGTGCAGGCAGTGGAGAGTTCGAGAGTACCGACGACGTGTGGATGACGGAGCATGATAAGATACGAAGATGGTGCGATGCGTGGACAGGCGAGAATCTCTGGCTTGCCGAAGAGACAACATACGAGGGCAAGAGGATGGATATATAAATCAAGGAAGACATCCCCCTCGGGGTATGCTCCCGTCAAATAATGGAAATCATAATTGATAAGGTGTTCCTTGTTCAAGCGTTGCCGCAGGATTTGCACAGCAGGTGCATGTTGCTTCTGCAGCCCTGCCATAGCAACTGGTGAACCATGAAGCCTTTGGAGGTCAATGAGTGCATCGAGTTGCTTGAGAGTCTGGCAAGGTGGTTTCTCGACAAACAAAGATTTCCCACTTTGCAGGATGCGCGAAGCTATGTAAAAATGTGCTTCAGGCGAAGCCGAGACGAATACACCTTTAATAGTATCGTCTCTAAGGATGTCATCCATCGAAGTTGTTGCTACCACATGAGGGAACCTTCTTTCAATCAGCCGGGCTTTCTGCTTCGACGTGACACAGATGTATTTCAACGGCACGCCAAGGTAGTGGAGCACGGGATAAAGATTGTTCAACGAATGCTGCCCCATACCCACAAAGGCATATGAATATTGACACGTTCGGGAGAGATAGCGCTTCGTTCGAAGACGTTTGTATCGTTCTATCAGCTGTTGCATCATAAGTCTTTTAATTATTTGTGATATGTTTTGTTCAAATCTTCGGTCCACTGATACGGCCCGTAGAACTTTTCGATGATTCGCTTGGGAAGCAGTCGTTCCAGATTGCGAAGGAGGATAATGTCATATTTACGATGGAAGTTAATCCAACAGTCGTTGCAGTTCTTGGAGTACTGGCTCTGAATCTGGCACGACTGACAGCCGTTGAAGATTTCGTCGAGCGATTGACGATGAATATTGCCCAGCACGACATCCAGATTCTGGCAAAGCGGCACATCCCCATTGGTGTGAACAACGAGACTGCTCATGATGCTCTGACATCGCAATCTCAGGTTGCCATTGCGCCATTGATCATAAAGAGCCACGAAGTCGAAGTTTTCCTGGGTTTGACGTATGCTCGGAGGAATCTTATCTACAAAATCTGATGCCTTCAACAGTTCGCTCGTCGTGTCGAAAAATGCCATCGTCCCATAAATGCCGATACGCACGTCCACCTTATAATGCTTGGCCACATCGATAACGAAAGCCATATCGTCGAAAGAGTTCCACGGAGAAAGGCAGAACATCAATGACAATGGAACCTCGTCCTTGAGAGTTTCCACAACCTGAATCACGCGCTCATAACCATCTCGCCCTCGCATACGCTGGTAAGTCTCGCGACCTCCATCGAGCGAAACGTACAAATGTCTGGGGTGATAGAGCCGGACAGCATCTATGACACGACGCGGTGTGAGACAATTGGAAAGCAATGTGTAGTTGGGATGATGCTCATGAAACCAAGCCATGATTTCCATAGCCTGTGGATGCAAGACGAATTCGCCACCTTCCAGACCTACAGTTGTTTGCCTGGTAACGCATCGACTCATAATAATACGCTGGATAGCATCAAGGGACAGATGTTCCACGGGCTTTTGCCAGATATTGCAGTGTTTGCAGGCCGACTGGCAAGCTGTTGTCGAGTAGATCATCAGTTGCGACAACCGTTTGTGATGCGGTCGTAGGATGTTGTTCAAATAGAGGAAGCCATTGTAGGCATAATCAAAAATGGAGTACATATAAAATGGTTGCAGATTCTACTTATATAGTATGAAACTGCAACCATTGACTGCATCGAGATAGTAATTATTTTTTCAGTTTTCCCTTGCTTTTCAAATAGTAAGTGAACAATTCCCATTGATTAGCATTCTTGATGATATTCGCCCTCACTTCATCAGTATCGATGAACTGAGAAGGATAGCAATCGTGAAGATAATAATGGCCTTGATTGGGGTCAGAAATCACATCATAATGCAAGACAAGGTCTGTGAACACTCTACTGTCCCAATCTCCTACGAAACTGCTAACTACGAATATGACATTGTTACCTAAATAGAACTTTATTTCGTGGAAAGGTTGTAAACGCGGGTATAGCTGTTCTTGCATTTCGCGGAACTTGATTTCGCGTGTAGTGACGTTAAACCATTCGATGTCATTTTCGGTGAAAAGCACGTTGGAGTCTTCAACATCTGAGCGTGTCTCAGACTGTCCAACGCCACAAGCATAGAGCGTTCCGTTATCTACTAAATCGGAACTGAAAGGCATCTCGGTCTCGTTGTTATCACTGCTGCAAGCAGTCATCGTTATGCTGGCTATGGCTATCGCCATCATCCAGGCAAAGGGTCTTTGATGTTTCATATTCTTTCATGAAATTAATTGGTCTTTCTAATAATATAGTCTGTTGAACAGTCCAAAGACTGCATAGCTACCACGATAATCTGATGCCTATGGGCAAAGAGAATTGCAACGGATGAGCTGTACGATAAGTTTCAATAGCGTTTGAGGAGGGAATGCAGTAGTTCATACTCGGCTCCAGATAAAGGTTCAGATGAGGTACAATCTGATATTGTGCACCGATGCCTGTGCTGACAGACCACTGCCACGGAGCACGGATGCGAGTCGTGATTTCGGGAGCATCTTTGAGTGGGTCGTAGGATCCGTTGTAGATATATCGCGTAGAGATTCGTGCTCTGACAGGAATGTCAAGTTGTATGCCGCCCGTAGAGTATAGACTCCATCGATTGTCACCTGCCATCCTATAGCCAAACTTCAAAGGGATGCCGATGTATTGGAGTCGCTGGGAGCGATGAATCGACGTGTTCTCGTTGCCACTTTCGAAGGTGGACTTCATAAAGGAATAGTTCAGCCCTGTGGCAAGTGACCACCGATTACTGATTTGACGGCTCAGCGAAAGCCAGATTGTCAGGGGACGCTCGTGATGTTTGGTCTCGACTAGCGGTTCTAACGGATTATTGGAGTTGATGATAGCCACGCGTGTCATATTAGATGCACTCAACGAGTCCATCATTGGAGCATTCGTCATCGCATATTCCATATAGTCTCCCCAATTGTACAGTTTCGCCGAACGTGTTTTGCTACCGGAGAATGAAGGCATTGTCATATAGTTGTCTGTACGCATTCTGTCGTTCTGAGGACTTCCTGCGTAAGCCAGGGTGATGTGCCAGTCTTTCCTGTTTCTCGACCCTCTGGGGTAAAGGTTGAAATTGTCGAAATATGGCAGCTTTTCCTTGTGCGATGTCTTCGACTTGTCTATTGCTAAAGTGTCTGTGATAATCTGCTCTTGAACCATCATGTCGGACAAGGTGTCTTGTGGGATGGAATCGGTGGCCTGAGCGATTATCGACTGCAGAGTATCAACTGCTTCAAAGATTGAAACTCGCTGGACGGACGAACGATCGGCCAACGACCCTTGCTTTCTTTCTATAGGCAATTTTTTCGATTCCTCTTGCTGCTTCACAACAACAGGAATCTCCTCCTTGATGACTCTTTCTCCTTTCCTAAGAGGAAAGAACAAAAGGGAAGCAAGTATCAGGAATAATACAGCACAATACTGCCGCATCATCTTGCGGAGCATCTTCTTTGCTCTTGCCAGTTGCGAGGATGACGAATGCGGCTCGATGCCTAGCATGTCGGCAATCTCCTTGTGCGACATACCTTCCAATACCGATAAGCGGAACACCTTTCCATAGCCATCGGGGAGTCTGTCAATCATCTTGATGACCTCACTTAATGGAACACCTCTCACATCCCTCTCTTCATCTTCTGCTGCAATCTGTTCAGCTTCGCTCGTCTCGTCAAGCGAAACTGTAGGCAATGCCTCAAGATGTTCCTTGCATTTCGATGCCACATTCCTCGTGATTGCCATCATCCAAGCCTCAGCCCGTCGCTCATCGCGCAGCCTGTCAAACGACGTGAAAATGATAATAAACGCATCGTGCAATACATCCTCAACCATCTGCTCGTCGTGGAAATAACGATGACATACACCCCTCATCTGTGGGGCGTATGCCTTGTACAGTTCTCCGAGGGCATCTGCTTCCCCTTGTCTGCATCGTTCTATCAGTCTTGTTATCTCCATCGTTAGTATAATGTTTCTACCTATTAAGTCCTAAGATAAAGAAAAAGACTGCACCATCATCCGTAATTTTTGTTATGAAAGCGTATTGGCGTTTATATTTTTGAGTATTCCACGCAGTTCTGCGTCCTTGATTGTATCAGGTTCTAATAGATTATTATTCCAAGTACGTAGTAATGAGGAATGTATTTCAGAATGTCCGACGACAGGTCGGGCTTGATGATGTCCTCTCCGCAGCAACGCGTCAACTTGTCCTCGGCATCATACCAGAATGAGCAATAGCACACCAGTGGAATGAACGTTTCCTTTTCCAGGGGCGTTGTGAGTTCAAAGGGTTTCGAGATGTATGAGTAGATGTATTTGTCCTCACTCTCCCAGTAGATTTGCTTGAGTTTCAGTGAGGAAGTGAACGAAAGCGTGTTCTCCAAGTTGAAGCAGAATTGGACCAATGAATCTGTCTCTGAGGGAAGGAAACCGAAGATTAGCTTGTCACCATTTGACTCAAAGGTATAAGGCATCAGGAGTTGCGGAGAATCTTCAACCTCTTTTCCGTTCACAAATTCCCTGAAGTTTACAGTCAAATTCCTGCCTTTTATCGCACTCACATCAAAACTATAAGCCTTATATCCCTTTGCATTCAGCAATGGGATATAATCGTTTATTGTTGGCTCGTTCATTTTCAGTTCCTGACTATAACCAGCCATTGCGACAAGGGCAAGCAGGAGGGTGATGATGGTTTTGTTCATGATTGTTCCTGTTATTTGTCATTGGTGAAAATTTCTGCCAGCTTTCTTTCGATATCCTCACCACGCAGGTTGCGGGCGAGGATGGTGCCATCGGGGGCAAATAGGATGATGTGGGGGATGGCACGGATAAAGTATGCATTGGTGGCAATCTCCTGTGAGTTGATGATTTGCGGGTAAGGGATATGATCCTCTTCGATGGCTCTCAACGTGGCTTTAGGTTCGTCCCATGCTGCAATGCCGACCACTTGAAGACCGCGGTCCTTGTATTTGTTGTAGGCAGCGATGAGGTTGGGAATCTCCCCACGGCAGGGACCGCACCACGAAGCCCAGAAATCGACGAGCACATACTGTCCTCGGCCCACGTAGTCGCTCAGACGTGTGGTCTTTCCGTCATATTCCACAGCGAAGTCCACAAATTTCTCGCCCACATTCGGACTGAAAAAGGCTTCGCTCGACTCCATGCGGATACCCATAGAGCTGAGGGTAAGCTTCATCTGGTTCCAAACGTCACCCGCCTTGATTCGTGGACTCATCAGTTCGAGCCATGTCGCAGTCTGCAGCGGCTTGTGTCCAAGCACCATCGCCAGCTCAACCATTCCCAAGACATCGTCGTTATGGCGATTCAGTTCGCTCCGCATCAGGTTGTCGAGTCGTTGTTGCCTGATGGAATCACCATATAGCAAAGGGGAAAACGCGTTTTGAAAAGTGCCGAAATCCTCGTTGAGAGGAGTGCCTGAGGGATGACTTAGGAATCGGATGGAGTCTTCATCCTGAGCGAGACGTTGCAGGTCCATATAGAGGTGCGTCGTTCCATTCTCCAGGAAAAAACAGGGAGACATTATCTCAGGCATCGTGCCCTTTTTCGTGATGGATCTCAGGTTGAAAGCGGCTGCTTCGTCAAGCGTTCCTTCTATGGGCATCAGTTTCCCTTCGACAACCTCCACGGTGTCGATGATGGCGTTGACCATGCGCATATCCGACATCCATTGATTCAACAGCAGTTTTGTGTTCATCGTAGAATCGCCCACCGTTCCTTCCAGTCGGTAGTGGATTTGTCCTTCACTCGCCATAGCTATAAGGGCAAGCAGGAGGGTGATGATGGTTTTGTTGTTCATAATTGTTTCGTTTTATTTCAGCTCTTCTTTCAATTCTTCTATCAAGTATCGGATAGCATCAGGATGGTCGGGATGTGGAGCAAAGCTGGGCAACAGATTGCCATTGGGAGCTACAATCTTGTACGTGGGGTAGCCATTGATGCCGATGTAACGTTCGAGGGCGCTCTGCTGTTTGTCGGGAAGATTGTAGTGGACGCAGTTCTCGCCCGTGAGATGGTACTGGGCTATGGCTGTCTTCCAGGCCTCATCGTCGCTGCGGTTGGCAAGGTAAAGGTACACGATGTCGAGGTCTTTGAGCTGTTCCTTCATCTGCGGCACATATCCCATCATATCCCTGCATGGGGCGCACCATGTTCCCCACACGTCGAGGTAGATGTAGCGGCCATGGTAGGGTTCAACAATCTTGCGGAAAATATCTTCGCCTTCGGTGAGCTCAGCCAAGGGTCGCGGATCAGGAGTAACGATAGCTTCGGCAGCTTTTCGGGCAGCGATGAGTTTGTCATTTGTCGCCAGTACTTCGCCCAAAAGATAAGGATTGGTCACGTTTTCCCGTAGTTCTTTCATTTCGTAATCTTCGAGCGGCTTTACGTCATGGACAAGCCTTTCCCGGATGCGTCGGGCCAGGGCAATCTCTCGAAGCATCGGTGGAAGATTTAGAAGCGAGTCGATTGCCTCGATTTCCTTTTGGTTGTAATAGTTGAGCATTTCGATTGCGAGGTCGGAACGACTATCGAACAAAGCTTCCAACGTATCGGTGAGATAAAAGCCTTCAATCCAGACACCCAATGAGTCTAGAAGAGCCGTTGAGGGTACTTCAAGGGCAGCTTCGGCAGGCAGTTCGCTTATGATGAGATTGACTTCCTCAGTGGATAGCTTTATCTGCCCATCGCGGGCCTTCTTCAAAATGTTTTGCAAAAAGGGAACGCCGCTGCCTATGACGCAATGTTTCTCGATGGCGGCGTCACGGATGTCGTCGAGAAAATTGTCGTAGCGTTCAAGCACTAGATAGGGAACGTCGGGGTTGAACAGATCGCGGCGTTTTGCTTCGCTGATGATTTCCTCGCGCTTCACCTTGCTTCGATTGAATCGCAACTGCCCCAAATCACTCGCAAAGAACGACATGATCATGCCCGTGGTATAGTCTTTGTATCGTTTGGAAAGCAAAGGATGCGTGGCGAGGATGGATTCGCGACGTTGTGTCAATGAATTCAGTTCTTTATCAAACTTCTTGATAAAAGAAATGAAATCCATCGACTTGCGCTCATTATAGTCCATGTTGTAGCCATAGAGCGGGTAGTTCAGGAACTCGTTGGTCATTCGTGCCGTCTTTCCCATTGCATAGATGCATCCCGCCACGTCGTCGATGAAGAACAGAAGCTTATCACCGGGAGTAATCACGTAGGGAATCCATAGCCAATTGTCTTGTCGGTATATATTTGGAGTGGCTTCGGTGTAAAGCATAGAGGAAGTTTGGCCGACAAGAGGGATTATTACTTCGCAGCGTCCAAGGGTGTCACTATTGGCATTATAGTTTGTCTGCTCGTCCTTCACCAGATGTTTGAAATACGTACTCACAAGGATGCCCTGCTTTCCACTGCGATGTACTACACGTAAGGTCGCCTCCTGCTCATTATCGAGTATTGTTCCGTCGAAGGTAGCCTCGTCCTTTATGGGATAATCTGGCAGGAACTTTGAAATCAATACTGAAGTTTTATGTTTCACCCCGTCGATTACAATGGAATTCTTTTTAAGCAGTATTTCCTTGCGCTGTACGTCTTTGGTCAGCACTACGCGGCCTTTCCCGACCTCTGCATATTCCCAATAATCGCAGTCAAAGATGGCATAATCATCGAACAGCCCGATAAGCCATTCGCCTGTCGCCTCGTCCCTAAGGCAAAGGTCGAGACCAGATTTCACTTGTGCCTGCCCTGCCATTGCGACGAGGGCAAGCAGGATGTTGAAGATGGTTTTCTTGATCATATTACTTGCTTGCAGCTTCTAATTCGTTGCGGATAGCGTCAATCCCGGGGAAGCCAATTATCTTATAGGTTCGTTCGCCTTGAGGATTATAGATAGCGTACGTGGGGATGCCTTGTGACTCGTATTTATCCAGGATATAGTGGTACTGTTCGTCCGTCAGGTAGTAGTGGTCGCCGTCGATGTCCTTGATCATTTCCTGCCAGGTAGTCAGGGGCGACGAGGGTGAGGTAATATAGACAAACTGGATGTTCTGCCCCTTCATCTGCTCCTTCATGGGTGCCATCGCCCTATGACCGGCACGACAGGGACCGCACCACGTGGCCCAGATGTCGATGAGCACAGTCTTGCCCTTATACTTGTCGAGGATGGTCTGGAGGATCTGCTCTGGTGCTACGTCATCGTATTTCTTGAAGAACACGCTCTCATCGCTTGCCAATGCTTCAGCCATCCTTTGTTGCTCCTTCTGATATTCAATTATCACATTCTTGCAGTCCTCATACTTGAAATTCTTTATGGCCACATCTGCCTGCTCATTCCAATCTCTCTCATCATTGATGAACAGGAAATAGACTGTCTGAAGTTCGTCGAGGTAGGGATTCTTTGTGTTGAAGTCCTTGTCAAAATGATTCAGTGGCAGCCTCCAGAACTTTTCGCTGCAAGGCGAAGCTGGTGTGCCCAAATACTGATAGGTGTATGCCTTTTCAGCCTCAGAAAGTACCAGCAGACTATCGTTTGCCCGCAGTAGATTGCTGTAATCCTCCTGACTGGAGATTTTGGCGTTGCCTGTCATCATCATCAGATTGGTGTAGCTGCCTCCAAAGAAACGCGTAAACTCTACGAAGTCACCTTCTGCCTCCATGCAGAGCAGGTCTTTGGCGGCAGTCGTGTAGTTTGAGGCCCTTGCGTAGGCGATGCAGTTTTCGAATTCGTTCTTCAAGCAGAATAGACGCTCCTCGGGCGTGTTGCACTGGCTAAGGGCCTTACAACGCTCGTAATCCGTTTTTTCTTTCTGTTGTCGCTCATACTCCTTCGCCATATCCATGTTTGTCTTGGCAAGAAAGCCCTGCATGGCCAGCAGATGATGCGGATACGATGTGATGTCCATCAGGAGCGAGATTTCCTGTCCCGGTGCTATCACAACCTTGTCCGAAGTCAACCCGGCAATGCCCACAAACGCAGTTCTGGTCAGCCATAGTGGAATCTCAGCTGTTACAGTGCCATCGTCAGCTATAGGGAAGACCTTGTCGAGATACTCTTTCGCCCCCAATGGACGGAAGTTGTCCACCACAAGGTTTAGTTTCATCTCGGGCTTATAGTTCAACAACTTCACCTTGATCTTTGCCACGCCCTTTTCAATCTTGGCTTCAGGCAGTGTCTCGTCCTTGGCATACTGCACGTTCTTCCACTCAGCAGGCCACGCGGGTTCTTTCTTGGTTGTTGCGTCGCAGATATTGAAGAAGCGGAACGCCCCCTCGTCGTAGCCCTCAATGAAGTCCATCTCCTTGGTGTCGAGAGGCACGGGTTTGAAGTGGAGAGCCAGTTCTGCCAGTCCGTTGTCGGGCATCCAGAAGAGCGAGTCGAGCTCGAGGTCCGACTCTACCTCGCTGGTCTTTGCTCCACTGACTACGGCATATTCCTTCCCGTCGGGTGTTCGCAGAAACGAATCCTTGACGAAACGAATCCAGTAGTGAGGCGCGAACCTGACACTGAAGTGCATCACCGTCTCTGTCTCTTTCATTTCCATCTTGGTGATGGTAAATGATGCGTTGTTTGTTCCCATAAAGGCTGATGGGTTCTCCCAAACAACTTGTTTCTGTGCCTGCCCAACCATTGCGATGAGGGCGAGCAGGGTGGTGAAGATGGTTTTGTTGTACATATCCTTTGCTTTAAAATATATTGATGGATAATTTTTTATTCATATTCTGGCCAGATGTTGCTCAACTGCTCGAAGAGATATGGGATGTGAGCATAGGTATCGTCTTTCAGCCCCAGCCTTACCATGATAAGTTGCTTGTAGGGATTCACATAGAGAACCTGCCCACGGATGCCCATAGCATAATAACCGGGGAACTCTGGCTTTTCAGCCCCTATACAACTGGTATTGTACCAACAGAAATGGTAGCCTTCATTGTCTTCCGAATAATCCGTCGATTGCTTAATCCATGACTCGCTTATAATCCTCTTTCCGTTCCATACGCCTTTATTCAGATATAGTCGGCCAATCTTCGCCAAATCCAGCATGGTCAAGGCAAGACCACCGAAAGCATGTGGAGCATGATGCGCCTTGCTATCGTACGAAAGGAATGCCGGAAACTCCATCCCCAGAGGTGTCCACACCTTTTCTTCCAGGTAGTCGGCAAATCTACGCCCAGTAGCTCTCTCGATGACAAGTCCAAGGATCTCAGTAGTCATGCTCTCGTATCTATACTCAGTACCAGGCTCGCAGCGAAACTTCAGTCTTTTGACCTGAGCCATAATATTGCGCCCATAGTTCAACGTGGCCATTGCATGTATGCGCTTGATGTCTTTTGTCTTCAAGCTCAGCGAATAGGTATCATCGAAGTCAAGACCGCTTCGCATATCCAGCAAATGTCGGATGGTCAGCTTCTGCCACTGCGGGTCTTCCTTCTTCAATTCTGGCAGATAGTCCGTCACCGCATCATCGATACTTTTGATATAACCCTCATCCACTGCGATGCCGCATAGAAGCGACGTGATGGACTTAGTGACAGAGAATACGCCTGCAATCTTGTCGGCTGCCATATTCCCCGTGCATTTCTCGTAGACGATGCTGTCATTCTGGATAATCAGAACACCTTGCGTCTCCGTTTTCGGGCCGATGGCCTCCCACATTGAAGTATTTACATAACGCTTGCCCTGGTTGAAGAAATGCAGGGTGTCAATCCAGTCGTATTGATGTTCTTTGCCAAAGAAGGTGAACACTTGAGAATGATTGACAATGGTATCCTTCAACTGTTTCTCATAGCTGAAACTGGTTGGCCCGTAAGCACCATCCGACATATATCCCCTTAAGATGGTACAAGAAGTCAATAGTGCTAAACTGACGAGCGAGAGGAAACTAAATATGAGTCGTTTCATTTTGATTTATGATTTCTATTTGATTTATTTTATCAACCCGAAAATGCAGAGGTCATATATAACGCCATTCTTGATGACAGCTCGTTTCAGAGTGCCTTCGTGTACGAAGCCATTCTTCTTGAGGATTTGTATGGAAGCGACGTTGCATACAAGATTCCGTTCTCTACCATCCTTCAATCTGGAAACATATTCCTATACTGATTCCCAAATCGTGAATGAACTTGTTTCTATAATTATTCCTTTGGGTATCGAACGCATTAATAAGGTAAACGCCGTCATTTATACTGGCCATTATACCGATGTCTGGAGTGATATGAACCTTTACACCTAATGCAGGTGAAACAAACAGGTTGAAATCGGTTTTCTTGTTGGATATGGAATACTTCTGATTGGTATCTACGTTCTTTTTCCCAAACATTCCAAATCCTCCAACACGAAGATTTACAAAGGGAGAAAAACGCTTATCAAGAAAGAAGTAATGTGTACTTAGAAAGACGGGAATAGCAGAAAAGTCATACTTCTCATGGTGACTATATCCGATACCAGCTCCAATGGCAAATTGTTCGTTAATGAACACTTCGTGCAGGTAATTCGCAGAAATGCATTTGTCACCATAATCGCCAAGCCCTTGCGAAGAAGAAACATCAATAACATTCAGACAACCGTTTCCAGGGTCAAAGGAGACCTGGGCCACCGTAATGGGTACTATTGAAAGCATAGACATCAAGAGCAGGAATAGTCTGATGTGTTTCTGATTTTTCATTTCCTATGTTTTTAGTGCTACAAAAATACAAAAGATATGCGAAAATGCCCCATTCGAAGTCAGAAAAGTGATGGACAAGGGTGAAAGTATGAAAAAAGTTTCAGTGTTTTTCTTTTACAGAATGTTGAAAGTGATGTTTTTACGGATTTTGGAAAGCATCTGCGGAGTGATGCAGAGGAAAGAAGAGATGGCATGAAGAGGCAGGTGCTGTACTATTCCCGGACATCGGCTCAATAACAATTCGTAACGCTCACGCGCCGTAGCACGATGGAAGTCCAGATAGCGAGCGCGACATTGACTCAGCAGATGTTCGCTGATGATGCTGCGTAGTTCCATCATCTCCTTATTCTGACTGAAAAGTTGGAGCAGCTGCTCTCCACTGACTCTCAGTACGCGGCTTGGAATCATTGCTTCGATTGTAGTCAAAGCAGGGCTGCCGTTGATACAGCAAGGATAATTGCCTACAAATTCACTCTCAAAGGAAAACCACGTGATATGATCCTTGCTATCGCTGATGCCTCGTGTTACATATTTGAAGCAACCTTCTTCCACGAAGCCGAACCATCGTGAAGGATTGCCTTCCCGCTCCAACTTTTCGCCCTTTCGGTACTCCACCATGCTGCCTTCCAGCTTGCAGTAGTCGCGAAGCACCTGCAGGTCTATGCTGTTGTTCCCAAATTTCTGTTCCATTTTATCTCTGTATCAACTGTGTATTATCTGGTGTGCAAATATACATATTAATTGGCAGAGTAGCACGGAAAAGGTATATGTGATTAACTTAAAATAACGATAAACTATTGTTTTTACAATGTTTTATAAAATTGTGGCAGATAATTGTTCGTTCGTAAGGAAAAACTGATGTTCTCCTTCTATTTTTATTCCTCATTTCGATGTATGACCATTCTTGGCCAAGAATGGTTATGCTGCGATTGGATAGAGCATTCTGTCGGCCGACAGGATACTTTCTCCGAAAGGAGAATACCCAATCTTGGCCAAGAATGGTTATGCCACGATAAGATGGAGCACTCTGACGGCCGACAGAATGCTTTCTCCGAAAGAAGAATACCCAATCCTGGCCAAGAATGGTCATGCCGCGATAGGATGGAGCACTCTGACGGCCGACAGAATGCTTTCGCCGAAAAGAGAATAACCAATCTTGGCCAAGAATGGTCATGCCGCGATAGGATATAGCACTCCGACGGCCGACAGAATGCTTTCTCCGAATGGAGAATACCCAATCCTGGCCAAGAATGGTCATGCTGCGATGGGATTTAGCACTCTGACGGCCGACAGAATGCTTGCTGCTATATGAAAAAGCACTATCCTGCGAGAGATAGTGCTTGATGATGGAAAAGACAAAAAAATATTATTCCGTGATAAGCGTCCGGGCATTAGCTAGGGCTTCGGGAGTGATGTCGGAACCGCTGAGCATACGGGCAATCTCCTGAATGCGCTGTTCGGAGGATAGCTGCTCGATGTGGGTGATGGTCTGCTCGTCGGTGTCGGCCTTGAAGACACGGAAATACTGGTTACCCTTGCCTGCCACCTGCGGTAGGTGGGTGATGGTGATGACCTGCAGATGGGTGGAGAGCTCCTTCATGACGCTGCCCATACGGTCGGCAATGTCGCCCGAGACACCCGTGTCGATCTCGTCGAAGATGATGGTGGGCAAGGTGCGTGCCGATGCAACCAGGCTCTTGATGCCGAGCATGAGGCGGCTAATCTCGCCTCCCGATGCCACTTCGCCTGCAGGACGGAGGGGCTGGTTCTTGTTGGCGGAGAAGAGGAATTCGATGCGGTCGGACCCCGAAGGGGAGAAGGACCCTCTCTCATCCCCCTTAAAGGGGGAGGACTGGTTTGTGGAGTTTAGGGGGGAGACGGTGACTTGGAAGCGGAGGTTGGGCATGCCGAGGTAGGTGACACGGGCGATGAGGTCCTTCTGGAGCTGCTGGGCGGCGTGCTTGCGAGTGTCGGTGAGGATGGCGGCGAGACGGGTGGCTTCGGCGGCGAGGCGCTTGACCTGCTGTTCGAGTTCGAGTATCTCCTCGTCGCTGTTGTCGATGTGCTGGATGCGCTCGAAGAGCTCGTCGCGCAGCTGGATGAGTTCCTCGACCGAGGACTTGCCGTGCTTCTTCTGCAGCGAATAGAGGAGGCTGAGACGTTCCTCGACCTGCTCGAGGCGCTGCGGGTCGTAGTTGACTTCCTCGGAGCGGCTGTCCACCTCGTCGGCAATGTCCTTGAGGTCGATGTAGTCGCTTTCGAGACGCTGGGCTATCTCGGCAATGTCGGGATAGATGCGGCTCAGTTCGTGGGCCTTCTGCGAAACGCTCTTGAGCATCTGCACCACGGCGTCGCCTTCGCCATCGAGACCTTCGTGCATCTGACAGAGGCACGACTTGATGTCCTCGGCATGGCTGAGCAGTTCCTGTTCGGCTTCGAGTTCCTCCTGTTCGCCTTCGACGAGGTTAGCATCGTCGAGCTGCGAGAACTGGAAACGTATGTAGTCGGCTTCCTGGGCATCGCGTTCGGCCTGGGCGCGGAGGGCCTTGAGCTTTGAGTCGTGAGCCTTGAGCTGGTCGTAGGCGGCACGATAGCTGGCATATTCGGCCTGGTTGTGGGCGAGGGCATCGACGACGGAGAGCTGGAAGGCATCCTGCCC
>JAEEGK010016825.1_pt1 | contig 16026 bp, 9 predicted proteins | sample 8958771 | NCBI WGS metagenome assembly JAEEGK01 (sample SAMN16246547, study PRJNA631951) | gut metagenome | biome: gut microbiome; feature: rumen; material: SC-attached | host: Bos | place: Iran: Karaj | collected 2018-10
TATAAAAAAATTAAATGAATAAATTCAATATTCCTTTTTGTTCCCAATTTTCATGTCATATTTATTGATTTAATTTGATAATTAAAACAATAATAAATAAATAATTTCAATTTTTTTTTTCAATAAAAAAAATATATTTTTAATATAAAAACGTAAAAGCTAAATCTTCTTTTTTAATATATCAAATTCACAATCAATAAATGTTTATTCAAATTTACTAGAAAAAATAATATAAATTTATATAATCATATTTTCTTATTATAATTCTATAAAAATAAAATAATCAAATCAATTAAATTTATTAAAATCATATCTTATTTATAAAATTAATAATACAAAATATCCAAAATTCCAATTAAAACATTTATATGAAATTTAATTAACAATTATTTTCAATAAATAAAAAAAATTCATATAGAAAAAGTATATAAAAACTATTAAAATTTATAAATCTATTTAAGTAAATAATAATTTAAAATAAAAATGAATGGAGTCAATCAACAATCACAATTAAATTTAAATCAGAACATCCAACAACCAAATCTCACGACAGGGCAGCAAATGATGGTTCAACAACCTATGATGGGTCAACAACAGCCTATGATGGTTCAACAACAGCCTATGATGGTTCAACCAGGTATGATGGTTCAACAACCAATGATGATGCAACCAGGTATGATGGGTTACGGGATGCAAATTTTAGATCCTATGGAAATTTTAATAAAAGCTCCTGCTGCTAAAATCGTACAACAAGTTGAATTACTTGAAATAGTGAGTGGATGTGAAACTAATAATAGATATGATGTTCTTTGTGAAATGGATGGGGTAAAATATTTTTGTTTTAGATGCAAAGAAGATTCATCTTGGTGTATGAGGAATATGTGTCCTAGTGATTTGAGATCATTTAAAATTAATATGATTTTACCAGATCAAAGAGTATTTGGAGTTCTTGATCGTCCTTTTAAATGTACATGTTGCTGTTGTGCTCGTCCTATAGTAAAAGGAACATTTAATAATGGACAACCATTTGGAACAATAACTCAACCATTCACTTGTTTTTCTCCATTTTTTGAAACTGTAGATGAAACAGATGGTTCAAAATATTCACTTGAAATTCCTTATTGTCAATGTGGATTTATGTGTAGAGGTAATCTTTGTGGGAAATGTACTGAAGTTAATGGTAAAATATATAAAGAAAATGATTTAACTAATCCAGTTGGCTCTTTTAAAAAATTAGAGGATTGTGTACGGGAAATGGTTAGTGATGCTAATTCTTTTCAAGTCATTTTCCCTACTGATGCTACGGTAGGAGATAAACTTAATATTCTTGCTACTGTTATTTTAATTGATTATAGATATTATGAAAGTAAGCCTAGTTCGAATCAACATTCTAGACGTTCTCGTCGTGGTGGTTATAGAAGAAGAAGATAAATGAATTACATTAATCCCCTTGGCTATTCCTAACTATCCGGATTTAGTCAGAAATTTAAAAAAAATGAAAATGTATTGTCCGGATATCAGGGGGATTACGATATATATTTTTTATTCTTTTAATATAATATTATGAATTTTTTTTTTCTTTGTTTTTTTAGATAGATTTTTTATAAATTATTCAATTTTCTTCTTTTTATTTTTTTGGTTTTTTTTCATGTTGGAACAACCATATATGGATAAATTTTAAAATTATTATTTTAGACTCCAATAATAATAAATTACTAAGTCTACAATCAATTAATGGAGATTTAATTGATATATAAAAGATAAAATTCTTGTTTCTTTTTTGAGAAAGTAATTCAAAATTTAAAATTAATTTTAAATTTTATTATTCTTAGGAGTTTAATTTATTTTTTTATGACGTATAATAAATTGTTATAAAAAAATAAATAAATATTATAAATATAAAATAATAAAAAATATAATAATTTAAATAAAAAAAAATCTTTAAAAATATTTATAAAAAAAATTTGAAAAATTTATTAATTGAAATGATTTATAATATTAAAAAAAAATAAAAATGTTTGATGAAAACAACGAAACAAATAATTCTCTTTTCAAAGAAATTATTAGTTTTGAACAAAAGGATTCTATTTATGATGAAAAAAATTTTTTTATAGACAAAATATTTACACAATCAAATGAAAAAGAAGATATCTTTGATTTAAAAAATGAAAATAATTTTGATTTGGAAAATTCAGAAGATACAAAAAAAAATTTAAATAAAAAAAGAAATATATTAAAAAGAGAAGAAAAACTTAAAAAAAATGCAGAAAGTCAAAGAAAAACAAGAGAAAGAAAAAAAGAATTAATGAATAAATTAATTGAAGAAAATATGAAATTAAAATCAGAAATTCATGAATTAAAAAAAATAATTGTTTCTCAAATTTGTCATAAATGCAAGAAAGAAATTTTAGAAAAAAAAGAAATTGAAACAAAAAATATAAAAACAAATAATAATTTAACAAATAATAAAAGAAAATTTTTATTATTTTCTACTTTTTCAATAACTATTATATTTGTTTTACTTTCTTTTAATCCAATTGAAAAAATAAAACAATTAAGAAATTTAAATGAATCTTATGAAGATATTTTTAATGTAAAATATGAAATTTTGAAATTAGAAATTTTACTTTAGCTTCAATATATATTCTTTTTGGAGATTATTATTCTTTAGTAAAAAGAAAAAATTTTTTATACAATGAAAATAATATATATTCTTTTAAAAATAAAGGAAAAGTTAGAATTGTGAAAGAAAGAGATTTATCAATTAATTTAAATGAAAAAGATTGTGAAGATTGTATTGTAGAATTAGAACAAAATAATGTAGTTTTGAAAAAATCTTCAAAAGGTTTTCAATTTAAATTAATATTAAGTCCAAAAAGAATAAATATTAATGGTAATGAATTAGAAATAAATTCTTTTGTTAAAGGATTACCTGTATCAATATATGAAATTGATTCTTATGCTTTTGGTTTTTCAAAAGATGAAGTTTATTATAATTAAAAGAAATAATTAAGGAAGATTTTAATTCTTTTCTTTTTGAAAAGAAACTATAAATAAATAAATACTTAATAATATTAAATCTTAAATACATAATTTTTGAAAAAATCATTTACGATAAGAAGAGTTAAACCTTTTAATTTTCTTAAAATTTATTTATAAAAATTTAAAAAAAGATACATTCAAATCATAAATATTAAAATATGAAGTTTGTTTTTCAATTATTTTTATTTTAAAAAAGACTTTAATTCTTCTACCAAAGAAATTAATAAAATATTCAAAATTTACTTTAAAATTATTGTTTCAAACAAATGAATTGTATATTATTGAAATATTATGTTAAAAAAGAAAAAAAAATTATTTTTTGAGCATCTAAAAATTTTAATGTAAAACTTTTAAATTAAAATAATGTTTTTATTAAATAATAGTTAATTATTCCTATTCTTAAAAATAAATCTCCAATAAAGTTATAGATAATTTTAAATAAGTATGTAATTTAATATAGTTTCATTGAAAAATCATAATATTTTAAATCCTTAATTTTTTTGTTTGTATAGCAATAACACAACAGACAAAGAATAATAATTACTAAAATAATAGATCCAATGATAATCAAAAAAATTTGAAATCCAGTTAATTTTATTGTCTTTTTAATTTTTACATTTTGAATCCTCCAATAAACATTTTCATAAACTCTAAAACCTCTATGATTAAATCTAGTAAAAATTTTCAATCCTTTTTTTATTTCTTCAACTTTAAATATAGGATAAGTTCTCATAATATTATCACTTCCAATAATTTGTAAACTTTGTCCAATAATATTATTTTTTTTCATTTTTGTTTCAATTTCAAAATAACTATTATTATTATCATTAGAAAAAGATTTAGTAAATCCATTAAATTCTTTTTGATTAAATTTAATATCATCACAAAAACTTCCTCCAATACAAACTTTAGAAACTTTATAATTATCAATAACTTTTATTGATACAGTAGCATCAGTATTTAAACCAAATGATGAAATATTATTATTATCAGTTACAGATAAAATATAATCTTCTCCATCTTTAGTATTAACTTTTATTCCTACATTACCATTTAATTGATCATCAATTTCAAATGATTTTACTAAATTTTCTATTGATTTATTATGAGCTTCATATATTACAACAAATGTTGAATAATTATTATAATCAAAAGAACCATCAATATAAAAATATGGTAATGTTACTCCATAATCTTTATCTCTATAATCTCTTTGTCCCCAACCTTTTTCAAAATAAACTTTTTGATTATTTCTTTTTGGAAAATATGCATTAAATGTGTAATTTTCATTTATATTCCATTTTACATTCCATTCTTTTTGAGTAATTCCAAATTTTTTTTTATATGGTTCTTTAACTAAATAAAAGTCAAAAGAATATTCTTGATAATTACTACTTATATTTTTTATATTACCAATTGTTTGGAATTCTCTTGCTTTTATGTCATTATATTTATCATTTTTCCAATATAATAAATATAAATTTGGATTAATAGTTCCTTTTAAATTAAATTTTAAATTAAATTTTTGAGAAATTCTTTTATTAAAACTATTAGGACCAACATAACCATTACTATTTCCAATTGAAATTCCCATATTAACATTTTTTTTTCCTGCTTCAATAGCAGTTAATTTAAAAGAATTATTTACTTCAATCTTTTCTTTACCATCACCTAAATAATGACACCATGTTCCTTCTGAAGGACATCCTCTTTGAGGATAATTTTTAGGAAAAGGAGAAAGTAAATTTTTTGTATTTTTACCTTCTGTTAAAATTACATCTTTAATTTCTATATATCCAAGAGTTCCATCGTAAGTATTAATTTTTAACAGAAGGGCAAAATGAATATTTGGAAAAGAATCAGTTTGATTAAATTGCAAATCAGAATTGATAGAATAATTATTATTAGGTCCATGAAAAACATATTGTCTACTTTGACCTCCATGAACTCTAAAAATATCAATAAAATAACTAGTATTATCAATATGTTCAATTTGAATGATAGTTCTATTATAAATATCACAATCAATATAAGCATTTGAAGCTGCTTGCATTATTTTAAATTTTGAAGAATTAAAAAAAGTAGAAAAAGAACCATTTCTATTTTTTGTTATTTGATCATCATCATTAACATAAACAGTATGATGATTATATGTATGTTTAATTTCACTACTGTTAACATGATCCCAAAGATAACCTAAATCCATTAATAATTCATGACCTTCTTTCCAAAATACTAAATTTAAAGAATCTTTATGATGATGATTCCCATAATTTGATGCATCTAATATTAATAAACTCTTTTCTCCATAATCTCCTGTTCTTAAAAATCCTTGGGATAAATATGGAAATATTATATCAGGATGTGTAAATTTACTTTCTGTGAAATTTTCTTGGTTTGGATTTCGAAAGAAAAATGATAAAAAATTTGGTTTAATTTTTTTAAGTTGTTCATTTAAATATTCTTTTTCAATTGGGTTAGCAAAATTAATAAATTCAATAAAATCATTTTGAATAACAGTAGTATTATAAGAATCAGCAATTGAAGGATAATAAAAATTACCATAACTAGTCCAAATTAAAGATTGAAAACTTTCATAAAGTGGAGTATGAATCATAGAATTAAAATTAACATATTTTTTTTCTCCTTTAGGAGGAATAAAATTAATAGGATCAGAATAATTTCTAAAAGCAAAACCAAGTTCAAATATTCCTGATAAAGTCATAATACTATAAGCAACAGATTCACAAGTTCCTCCATCTTTTAAAAACCATTCATTTATTGCTTTTAAATAACCATTTAATCCAAATCTAATTAAATTTATATTATCACTTGCTAAACCTGCTAAAGCACAACCTTTAATATTATAAACAGCTTTATTATTAATATTAGTATCTCCAATAGCAAGATAAGTAATTTCTTCTAATATGTTTTTTTCATAATATTTTTTTTCTTGAGAAGTAAAGGTTTCTTTTATTAAATCATATGCTTTTGAAATCATTGAGACAAATGAACCATCCATTCCTGAAGTTCCTAATCTTGAAGCAGACCAATAACCAGTATATAATTCTTTTGGATTATTTTCTATTCCTGTTGCTTTTAATAATCTACAATTTTTATTTGGATCGTTTGTTAAATTTTTTATATTTAAAGCTACATATTTTGGATCACAATCAGCATATTCTCCATATGAATATCCTTCATATACTAAATAATATGGTAATACTGATGCTAATCTATTAAACACTTTTTTAATTGTATTTGCATAAGTTATATTTTTTGTTAATTGATATGATAATCCAAGATTTTCTAATTTTCTAATAATATAATGTAATTTATTACTTCTTATAACACTATTAATTGATGCTTTACATCCAATATATCCTATACATATTTGTGGTTTCATATCAACATATGTAATTACTTGAGTATTATTCCATTGAGAAACTCTTTTTATTGTTTCTGGATATTCTTTATTGGGAAATACCATTCCACAAACATTACATTTTATTTTATCTGGTTCTTTAGCATTCCATGACCAATAACCATTTGAATGCCAATGTAATCCTTTCTTTATACAGTTTGGACATATAGATGTTGTTCCTGGAGTTATTGTCGATATCATTTTGTTTATGTATTCTTCTGTTAATTCTTTTATATTATTTTCACCATTTTTTATTATTGATTTTTCTATGTTTTTTCCCCATTTGTGTTTTAATGAATTTTCTTTTGCTCTTTTAATATCACTTTCTTGAATAACTGTTTTTAAATTGGAATTTGAATTTAATAAATTTATAAAATCCCATTTTATATTTGAAATTATTGAATTAAAATCTGATTTATTTGTACTTTGGTTTAAAGATATGATTATTTTACATAAATTAATAAAATATATAATGAATCTCATTATATAATATTATTTTTATTTAATTCAACTAAATTTATCTAAAATCTTAGAATTATTTTTTTTTAAATAAAATAATAGAATTATTTCAAAAAAAAATTTGTTAAATTGAATGATAATACAAAATCAATAAGTTTTATATTAAAAAATAAATATTATTAATATTTAAAAAAATCTCAATTAAATATCTTAATTTGGAATTTTAATATGTTTTTTATTTTAAATAAAAAAAAATAAATGGAAAAAGAAAATATATCATCTAATTATGAAAAGAAAACAATGTTTAATCAATATCAAATCAAAATAATTTCACAAATAGATTCAATACTATTATCAATTGACAATTCTTATAATATATTTGAATCTATTTTTAATTTAGAAGATTTTGATTCTTTAAAATCATTCATATCAAATTTTACAATCAGAGAAATCATTGATTATATAAGTAAATTAATAGAAGAAAAAAAAATCAAAATAGAAGAAAATGAATCAAACTTAAAATTAATTTGTGACACAATTAATCCTTTAGAATTGATTTTAAATAAAAAAAACTCAAATAATAACAATATAAATAAAGATAATAATGAAGATATTAAAAAAATAAAAGTAGAAGAAAAAATAATTTCAAAAGCTCAATTAAATAATAATAATTTAAAATTAATTAAAACATTAAATCTTCATAAAGATTGGATTACTAAAATATTAATTTTTCCATTAGGTAATATAATTTCAGTATCTTATGATAATTCAATTAATTATTATGATTCTAATTTTAATATTTTACAAAAAATTGAAAACGCTCATAATAAAGGTATTAATTATATTGACATTAAAGATGAAAATAATTTCGTAACTTGTTCTATTGATAAAACAATAAAAACATGGATAAAAAAAGAAAATAAATTTCAAATTAATCAAATTATTATTAATGCTCATGACAAAGATATAATTAAAGTATTATATTATTCAAATAGAAATTTAATATCATGTTCTATAGCAAAAAATATTAAAATATGGGAAGAAAAAGATAATAATTATCAAAGTGTAACTGCTTTAACTCATAATGATTATATCTTTTCATTTTTAATTTTAGAAGATAAAAAAATTTTAGTGTCAGGAGGAGAAGATGGAATTATTTTTTGGAAATTAAATAACTTTGAATTTATTATTCATATTGAAAAAACTTATTGTGGAAGTTGCAATAGTATATGTAGAATTAATGAAGATTATATTATTGTTAATGGAAGAGGAAATAGAATTTCTTTAAAAGTAATTTCAATTTCTCAAAAAAATGTTGTTAAAGAAATTTTTTATCCATATACTTGTTATGGGCTTTGTTATATTAAAAGTAAAAGAATTTTTTTAGTTGGTGGAGTTACTCGAGATTTAAAAATTTTTGAAATTGATAATTTTAAATGTATTCAAACTATTAAAGATGCTCATTTTAATTTTATTAGTGGCTTTCTTGAATTAAACAATGGAAATATTATATCTTATGGAAATAAAAATCAAAGTGTAATTTGGTCTTTTTAAAAATTTTGTAAAAGTCTTTAATAAGCTTTATATCTTTTTTATTCTGTTTTTTATTTTTTAAATTAAATAAAAAAATTGAAAATCATTAAAATTATTTTTAAATTTATCTAAAGACTATATTATTTTATATATATTTTTTAAATTTTTATTTTTTTCAATTTTATAAGTTAATTTTTTATTTTCTTACAATTATTTTATTAAAAATTTATTCTTATTATATAATATAAATATAATTTTTTTCGTTTTTTTAATATTTGTAAAAAATGTTCAATACCCAAAAGTAACGATAATTATTATTAATATATTTAGTATCCCTAATAATTACTATAAAAATCCATTACCTGATAAAAGAAGTAAAGAATCATTATATATAAAAAGAGATAATTATCCTGTAAAATTAACAATAAACACAGAAGATGAAATTTATGAACATTCTAAATACATTCCTCGAATTGAAAGACATAAGAAATTAATGCCTCAACCAAATACCCAAAGAACTTTAATTCCATCCTTAAGAACAGAAGAAGATATTAAAAAAGACAATTCAAAATATCATAAATTTTCAAAGCAAAATAATAAAAGTAGTGGTTTATTAAATCCAAATTCATTTAATCCTTTAATAAGTTATGATAATAATAAAAAAGAAAGAAGAGAATTAAAAAGTAGTCAAAGCAACAGAAATAATTTTAAATTATCATATGATGATAATGAAATGAATTTAGAATATAAAAGAGAAAAAGGAAAACCAAAATATGAAGAATATAAAACAACAACACAAATTTATTCATTACCAGGAGGAGTTAAAAGAAAAATTAATGAAAAAAGTATTAATCCTTTATATAAAGAATCTATTGATAAAAAATTAGAAAATGATTATCAATCTAAAATTATTTGTTTACCTAATACTGAAACTAGAGATATTAATAATGATAAAAAATTTGAATGTAAAAGAAAATTTAGAATTAATAGAAATAAAGAAAATATTGATGATAATTATTATTTAAAAACTGAAGAAAATTCTTTTAGAAAAGGAAAAAGAAGTTTTAGAAATTTACAAAATGTTGAAAATAAAATAATGTATCCTGGAATTACTGATCAATTTAAAAGTCATTTTATTTTAGTATAAATTTTTTACAAATTTTTATTTTTTTCAAAAACTTAAATTTTATTTATAAATATTTATAAATTTATTAACAAATTTTTAAGATACATCTTTTTTTTTTCTTTATTTTTCATTATTATTTGAATTATTTTGAATTGAAACATTTTCACTAATATTATTTTTTTTTGAAGTAATATTTGAAAAATGAATTAAATTATCTAAATTTTTCTTTTTAATTTTCTTTTTTTTAGAATTTGTGTTTAAATTACTAATATTAGGACTTATCATAGGTTTAAATTTGCTTTCTATTACACATTCAAATATTTGATTTTCATTTTCATTAATTTCATCTAATTTAACTTCATTTTCAATTCTTTCCTATATTATTCTTTAATATATTTACTTTTTTAATAAACATATTCCCATTTTAATTACCATTTATATTTATATAACTTCTTTATCCTATAAATTAAAATAATTAAAATAAATGTTTCTTCTAAAATTTTTGAAATTAAATATTTTTATTTATTTTTACAAGTTATTCATTCATTTTTTTCTTTTTGTTTTTTTCTTTTTATTATAATGTTCTTTTTGTTAGGAATATTAACTTTAATTAATTCTTTTAATATTTAAATATAAATATCTTTTTTATTGAAGAAATATATTATGAATAATCTAAAAGAAATAAATAAACTATTAAAACATATATTAAGGATTATAATTCTCATTCTTAATCATTTAAGCATATTTTATTTTGATTCTTCTTATCTTTTTATTAATTAAAAATTATATATTTATTAACTGCACATGTTTATTTAAAATATTTTTTTATAAATGTTAATTAATAAAAAATATTTATGTCAAAAATTTCCCATTACCAAAAAAATTTGACTGATTTTTTTGAATTTTCAGAGGTTAATTATTCAAATTTATCTGTAGATTTATTAAAAAAATCAAAAAAATTAGTTTTAAATACAAAAAAATATTCAGATTATTCAAATTATTATAATAGATTAACAATGAAATATACTTTTAAACTTCCAGGAATAACTCATTATCCAATTCAAATGAATGAAGATATAATTCCAATAAATCATTATAAAAAAAATAAAATTAATATCAGAAAACTTTTAATTAGAAATTCTCAATTATCAACTTCTCTTGAAAAAAATTCAGATGATTATCCAAAAAAAATTAAGACCATTTATAGTAATATTTTCTTAAATAAATCTGACAATTCTATTAATGCAAATGGATTTTTAAAATACATTGATGCTTTTAATAATATGGATGATGCAGTTCATAAATATGTTACTTATAAAGAAAAATATTTTGTAGATAAAAACAAAGATGGAAATAAAAAATTATTAAAAGAATACATTGAAAAAGAAAAATCAAATCAAAATGAAATTTCTTTTGATAAGGAAATAATATATAAAAAAGAAAATATTTTTATAATAAAAGATATTGAAGTTAAATTAAGATGTGATACAGTAATGATATTATTTACAGATGAAGATAATAATAAAATTTCAAAAATTAAATTTCCTTTTAAGTATATTCCTTTATTTTATGGAATTAATTTTAATAGTTTAAAATTATTTTTTTTTTCTGTTATTGATTATGACATTAATTCAAATAAATTTATATTAAATAAAGAAAAATTTATAAATGTTTATAAAGAATTTTTAAATAATTCAAAATTTTATAATATAGATTGTATCCTTTTAAATCATTCACAAATGTCTTATTTAAAATATGATTGGATAATATATAATGAAAAAAATATAAAAAAATTTAAATTTAAAATATATATGCCTAAAATAAAAGTAAGATTTAAATATTTAAATGGTTATAAAACATCTTTAATAAAATCTTTAGATTCAACTCATCTTTCTTATCTTTTATTAGAAAAATTTAAAGATTGGGATTTATTTCTTGTTGATTCTTTTTGTTTAATAAAAGATTTTAGAAAAACAATTAATCAAGTTTTAAGTTATAGTCCAACAATAAATAAGAAAAATATAAAATTAAATTTAGATAAAACAAAAATTAAATTATATAGAAAGAAATTAAATAAAAATTCTTTAAGCTTTTTTATTTCATTTTTTAATGATAATGATTTAAATGGAAAGAATTTATTATTTGATATTAAAACTCCAAAAATTCAAATTAATTATAAAGATACTGATATTGAACCTTATGAAAAAATATATAATTTAAATTTAAAAGAAAGTATTCAATTAAATAAAATGAAAAGATCTTTTTGGCCTGAAGATATAGTAAATAAATGTTTAAAAATTCAAGATGGAAAAAGTGTTTATTTTAAAAAAAAGATTGAAACAAAACTTGAATTAGATAAAAATATTTTTGATTTTGATAGTGATTTATTTAAATATATTAAAAGACAAAAAGAATATTTGAATATGATTCAAAATTCAAAAAAGTTAAAAATTAATTTATATTTCCCTAAAATTTATTGGTATATAAATGTTTTTGAAAATAATTCATTTATAGAAAAAATTTATCTTATGAATAGAGAAGAGTTTGAAGAATTATTTGAAAAACCAATGAAAGAATGGTATAAATTTATTATTAATAATATAAATAAAATTAAATCATCTTCAAAATCAGCAAAAAATTTAAACGACCAAAAATATCCAAATTATTTATATTCTTCTAAGGATATTTCAAAAATAAGAAAAGGAAGTGTAAGACATTCAGTTAAAGTATTTTCTTCAACTCCATTATTAAACCAAGATAATGTGTAAAATATTTATATTTTAATTATAAAATATTTTATAAGAAAAAATTGAAAAAAAATTAAATTTATTTTTTTAATAATCAGATTTCAAATTTATAATTATATTATATATATTACAAAAAATTTATTTTTAAATTATCATTAAATTCATTTAACATTAAGAGAGATTATTTTTATTAAATAAACATTATCAAATCTAAAATTTTAAAATAACAACTATTAATAAATATTTGTTTTATAAAAATATGTTTATGATAATGAAATAATTAAATGAATCCATATATAAAAATATTATTTATTAAAATAATAAAAAATTCCAATTTTTTTCTTATATTATATAGGATTAATCTCAGTAGTAGCAAAAGGAATACTAATATTATTATTATTTCTCGTTTTTTTATCATTACAATTATTATTTGTATTATTTTTAAAATTCCCACTCATTTCTAAAGTTAAAGTTGAACGTTGGTGTCCTTTTTTAAATTCATTTAATTCATCAACATAATCTAATTTTTCTTCATTTACAGAATCATTATTCTCTTTCTTTATTTTAATGATATTTTCATTTAAATTATCTTTTTCATCTTCATCTTCGTCTTCATCTTCATCTTTATCATTAACATTATCTTCTTTAATAAAATAATTCCTATGATAATCAATTTCTTTTTGACTTTGATAATGATAAAAATATTCATTAATATTTTCTTGACATGTACAACAATCAAAAATAGAAAAACTTTTTTTTATTTGAATATTTAAATATGTTCTTCCTATTTGAATATTTAAAGGTAAATCAGGTGTAATTTTTAAATTTAAATTTTGAATTAAAATTAAAGTTCCAAATTTAGAATTATTATCTTCTAAAAAAATATTAAGTCCTTCTCTTGATATTAAACTATGAATTCTACTTACAGAAACATCAGTTAATAAAATTTCAGCTTCTTTTCCTCTTCCTATATTTAATTTTTTATAATTTTTTTCCATATTTACAACATATAGGAATTTATTTTTTTTTGAATCAACAATTAAAGTTTCTAAAACTATATATTTTGAATAGCAATTTTTATAATTTAAAACATCAAATAATTTACCATTATGTTTTATAATTTCTGGAAATTTATTTTTACATAATTCACATTCTATATTTTTAATAATGAAAATAGAACAATATTCATTACTATCAATTTTAATACATGATTGAGTTCCTATCCAATGTTTTAAACATTCATAATGAATATATTTCATTGTTCCTGAACATATACAAGGTTGAATTAAAGGATTATTTATATCATCTTCAAATCCATAACAAATTCTACATATATTTTTTTTTTGTTTTTTAGATAATTTTAAAATATTTTCTTCATTTGAAATTAATGTTCTTTGAGTTAATATATTTGTTTCTCCTATTTGAATGTAATTTCCTTTTTCATTTAAATCATTGTTTAAATGATTATTTAAATATATTTCTTTTACTCTTAATGTTATTCTTCCTAATTTAAATATATCACCTTCTTTTAATAAATATTTTTTAGGTTTATTTGATAATTTTTTTGATAAAAAAATAAAATAAGCATTATTTACTCCTTTTAAAATTTGATTATTATTTTCTGTAAAAGTAAAAGGATTTAATTTAATTTGGAATTTATAATCTTCTCTTTTAATTTCTAATAAAAGTTCTGAAAAAATTTCTTGAAATATTGTATTTGAAAAAATTACAGAATCATTTTCTCTATAAATAAAACCTGGACTACTTGTTTCAATATAATTTGGTAATAATGTATTCTCATAATCTATTAATTCAAATGCATCTTTAATCCATGTTTTTGCATTTATTTGAAGACTAAGATTTATTAAATTTATTTACATTGAATTTTTATTTTCTGTCATTAAAAATATAATATTTCATTTTTTATTATTTTTTCTTTATTTTATTTTAATTTAAGATTAATAAAAAAATACTTTAATTAAATATTTTTTTTAATATCTAAATTTCTTTCTGAAAAAACATTAGATTTAATAATTAAATCTAATTCTTTTAATTTCTTAATTTGAAAACTTTTTTTCTTTTTGCTTCCATTTCTTGTTTTATTATACATTGAATTATTTTCAATTGAATTAATATAATTTCTTCCTAAAGCAGATCTAATTTTTTTATGAGTTTTTTTTCTCGGAGAAAAAATAGTAGAAGAAAAAAAATTATTTAACATATCATCATTATTTGAATTATATTCAATGCTTTTAAAATTAAGTAAATTATGTCTTTTTTTTTTTTGATTAGCAAAATAAATTTTCGGCATTGAAAAAGTACTTTTAGTTTTATTATGAGAAACAGAAATTGAAGAATTTGAAGTAAGAGTAAAGTTATTAATTAAATTTCGACTTACAATTGATGAACTTTTATTATTATTATTAGTATTATTATGTTTTGAAATTGGTGAAATTGATTTTGTTTGAATTGTTAAATTTTGCTTTTTACTTTTATAATCCATCATTGTTCTTATATTACTATTTACTATATTTAATTTTGGCTTATTTCTTCTTTTTGGCATTTTTAATTGAATGTTTTTTTTTATTAAATCACTTATTTTTATTTGAGGTTTTGATTTATTTCTTTTTTCATAATTTTCAATCTTTTCAATTAAGTTTTCTAATTTTTCATATGATTTATGCTCTGAATAATCATTATTATTTTCTTCATTATTATTATCATTATTATTATTTTTCAATGTATTATTAATTTTTTTTTTTTGCTTATTTATTCCAAATAAAATTCTCATAATTGATTCACTTTGATTTAATATATCTTCATAAGCTAAAGTATCAAAAACATTTTTATTTGAAATTTTTTTAATTTTTCTTTTTTTATTTTCTTCAATTTCTTCTTCTAATTCTTGTTGTTTATCAATAACTTTTTGTTTTTTCATAATATTTTTATAAATGTATTTAGCTTCATTTAAAGGAGTATAATTAGGAAAAATAACACTTGTTTCAAAATAATATTTAGCAACTTTTTTTATTCTAATTAAAGATTCTCTTTCAGTATAAAATCTTCTTAAAAATTCAGAATTATCATCATCAATTAAGTGTTCTTTAAATATTGCTACAATATGATTTTTACCATTACATAATAAATTATTTATTACTAAGGTATTATAATTTATTTCCACTGTTTTATAATTTTCAAACATTAATTTATATCTTCTTTTTTCTATTAATGATAAAATTGAAGTAGATTGCTCATCGTTAATATTTGTTGATATTGTTGCGTTTTTTCTTTTTTCATTGATTTTCATATTTTTTTTTAAAATTTTTTTTTTGTTTAAATAATTATATTCAAATTTATTTTTAAAGAATATATTTCTTTCAAATATTTTTTATCAAATATATTTAAATTGTGTAGAGAGAATTTTATGTATTATAGAGTGATTATATTTCTTTTTATATAAACTCTTCAAAATAAAAAATTTATTTTTTATGAGGAAAAAATAAATAATTTAATTTCGATTAAATAAATATTGTTTTACTAAGAAGTATTTTACTTTCAATATATATGTTATAAACAGAAAAATCAAAGAAAAAAAATAAAAATTTAAATCAGATGTTCTATTCTTTATTTTTAAATTAAAAAAATTATATATTCAAAGATATAAAAAAATAATGTAATAAAAAAAGAAAAAATAT
>JAEEGK010016826.1_pt1 | contig 16024 bp, 11 predicted proteins | sample 8958771 | NCBI WGS metagenome assembly JAEEGK01 (sample SAMN16246547, study PRJNA631951) | gut metagenome | biome: gut microbiome; feature: rumen; material: SC-attached | host: Bos | place: Iran: Karaj | collected 2018-10
AAAGAAGTTGATGATATTTTAATCAATGATGATGATAAAAATAAAGAAAAAAATATTGTTTATTTTTCAGAAGGAAATAAAAATAAAAGTATTCATTTAATACAATCAAAAAAAACAAATGAAGAAAAATTAAATGATAATAAGTTAGATAAAAAAATAATTAATTCATTTTCAAATAGATCAAGGAATAAAACAAATTTATATTTTAATTCATTAACATTGAATAATCCTTCTAAAACATATAGAACAATAAATAATGAAAAAAAAAAAATAAAAGATTGGAAATTTTTAGATGAAGTACGTTTGAAAAAAAGTTATTTTCCTAAACATTTATATTATAAAAATTATAATTATGATAATAGTACAAAAGGAATTAAAAATAATCAAAATAAAATGCATTTAATTCAAGAATTAATTGGATTAAAATTTAAACAAATTAAAGTTTATGTAGATTCTAATATTGATAAAACTGCAAAAGATTTAAAAAGTTAAATGATTAATAATAATAAATAAATTAATATTTTTATTTATTATTATTCTATAATAAAAAATTAATTATATTATAATATATTTCGAAATAAAAGTAATAAATATAAATTAATTATTTTAAATATAACCAATAATATCAAAAAAATTTTAAATGTCAAAATATAAATAAAAATATGGAAGAAAGTAAAGAATCAATATTAAGATCATATTTATCAATAAACCCAATTAAAAATCGTTCAGTATCTTTACAATCAATAGAAATAGATCCAAAAAAAAATAAAACAAAACGTGAAAGAAAATATATAATAACTGAACCAATTTTAGAATATAAACCAAGAAGAAACATAATAATAAAACCAACAGAATATCCATTAACATCAATGGGAAAATCAACTTTAGATATAAGTAAACCATTTATGTCACAAAAACAAAATTTAACTCCAATTTCATATTCTCATGATATAAATATAAATAGTGATTTAGAATTTAAAACGAATTACATATTAAAATATGCACAAAATGCAGATAATTTTTATAAATTTAGAAAATGTAATACTATGATTAGTGAAGAAAAAAGAAGAAATTATGATGAATTATATACTAAATTAGAAAAAAATATTGAAAATCAATCAAGAATATTTTTTGATAATAAAAATTTTGAAGATAATCAAAATGAATCAAATAACTTTCAAATTAAAAATATGATATGTTTTTTTTATGATTATAATAATAATATAAATAAATTTTGTAATTTATTAATGAATGAATTAAAAAATGAAAAAGAACAAAATTCAACATTAATAAAAAAAAATTATGAACTAAATTTAAAATTAACTTCAAAAATAAAAGAATTAGATGAATTAAATGCATATTTAAATAGATATGATGTTTCATCAAAACTTTATGTAAAAAAAGCAAAAGAACAAACAATTGATCAAATAAAAAATAAATATTATCAAAAAGAAAATTCTCATTTATTATCAATATATAATTTAGAAGAAGAAATAAAAGACTTAACACAATTATTAGATAAAAATAAAGAATTTTATAATAAATATATAGACACTGAAAAATTAGTAGAAGAGAAAAAAAAACAAAATGATCAAATGAGATTTGCATATACTAAAGAATTACATGAAAAAAATATTCAATTTGCAATTGAAAGAGATAAACAAGATGAATTAATTATGAAAGTTCAAGAATTAGAAGAAGTTATTTTAAAACTTAAAGATGAAACTGAAAGACATAAAAGAACTGAAATTGAGTTACAAGCTCAAATTAAGAAATTACAAATGATAATTGAAGAAAAAATTGAAAGTATTGTTATGATGAATGAAGAATTAGAATATTTTATGAGAGAATATAATAAAGAAAAAGTTAATCATAAACATACTTTTCAAGCTTTACAAACTTTAGAAAATAGAGTTGCTAAAGATAAAGAAGAAAGAGAACAAAAAGAGAAAAAAAAAGAAGAAGAAAAAAAAGAAGAAGAAAAAAAAGAAGATGAAAAGAAAGAAGAAAAAAAAGATGAAAATGAAGAAAAGAAAGAAGAAAAAAAAGATGAAGAAAAAAAAGAAGATCAAAATAAAAATGAAGAAAAAAAAGACGAAAATAAAAATGAAGAAAAGAAAGAAGAAAATAAAAACGAAGAAAAGAAAGATGAAAATAAAAACGAAGAAAAAAAAGAATAAAATAAAAAAATATAATTTTTATAAATTTAATAAAATAAAAATATATTATAAAATTATATTTTAATCTTAAAAATTACAAAATAAAAAAATTAATAATAATCAATAGTATTAGTACTTCTTTTCTTTTCATAATCAGATATTATATAATTATTATAATTTTTACCTATTTCTGTACTATTAAATTTTACTATATTACTTTTATTAAAATTAGTAAAATTTAATAAAGAAGAACTAGCATTATGAGTTTGTTTATTTCTTTTCTTTTTGTTCTTTTTTCTTTTTCCAATTGTTTTATCAATAATATTATTATCATAATATAATAAATCAACAGTTGGTGATTCTTCATTATAACGTTTTCCAATTATCATTTTTTTATTATCAACTAAAAATTTCCTAAACTTTGCTTCTTTAAAACTTAATTTTTGTTCTTCATAATCATTACCAATAATTCTTTTTAAATATCCTTTAAATCCTCCTTTTTTTAATATATTATATTTCATAAAAGGAGTTTCAATATTTAAAGCTTTATTATTATTATTACTTTTTAATACTTCATTTGAAGTTTTCATATATTTTCCAAAAGTTGATTCTGTAGTTGTAGTTAAAGTTAAATAATTTCTTCTATCACTTGATGCAGAAGCAATTCTTAATTTTGATCTTTGACTTAAATTATTAAATGAAATTTTAGGATTTTCATTATATTTATTATAATTTATTGATTCTGGTTTTTTCATATTTGATGGTGATTTTAATGTTCCTGAAAAATGTATTCTTGTAGTTGAACTTTTTACTCTATTTTTTTTTCCTAATATTTTATTTTTTACAAATTCGTTAAATATTTTATTTTTTTTAACCATAAAATGTTTTTGTTCTATATTAGTTCTTTTAATTTCTTCTTTATTTGTTTTTTCAGTATTCTTATAAATTTCTAAAAATCTATTTGTAATTATTTTTTCTTTGAATTTAATTAAACTATCTAATTTTCTTTTTACTTCAGGAAATTTTATAGAAATATCTTCTAAAACATCATCTGATAAAGAAAAAACTAAACCTTTTGTTGAAACACATTCAACTTCAATTAAATAACATGAATTAAAACGAACATCATTTAATCCTATAACTTCTTTATCATTTATTATTGAAAGTCTATATAATTTTCTTTCATTTGCTAAATATTTATTTTTAGGTTTAAAAATTATTTTCCTTTTTTCTTTTAATAAATCAGTCATTTCATTTAAAGAAATTAAAGAATTAATTTGATATTGACCTTCTTTTATAAAATATATTTTATTTGCAATATTACCTTGTTTTATAATAGTTTGACCATGTTTAATAACTTCTATTTTAAAAAAATTAAAAAATTTAAGTTCAAAAATATCCCATTTCATTTCTTGAAAAATAGGAAAAGAATGAATAAATTTAATATTATTTCTTCTTTTCTTAAATTCAACATCTCTTAAACAATTATTATATACATCTCTTGATAAAGTACCAAAAACACAATTATTTATACAAATTATAGTTGCATTTCTTTTTTTATCAATACTTTGTAAAGCAATTTCACCAAAAATATCACCTTTACCTTTTCTAACTATTTCTATATATGAATATATTGTTACTAATTCTTCTTTTTTATATATATCATTATCCTCATTATCATATAAATATGTATATTTAATGTAATCATTAACATTACAATTTTGTTTTATATTTTTATTAACTAAAGTTTCTACTATTTTAATATAATATTCTACAATATCTTTTACTTCTTTTGGATTAAAATTAAATATACTTATTTTATAATATGGTTGTTTTTTTGCTATTGATATTTTTAATTCATGTATTGTTTTTTCTATTTCTTCTTCATCAATTATAAAAATTTCTCTATTTATTGATATAGTATTTCTTAAAAGTTCTTTTTCATTAATTAAATTTAATAACATTAAATGTTTAAAATAAACAAGAAAAGAACATTTAACTTGATTTTCTTTAGGTAATAAAATTGATACACTACCAATTAATAATAAATAACATTTATTTCCTTTATCACCATATCTAAAAACAACTGAATTTTCTTGTTTTTTTTCACATTTTAAAGAATTAGATATTGAATATAAAAGATGATCTAATCCTTGTTCTATATTTATTGTACTCATAAATTTTTGAAGTGTTTGTAAATAAATTTTTATAATTAATAATTCATAATTTTGTCTTATTGATTTTGATAAAATATAATATATAGCTTCATAAGTTTTTTCATTTAATTCTATTAATTGTTCTGGATTTATTTTTTTTAATGGATTAAAGACTGTTAAATCTTCTATTTTTTTTTTTATTGACTCTGAAAGTGAAAAAATATAATTTTCAATATTAGATGAACTTGTATTAAATGTAAAATTTTTTTTTTTTTGTGGAGATGTTATTATTATATTGTTTTCTTCTTTTTGATTAATACTATTTCTTTGGTAACTCATATAATTAAAACTTAATTTTATTATTTTTTAATTATAATTCATTTTAACATAATTAGAAATAATTAAAATTACAATTATAAAAATTTAGTCGATTTCATTATTTTTTTTTATAATAAAACAATAAAAAAATATTTTTAAATAAAACAATAAAAAATAAAAAAATGAAAAAAATATAAAATTAAATTTATTTTTCTTCAGTTAAAGAAATAAAAAATAAAATAAAAAATAATAAAATGCAATCATTAGGAATATCATCAGTAGGAGAAATATTAAAAGGAAATTCAACAATGACAGATCAAATAAAGAATGATTCAAATTTCAGTCAACCAATATGTCCACCTCAAATGACAAATTCATTATCAAATTATCAAACAAAAAAAACAAATAATGACTCAGAAAAAAAAGAAGATAACATAAGAATAAATCACTTATATATTAAAGAAGAATTATATATTGATTCATTAGATAAATATAGACATAAATATTGTGAATATGGAAATGAATATGATTTAATGAAAGGAAATCAATATTTAACTTTAGAAGAGAAAAAAAAAGCATATAATGGAGAAGAAGATAAAATTTATTGTGGAAGATTCCCTCATTTAGATTATTGTGGATGTAAATATCCTTGTTCAATTATGTTAGAAAAAATTCATCCTATTGAAATTATTGAAAATATTTATTGTGGTCCAATTGAATGTGCTTATAAAACAAAAGAATTACTTCATTTAAAAATAAAATATATTTTAAATGTTTCTTGTATTACTTATAGAAAAAGAATTAAATATTTTACTTATTTTGATATTTATATTAATGATAATAATACTGAAAATGCTATTAAATTTTTTAAAATTACTAATAGATTTATTGATGAAGCTGTTAGTAATGGAAATAAAATTTTAATACATAGTGAAAATGGACAAAGTAGATGTTTTGTTTTTATTCTTGCTTATTTAATTGGGAGAAAAGGATATAAATTTGCTGATGCTTATGATAAAGTTAGAGATTGTTTTAATCATGCTGAACCTAATGATAATTTTTTAACTCAACTTAAACATTATGACTTAGAAGTTAATGTATAAAAGAAAAAATATAATTTTTTTTATTTATATAAAATTTTTTTTTTTTTTTATATTTTTTTTTTTTTCCTTTTTTTTATATAATTAAGTTATTATTTATAATAATATTCAATGACTTTTTTATAATATTAAAAATAATTGAAATAAATGAGTACTTTTTCATTAATAAAAAATAAACTTAAATATTCAAAAATAATTATAAATTAAATTAATGGATACATCAAATTGTACTTTCACAGTTGGAGAAATAGTTTGGGGTAAAATAAAAGGTTATTCTTGGTGGCCTGCAATAATAACAGATACTTCAGATGAAAACAAAGAAAAAAAATATATATGTAATTTTATTGGAGATAATAGTCATGCAACTTTAATTAAAAAATATATTGCAAAATTTGAAAAGGAATTAAAAAATTATTCAAATACAAAAAAAAAAGATTTATTATTAGCAATTAAAGAAGCTAAACGTTTATATTATAATAAAAAAAATTCCAAAATTCAAAATAAAGGAAAAGATTATAATGAATCTAATAATTTAAGTGATGATGATGAAAGCTTTAATTCACAATTAATGAAGAAAAAAAAAAAAAGAGAATATTCAAATAATAATCATACTATTTCAACTAAAAAAACTTCTATTTCAAAACAAAATAATTCTTTAATTCCAATATATAAAGGTAAAGATAAAGAAAATTCAGATGCCATTAATAAAATTATAATTTATTTACTTTATATTACAAAGAATATTCAAAATAAAAATTTTTCTATTCTAGAAGAAGAAAAAAGTATTTTTTCTAAAGTGTTAGAATTTTTAAAAGATTATAAAATGAATGAACCTATTAATTTTTTGAAAAAAACAAATATTGGAAAATTAATAAAATATATAAATACAAATGTACCAGAAGGAGAATTTAAAGAATTTACTGGTGCTGTTTATTCGAATTTACAAGATCAAGTTGTTGCTCAACTTTTTCAAAAGAATAAATAAAAATATTAATTCAATAAATACATTAATTTATTTTTATTTTATATATCAACATCAATTTATAATTTTTAGAATAATAAATTTAAAATAATTTCATAAAAAAAATAAAAAATGTTTATTACTAATTTTGATTATATATCCCCAGATATCACTTTATATTATAATGGTTCAAATAAACATTCTTCAATTTTTTCTGGTATTCTTTCAATATTTTTAACAATGTTTGCAGTTATTTTTGGTTATTTTATTTCAATGGATTTTTTATTTCATAAAAATCCATCATCATTTTATTTTAGAAAGTCATTTAAAGATATTCCAGAATTTAATTTAAACTCAAATAATTTTTTCCATTATTTAACATTAATAAATAGTAAAGAAGAATATACAGATTTTAATTTAAGTCAACATTTCGTTTTTGGTTTTCAAAATATTAATTTATCAAATGTACAATCATTTAAAAGTTTAGAAAATGAAACTATTTGGATATATGAACAATGTCAAGAAGATGATTATAATCAATATATTAATTACTTTTCATTATATGAAATTGATGTTTTACAACATTCATTTTGTATTGAAAAAATGAATAAAAGTGGAATAATATATTCAAAATATGATAAAGAATTTGAATATCCAATTTTAGGTCATGGTATTTCATCAAATGGTAATATAGATTATGCAATATTAATCACTTCATGTATAAATTCCTCATATACTAATTATTCATGTGAAAGTTTAGATATTATAAATAATAATATTAAATATTATTTATTTTCATTTCATTATCTCAGTTTTTATATTGAAATTAATAATTATAAAGAACCTATAATTTATTTTCCAAAGAATGAAACAGTTAATATTTATCCTTCTAATTATTTTTCAGTTTTTGTTGAAAATTTTTATCCTATTGAATTAGATACAAATGATGGAATAATTTTTGATAATAATTTAGTTAAAACTAAATATTATTTTAATGATAGAGAATCAAAATATATTCAAAATAAAGAATATTATGCTGGATATACAATTAAATTAAAAAATTTAGGAGAATGTTATAATAGAACTTATAAAAAATTACAAGATATTGCAGGAGGAATTGATGGTATTATACAATTATTTATTTTATTTTGTCAAATTTTTAATTCTATTGTTTATCATAATTTTCAAGTTATTAATGACTTTAATAAAATAATAGAAGAAAAAGTTGTTAAAATTAGATTTGCTACTTTAAATACAATTAAAAATGAATCTTTTTCTAAAAAAAAAAATAAATTACAAGAATCAAATTTTAATTTTATTGAAGCTTTTCCTTCAATTAATAATCCAAATTCTATGAATGCTACTGATAAAGGTATTAAAATTAATACTTTTTTAAAAGGTAATGATACTAAAGTTTATCATGATGTAGGAGATTATAATAATAAATTATCTCAAAATTTTAAAATAATTACTTGTTCTCAATATTTTTTTAATCAATTTAAATGTTTAGGAAAAAATATTTATATTAAAAATATTGAAGGAATGAGAGAAGAAATGTTAAGTGAAGAAAGAATGTTTAAAAATTTTTTTTATATTAAAAATTTAAAAGAAAAAGTTTATTTAGGAAATAGTTATGTTAATAATATTGAACCACTTTCGAATATGAAATCATTAAAATCTTTAAAAACTCCTTTATAATATATTATCTAATATTATTTTTAAAAAAAATTCATATTTTTTTTTTCAATTATATTAAAATAACTTAAAATTGCTTTTTTTACTTATTATATTTAGTTAAATTTAAATTAATAAAAGATTAATTATAAAGATAAATTATTGAGGGAAAATTAAAATTTTATGAATAATTAAAAATAATTTTAAATAATCAAAAACTTTATAATTTAAAATGAAATATTCTTTATTAAATAAAAAGCAAAATAGAGAAACAAATGTAAAACATCCTATCTCAAAAAATTCATATATTTTAATAAAACCAAAAATAAATAATTCAAATAGAGAAACAAAAAATAATATAGAAGAAATTTCTCAAATAAAACCAAGACAAGAGAATTCTTTAGGAGAATTAACAAAAAATTTTATAAATTATATTAGAAAAAGTGGTAAAAATACAGTAAATATAAATGAATTAGTTAAAGAATTAAAAGTAAAAAAAAGAAGAATATATGATATAACAAATGTTTTAGAAGGAATTGGTTATGTTCAAAAACATGCAAAAAATGAAATATCTTGGATAAGAACAGAAGTATTAAATAATTATTCAAATTCTCGTTTATTTAATATGAAACAAGAAGTTAATAATAGAAAAAATGAATATAATGAATTAGAAAAAAATAGTAAATTACTTGATAAAGAAATTGGTAAAATTAAACAAGAATTTAATTCAATTTCACAAAAAGATGATTTTAATAAATATGGTTATATTACTTTTACAGATTTAAATAAATTATCTGATAATGATAAATTTGATTTACTTGTTATTAAAGCTGTTAAAGGAACTTCTATTGATATTATTGATCCTAATGATGCTAAAAAATCTTATTTAAAAATTAAAAATGATATGGATAATGGAAAAATGGAAAAAAATGAAAATTTATTATCTACACTTGAAAAAGAACATCATATTTTTTTAGATTCACCTAATGGAGAAATTATTGTTTATAGAGTTACTAATGGAGAGTTAATTACTTTTTGTGTTGGAAAAAATAATTCTGGAGAAAATAATATTGGTTAATTTCTTTTTTTATGAATTATTAAATATTTTAAAAAATAAAACTATAAATGACTTTATTAATAAAAAAATATTTTTAATGAAGATATTTTGAAAAATTAATTTTTATTTTGATTTTATTTAATTTCTTTTATTTTATTTTACTATAATTTATTTTATTTAAGATATAAATTTTAAATGTATTTTTTGAATAAATATTATATATGCAATATTATTATATAAAAAAAAAATGTTTTCTTTCATAATAATAATTCTCCAAAATTTTTTTTTTCAATTGATATAAAAATTTTTTAAATTATCATTTTATTATTATTATTTTGTTTAGTTATTAAATTTTCATACAAATTTAAGTTTTTTAATATTGTATCAAAGAATAACTTCTGTTTTTTATTAATTATTAAATATAAAAATACATTAGTATTGATTTATTATAAAATGCAAAATCAATATTTGTTCATCAATCCAAATTTTTTTGAAGAAAAAATTTATAATAATTTAGATAAAGCATATGATAACATTCAAAATTTATTAGAAAATTTAAAACAACAGTTAATTATTTATAAACATGATTCATATATAAAAAGTCAATTCCAACTTCAAAAAATAGAAAATGATAATACAGAAACTTCAAATTCAATTTTAAATAAACAAAGAGGACGTCCAAAAAAAAATATAAATAACTTTAATTCTCATATTCATTCAAAAATGTCTTTTGATAATATTTGTCAAAAATTAAAAGTCTTATATCATCATTTCCTAATAAATTTAGTAAATGATTATATCAAAAATTCATATAAAGGATTTCAAAAATTTCGTGTAAGAAAAGTTTCAAGTGAAATTACTCAAAATGTAACAAAAAAATTTAATAAATATTTGGCTAATATAAATTTAAAAGAATTTTTTTCAAATGAAATAAGTAATAAATATAAAAGATTTTCTGGGAATAAAAATGAGGAAAATATTAATAAATTATGCTTTTTTAAACCAAAATTAAAAGAATTATTAATGATGAATTATTATGATGCATATAAGAACCTTTTTATTTATGGAAAAAGGTCTGAACTTAAAATTAAATATGGTATTAGCGAAAAAACTTTATTATTTAATGATTGTATAAATAAAATTAGGGTAAAAGAATCAGAAGAATATGTAAATAGATTAGAAAGTATTGCAAAAGGAAAATTAATGAATTTATTAGAAGATGGAAGAGAATTTAATAATAATTTTTTTTCTTCTGATTTTTCTACAGATAATAATCAATATTTAAAAAAAAGAAAAATTGAATTTTAAATGTCATTTTTTGATATTTATTAATTTTAATTACGTCATAAATAAATATTTTGGCATATTATTTATTATTCAAAATATTTGTATTATTAAAAAATATATTATATATAAAATAAAATTGATGATTCTAGTTTCAAATATTAATAATTTTCTCTTTTATATATAATAATTTGTAAAAATTAAAGACTTTAAATGTATAAAATTTATTAATTGAATTATTATGAAAATTTATTTATTTAATTAATATATCAAAAAAATATAAAAAATAATATAAAAAAATAAAATAAAATAAAAAAAAAAATAATAAAATAAAAAAAATAAAACATCATTTCCTTAATTATTCAAAAACTTCACTCTCATATATATATATAAAAAAAATAAAAAATATAATATAAAAATCCCAAAATTAAAAGAATTAAAATATAAAAAAAAAAAAAAATGTCAAAAGAATCCTATGAACATAAACTATACAAACATTGTGAAGAAAAAGATGCAGATGCAGTAGCCTGGGCATTTGTAAACAAAGAAAAAATGGTAAAATTCCCTTTCAAATTTCCAAAACTTCTCCCAAATGAATTAAGAGCAAACATTCTATATGCAGGATTATGTCACAGTGACGTATTAACAGTTCGTGAATTATGGGGTAAAGCAATGTTCCCATTAGCCCCAGGTCATGAAATAGTAGCAGAAGTATCAGAAGTAGGTAGTGATGTTAAAGATTATAAAAAAGGTGATTTAGTAGGTTTTGGTACAATGAGAGATTGTTGTCACAAATGTAAATATTGTAAAGCAGGTGATGAAGAATTATGTACAGGATGTGAAGAACCATTTACTTATGGTTTCCATTGGGGTGGTTATGCTACTGCAATTCAACAACCAGCTGAATTCTTTTTCCATTTACCAAAAGAATTTGATATTAGTAAAGGTGCTCCTTTATTCTGTGCTGGAGCAACTACATATAGACCTATGAGTTTATATTTAAAACCAGGAATGAATACTGCTGTTATTGGTTTTGGTGGTCTTGGTCATTTAGCTGTTCAATTTTTAAAGAAATTAGGTCATGAAGTTTCAGTTTTTACTACTACTAAATCAAAAGAAGATCTTATTAAAAAATTAGGTGGTGATCATATTGTTATATCTACTGATAATAAACAAATGGAAGATGCAAAAGGGAAATTTGATTTTATTATAAATACTGTTCCTACTGCTAAAGGTTTTGATAAATATTTTGCTTGTGTTGCTAAAGGAGGATATTTTGTTCAAGTTGGTCAACCTGCTCTTGATGATTCTAGTATTGGATGTACTTGTTGGGATCTTGTTGTTAAAGAAGTTAAATTAGTTGGTTCTTGTGTTGCTCCTAGACATACTATTAAAGATATGGTTAAAATTTGTGTTGATAAAAAAGTTTATCCTATGGTTGAAGAATTTGCTTTTGATGATTTCCCTAAAGCTTTTGATAAATTAGAAAATGGAAAACCACAATTTAGATGTGTTGTTAATTGTGGAGAATATGCTAAGAAACATGGTTTATTTAAATAAAACTTTTTTTTCTTTATTATTCAAAATTTTATTTTATTTTTAATTTAAAATATAAGAAATATTAGGTGTAAAATTTTTTAATTTCATATTATAAAATTTAATTCTTTGTTTTTATTCTTTCAAATTTTTTATTATATTTTAAATCATTAACAAAATAAACAAAAATATTTATATTTTTTTTAAAAAATTTAAGATTTTATTTTATCAGCAATTACAAAAGAAAAAATATCTGGAATAAGATTAATTATTTCATTTATTTTTTGTTCAGGAATAGTTAATTCTTTATTCTGAATACCATTTTTAATAAGTTCAATAATTCCTTTTTCATCATATTTTAAAATATTTTTATCAGTTTTTGAAGAAACATAATTTTCTAATTTTTCAATATTTTCTTTACCATATATTTTCCCTAATTCTTTTTTATTTTTTTTTATTTCATCAACTTCTTTAGGTAATAAAAAATTAATTTTATAAAGTTCAACATTACTATTTAATATAGATTCTTTTTCACTTATATTATTATTATCTCTTATTTCATTATTTTCAATTTCATTTTTAATATTATTTTCTTTTTCAATTTCATTTTTAATATTATCATTTCCTGGAGTTTCATCTTCTTCTCCATTTATTAAACTTGATAACATATTCATATATCTATTTACATTATAAAATTCTTCTTTTTTTTTTAATTGAATATTTGAATCACTTTTATTATTATTTAATTCTTCTTTTGCTATTTTAACATAATTTTTTAAGTCATCAAATGTTTTGTTTTCTGGTTCAAATGTTGGTTTTTTTTCTATTGAATTTTCTCCTGATTTTTTATTTAAAAAATTTTTTAATTCTTTTGCTTTATTTTTTGAAAGATTTGTTATATTTGGATTAACAATTGTTTTTTCATTTATTTCAATTTCTTCTTTATTACTTTCAGTTTTTATTGAATTTTTTTCAATATTTGTTTTTGTTTTTTTTATTTCATTATCATCTGAATTTTTATTTGAAAAATTAGTTTTTGTTAAATCATTTGTATTCGTTTTTGCAATTTTCAATCTTTCTTTTCTACTATTTATCTAAATAAACAATTAAAAAAATATATTTTACAAAATCTTTTATATATTTTTCTGAATATTTTTTATCATATTCAACTTCTTTTAATAAAATAACAATTCTTTGTTTTATAATAGGCATATTTAAAATTTCTTTAATACCAGGTCTTTTAACAGGATCAACATTTAAAATCTTATCAACTAAATTAGTTAATTCAGGACTAAAATGTTTATCTTTTAATTTCATATATTGTCCTTTCATAATTTTAACCATTAATTTAGGAAGTGAACTTGCATCAAAAGGAAATTTTAAAGCAATTAATTCATATAATAAAACACCCAAACTCCAAATATCACTTTTAAAAGAATAAGGTTCATTTTGTACAATTTCAGGTGAAATATAATATGGTGTTCCTATAAATGTAACTGCTTTTTCCCATGTTGTATTTAAATTTTTAGAAATTCCAAAATCTCCTAATTTAACCATTGAACTTTTTGTCATAAAAACATTTTGTGGTTTTATATCTCTGTGTAATATTTTATTATTTTGAATGTGATATACTGCTAAACATATTTGAGTAAACCAATCTAATATTTGGTCTTCTGAAAATTTTTTATTTAATTTCATTTGATTTTTTATTTTTTTTGATAAATCTTCACCATCTGCATATTCTGTTATTATATTTAATGTTTCTCTTGGTTTTTTTGCTATGAAAACTTCTTTTAATCTTATTATATTTGGATGATCTAATTTTTTTAATATTTTTGCTTCTTGTAATGCTTCTTTTTTTTGTTGTTCATTTAATTGAGTTATATCTATTGTTTTCATTGCATAATATTTTTTTGTTATATTTGAAATTACTAAATATACTCTTCCATATGAACCTTCTCCTAATAATGATTTATATTTATATGTTTCCATTTTTCTTTTCTTGTTCTCCATAATTTTATTAATTTTATTAATTTTATTTTTATTCTATTTTTATTCTATTATTCAAAAACCTTTAAAAATTTAAAAATAAAGTAAAAATAAAGTAAAAATATTAATTAAAAATTACTCTAAATTAACACCAAAAAAGCAAATAACAGCAGTAATATCATCAATATTTTGTCTAATTTGTGGTCTACTAGCAACATTTCCCCCTTCTTTATTATTTCCACCTTCTTTTTCTTTATCTTTACTACTCATTTTCTCTAAAATAATTTTTTCTTTATAAATATTAATTAATTCCCATCTATTTCTACATTCCTGAACTAATTCTTCAACAATTCTTTGTCTTTGCCACGTAATTTCCTTTTCAATTTTTTCAAAAACATACCCAACAACTTCAGGACTACTCATAACATCCCAAATACCATCACTTCCAATAATAATAAAACAATCATTTTCTTCTAATAACTTATAAGATATTTCAGGAATAGCACTTACTCCAACAGTATGTCCAAAAATATCACCGAGACTTCTACTAACAGCTAATCCAGGACCATCATCACTCTTTGAATAAACTCTAAATGGTCCAAGTCCATGTTCTCTTTCTACTGCAACATAACCTCCATTTTTTTCTATTCTATCTTTCTCATCTGGTCTATTTGCTTTGTGATCAATACTCATTTGATATACTATTTTTTGACCTTGTTGATTATGACCTATTACTGCACGAGAATCACCTAAGTTTATTATAAATGAATGATTGTTTACTATTAAAATACATATTGCACATGTTCCACTTCTTTCAAATTCGTTTGATTTTTTTTTAAATTTTCTTTGAATTGTTGTGAAGAGTTTGTGGAAAAATTTTTCAGCTTCTTTTCTTTCTTGCATTTTTTGAAGAGTTTCTTTTGATTTTATTAAGGCTTTTCTTATTTCTTCTTTTGCATAATTTGAAGCTTCACGACCTTTTATTCCATGACCATCATATACTGCAAAATAAAAAACGTTTGGTCCTAATTCACGTGATATTATATCAAAGGAATCTTGACCTGCTTGATCTGCATCTTTTTTTAAACCATCTTTTGTGAAACCAAATATATGTTGTCTAGTTTTTATTTAAAATTATTGATGGTTAAATTTTTTTTTTACTGGTCATCTTGTGCTGTTTTATTTTTTGATTTTTTAGGGTCTGTTTTAGAAAATATATTATTTACTTGTCCCATTATTTTATTTATAGTATTATATTTTTTAAATTTATAAAAAAAAATTATATTTAATATATTGTTATAATTTATTTATATTTTATTATTATTATTAAATATTAAATATTAAATATTTTTAATTTATTAATTAAAGAATTTAAAAATTAAATAAAACTAAATATGGAATATAGTAATTAAATATAATATTAATTTTTTTCAAATAGATAATCAACAAAATATGAATTATCCAAATCCAAACATCAACAATAATAATCAAAATGAAAATAACAATGGTGTTTTTATACCAGGAGAAGTAATTCCAGGTCAGCCAATAGAAAATATTCCAATAAACCAAAATAATATATATCCTAAAAATTCCCAATTAAATAATAAAATAAACCCAAATAATAATATAATATCCCCAGAAAATATATCATTAAATATTACTAATATCCATGAAGCAATAATGGAAAAAATAAATAAAACAAAGCAAATGGTAATAAAACAAGAAATTGAAATAGGAGAAGTAATAACAGGATGTGAAACAAAAAACAGATATAACATATATTTAATAGA
>JAEEGK010016833.1_pt1 | contig 16017 bp, 8 predicted proteins | sample 8958771 | NCBI WGS metagenome assembly JAEEGK01 (sample SAMN16246547, study PRJNA631951) | gut metagenome | biome: gut microbiome; feature: rumen; material: SC-attached | host: Bos | place: Iran: Karaj | collected 2018-10
TGGTTCCTTCTATTGTGGAGGAAACGTCGGTAGCATGAAGATTAACGGTACTTTCAACGTTAGTTTCAACGACAAGGTGGTTATCTATGAAAAAGTAGTAGGTGGCAGTAACATGGCCAATGTCTATGAGAAATACGATGGAGGAACGAAGCTCAATGCCCAGTACTTGGGAGGCCTGTTGGGCGATCCTGGTGTCAATGACAATAAGCTGATTCTGAACTTCGGCGGCCTGAGGATTCAGCCGAAGCGTTGGAAGATTCAAAGAGATGCCAATTATCAGGCCATTCTGGATGACAAAGGCAATGAGCAATTTGAGTTGGATACCAACGGCAATCGCATCCTGGAATGGAATACGGTTGACAGCAGGACATTCGATCCTACTGAAAAGACTTATAAACCGATGCCTTTTGTTGAGAAGGGTGGAGCCACTAACTATGACCCCGACAATGATCCATACCGTCGTTTCCACGGTGGTAACATATATGGCGGCTGCTATAGCAATGGCCACGTCAATGGTAATGTGGTCATCAACCTGAATGCTTCTCTAGTGGACCGTACGGGAGATAATGCCATATTCGACGTGGTGGAGGAGAATGAGGGCGAAGCTAAGTTATATGATGGAAACTACAACATCACGTATCGCAATACAGGAGTCCTTATAGGTGAACAGGGTATGGACCCGTTGGGTCGTGCGTTGAATGTGTTTGGTGGCGGCTATGGAGCCGATTCCGAGATTTGGGGCAGTACCACCATCAATTTGAACGGCGGTTACACCTTCCAGATCTTCGGTGGTGGCGAGCAAGGTGCCATAGGTAAAGCTCTTAGCTACGATCCCGATCCCAATGATCCGACTAAGCACAATCTGACATACGAATACGACGAAAATTACAGCACTTACATCAACCTGAGGGATCTGAAAAAACATTCTGGTACATATAGGGGTGACACGGACAACAGCGACGGTATTATCGACTATGATGACATGGCCGAGGCAGAGTTCATCTATGGCGGCAGCTTTGAAGGACTGATTGCTGGCAACACCCACATCAACCTGGGCAATGGCCGCATCTTCAACTCTTTCGCCGGTTCATGTAACGCTGACATCCTGGGCCACACCGAGACACATGTAGGCCGTAATTCCCAAGACGAAAACGACCTGGGCTTCCCCTGGATCCGTGACCATATCTATGGCGGAAACGATCTTGGCGGACGCATTCTTGGCGGTGCAGACTTTAAAGATCGTCTTAGTACAGATATCGATGTCCTGGGTATGGTGTATAACCCCAAAAACAAGAAGGATGACAATAACAAGCCTGCCCCGGATGTGCTGAAAGCATCGGCTTACACCGAATATGTTCAGGGCCGTGTGGAATACATCTTCGGTGGCTGCTACGGTGACTATGACTATACCGATCCCCACTTTGATGCCTATACCAATAGTGATGGTACCCCTATAAATGATTTCAAGAAGCCTTGGATGGACAATGCGTTCGTGAATTTCAAGCCCAATAGCGACATTCGCAATGCCGTAGCGAAAATATATGGTGCGGGACAGGGCCATGCTTACAGTCATGCCAGCGATGGCGACCGTGATAAGATGCAGGATCGCAGTTACGTGCTGATAGACAACAGGCAGGACAACGATAGTCGTTTCGTTAATACAGAGGTGTTTGGTGCCGGTGACTATAGTGGCGTAGGTATGCGAAATGAGGATGCAACAACCATGACGTCAGGTAATAATACGATAGAGATTGTACCTGCTCTTAACCCGGACATTGCCAAGACGAATGCTGACGGTGTCACCGCCTCTACGGTGATTGACCTGGTACGCGGCCATCTGAAGGATGTCTATGGCGCCAGCTTCAAGGAAGGCATCACACGGCGCACCATCGTCAACGTACCCACAGGCTCTACCATCTACCTGAACCGAATCTTCGGCGGTGCTTACGGTGAGACAATCGAAAAGCCCTGCGACGTATTCGAGTCCAACGTCAACTATCACAGCCGCGATGCCGTGATGCTAGGGCATTGGATAGATGAAGATCTGGATAAAGACGGCAACCTGATGTCTGGAGGTATCTATGGTGGCAACAACAGTGCCCGTCGTACCCTTTACAGCAGAATCAACATTGACGTTCCGGTGGTGCAAAACAAAGCGAAAGGTTATACCACGAAGGTCTTTGGTGCCGGTTACGGTAAGGACACCTGGGCACAGTACACCGAGGTGAACTTGAATGAAGGTGCCAGTGTGTATGAGGTCTATGGCGGTGGATATGGTGGCATGGTGCTCAATAAGCAGTCTGTTGACAAATCGGGCCTTATTAAAGATCTGCCTACAGGCTATAATGATGAAGGATTGAATAGTTATCTGGTCAAAGTGAATCCCTTGGGCGAGAGAACCAACACCAATGTCTATATCAACAAAGGTGCATACGTGGTTGGTTACGGCTATGGTGCAGGCATGGGTGCCGATGCTTCCGTCAGCGGGACCACCTATATCGGGCTGCACGGCGGTACGGTCAACAAGGACCTTTACGCAGCTGGATGGGGTGGCGCCGTATATGATAAATATGAAGTGGCTAAAGATACCGATACAGGCAACGACTTCGTCGCCACCACCAACGCCTATATAGAAGGAGGTACATTGCGTAATGTCTATGGCGGTGGTTACGAAGGCCCTGTGGGGCATCACGATACAAGCACGACAGAAACGACTGGTGACATCCTTGGTGTTTCCAACGTTACCATCGGTATCCGGGAGGATCAGGCAACGCAGCCGGAAGGCTATGGCTTCTACAAAGGCATACCTGCTGTTCAGCGTAATGCCTATGGTGCCGGTGAGGGTGGTCCTGTCTATGGAACAGCCAACCTGACTATCAACAACGGCTATATTGGCTATGTTCACCTTCTGGCAGGACAGGCTCTTGATGAAGAGGGCAATATCGTCAGTGCCCCAGAAGAGACCACAGAGCGATTTGAGGAGTTGGTCAGCGATGCGACTTGGAGTGTCCCCTCTGAGCGCAAAGGCCGACTGAAGGACTGCGGCAATGCCTTCGGCGGCGGTTACGACGATAAGAGCCTTGTTGACTTTACCAACGTCACAATGTGGGGTGGCATTGTCCGTAGCAGTCTCTACGGTGGCGGTGAGATTGCCACCGTAGGCCGTGGAAAAACCCGCAATCTGACGGGTTTGGATCGTGATTTGGAGGCTATTTATAAATATGGCAAGACACGTATCGAGTTGTTCAATGGCCATGTGAAGCGCAACGTGTTTGGCGGTGGCAAGGGCTATAACATCTTGGGATATGGCGGTACTCACGAGCTCTATACCGACGGTTATGTGTTCGGACAGACAGAGGTGCATATCCACGGAGGTGAAATCGGTACGGTGGAAGGTGTGGCACTCCAGTCTGACGGTACAGGCGGCTACGGCAACGTGTTTGGCGGCGGCGATGTGGGCTACGTATTCGGAAATGGCTACTTCAATGCCAAAACCATCGCCGACAAAGCAGCCAACCCCAAAGGAACGACCGGCTCACCTAACCATTGGTACTATTATGAAGGCGCTTCAGGCAGTGAGACCCTCACCGAGGACTGCTCGGTGATTATCTCGCCTTATCTGCAGGTGAGACCTGGCAATAGCATAACCTATGATGGCAAGACCTACAATGCATATGACTATGTGCCGACAGACTATCTGAACACACTGCAGGCAACGAAGACCAATGGTGCATGGGCAGGCAAATGGGCTGAGCTATACACTGGCGATGCGGATGGCGAAAAGGAACGAGGCATCACCATCCACAATGCCGTGTTTGCGGGTGGCAATGTGTCGACGAACAGCGATAATACCTATGCCAACGCCCCCACGGTGTTCGGCAACTCTACGGCGACCGTCTACGATGTCTACCATCGTGACTTCATCTCTATCGGTACGGAGCATACCGGTGGTATCTACGGTGGCGGCAACCTCTCGGTGGTCGACGGTTACCGCGAGCTGAACATCACCAACTACGGCACCGACTACTACGGACTGGGTACGCAAATCTCGCTGGCAGAATATCAGAAGCTGACCAACCGCGAGCGTGCCTACTTCCAGTTGGAATACCAGTGCCAACAAGAGGTTACAATCAATGGGCACGAGTATCATGTGAATGACAGAATCAGCGAAGAGGAGTATGAACATCTGGATGAAAGTTTCAAAAACGAAACCTATTGGAAGCAGTTCGGTTTCTGCTCCATCTATGCCGGCCGCCTGCTGAATACCATCCAGCGCGCCGACTTCTGTGGTGTCTATGGCTCGCGCATGGTGCTCCAGGGTGCCAAGGACCGTGTGGTTGATTCGGACGACAAGACAGAGTACACCATCAACCGCGTGGGCGAGGTGTCGCTGAACAAGCAGCTGTCTGTGGCTGGTGATACGGACGACAAGTCGAAAGTACATGGCAACTATTTCGGTATCTACAGCGTGGTGAACTACTTGGGTAACCTGACCAGCGACGTGAAGTTCGATGATGTCTACCTCAAATATGATTCACAGAGCAAAACTGGAGTACCGGTTGCAAAAGATGGTGGTGGGAATTATACTTACTACAACTGGAAGACAGAGCGCCTGACCAAGCGTGACCGTAACAACGGTACTTGTCATAATCAGGTGGCACTGGCATCAGGTGTGTTCCTGGAACTGACCACAGAGAACAGCACGCCTGCCAAGAAAGACTATGGCTATATCACCGGTATCGTGGAACTCGACCTCATCAACGTGAAGAAGGATATCGAGGGCGGTGGCTATGTCTATGCCAAGAACGAGCATGGCGTACGCACTGAGCACCAAGAGTACGAAAACGTCCTTCTCTCTGACTATAACAAAGGGGCAAGTAATGGAAGCAACGTTGAAGCACGTACCCATAAGCGTTACACTTATCACCAAGGTAGTGGTGATGACCCACAAATTCTCGACCTCGAGACCTCCGGCAACTTCATCCACAAGACGAAGCGTATTGTCGACGACTGCTATCCCAACAATGGTGTCTATAGAGACGGCTATGTACAGTCGCCCGCCCACTACTGGTTTATCAAGGGTGAGGTGTACATCTACGACCAGGTGGTGTCGGCATACGCCGGCTCAGCCTCTGCCTACTCTAAGGAGGTGAGAATACCGTTGACCATCACGGCTGGCTCGAACGGTAAGCTGCAGCTGCTCAACGTCCAGGAGAACCGCTATGCATATTATGGCGACTATACTCAGACCACAAAGATGACTGCAGACGGTGTGAAGGTGAACAACGAGAGCGAGACCTACCATCTGAACGATGTCATCACCTGGTGGGACTGGAATCAGTTGCCGGCAAACGAACAGAAGTACTTCGTCAAAGATACGTATGTCAACATCGACACTTGCTCTGTCAATGGCGTTACATATCCTACGGGTACTTACGCCATGCTGCCAGATGATGTTGCATCATTCAACATGAGCTCTGTTCTCGACAAGAAGGGCAAGCCCGTGGAGCATTTCGAAGACATGTTCCGTACGTCGAATAACATCAGCCATAATACAGGTTATGTCCTCACCCTCGACATGAACAGCCCGAAAGACTGGGATGACTGGTACAGTCCTATTTCTGGTAGCAGCACCTACACCGTTAACGGCACTACTGTAACTACCAATAGGAAGAGGAAAGAGGATTATAATTCATCAACAGATGCGAGCACCTACCGTGAAGGCCCGACATTCAGACTGAAGGAGGGACAGCAGGCAGGTCTGTATGGCCAGCGTGATTATGAAGAAGGAGAAATCATCGCTAAGGAAGTCTATGATGACTACACCACGACCGTTTCAACAATGACTCCTCAGCCAACAGGACAGGCTTCAGTGGATGAGGCTTACGTGGCAAAGGTGGCTACAGGAAACGTTCAGGCCGGTAACGCCAAGCCAAAGTCGGAAGTGGGAAGCGATACTAATTACGAGGAGGCCTTCGTCTGCGTCAACACCATACAGTTGGGTGAGGAAGACTTTATCCTGCGAGGCGAACTGGTAGGACTGAGTCAGCTGAGCACTCTTGCAAGCAAATACATGACTTATAACAATAACAAGTCCAATACGGACGATGTCACAAAGACTGAAGCATTAGAATATGTCCAGTCGTGTCTGACCAAGGCCTATATCTGTAAGACAGAAGGAAAGTATGGCGGCCAGTACTTCAAGTCAGGTGAGAACTACAGTGCCCTGAAGTCATGGTGCTCGCTGACCGATGACCGCGATAAGTTCGAGTTCAACTACGATGCCCTCGACGTGCTGTCTGATCCTACGTATTCGGGTAATACTTCTCTTTATCGCAGTCCTTATAGCGACATCAAACCCGTGGAGTACACGGCGGTCTATACGGGAACGGGAAGTATTACATATAAAGACGGAAATAATGTTGAGCATACTTTGACCAGCAGTTCTGCTCCTATCTCCCGTGAGGACTTTGAGAATTACATTCCGAACGAGCAGCTCCATTATACCCGACTTAAGATTGATGCCGGTTCCGACCTGCAGGACGTCTATATCGCAAAAGAGAACTTTATCTACGGCGGTGTGCCTTTCGCCAAGGGACAGGATCTCACACAGAAGGAATATGAGGCATTGGACCCCGACAGTAAGAACAAAGTCCAGACTGTTCAATTCACCAAAGAATCCGCAGAGCGGACTGTGTACTATTGTTATGAAGGCTATACGCCATCAAGCACCTCAACCACGATCACTCCAATGAGCGGCACATTTGGTTCTGCCGGTTCTGTCATCTCCGAGAGTGACTATAGGAACAACGTTCCCAACCTCCAGAAGGACTTTGTCGTTCAGGGTATGGAGCCGACGGAAACCACCACGCTCTACGTCAGTCGCGAGTCGAATGCCAAGGATGTGACATCAGAGAAGGTCATCACCGTGGTCTACCAGTACAACTACTATGAGGCCGACGACGAGGGTGAGGGCGTGAGCTACGTGAACGAGCTGCATGTGGTGAACATTCACCTGCAGCTGGAGAGCGGTGTACCTGAGATAGGACCGCTGAACCCGCCGCCCACCGTACTGCCAGGTACCCCTGTGGGCATGAAGGCGCCGTCGGTGAATCCCGGACTCTATGAAATCATCTCCAACGGATGGGAGATGTACACTGATGAGACTGATGCCGAGCACAACCGCAACGGACAGCCGTTCACCAACAACAGTACCAAGCTCTATTGGTATCAGAACGAGAAAGTGTGGGTGGCCTTCTACTCCAGGACTTATCTGGGCAAGACTTATTCGAATCCTGTACCCATCAGCGTGGCTAACTACCACGACCTGGATGCTGTGATGCTGGATAAGGAGCATCACATGTACGTGGATCATCCTGATGTGATGCGCAACTCGAAGATCTATCTCGACAACCGCGACTGCGAGAGCAATGCCACAAAGAGCGAGCTCGACCTGCTGAAGGACTTCTTCGACCTGAGCCTGCAGACCTCCGTAGCAACAGAGGGTGCCACGAAGGATCATGCCCTGCTCAACAGCCGTGTCAAGGGCGGAAACCGTTTGGAGTTCATTCTCAACAGTAATATCAGCCCGAAGGCTTACACCGACTGGACGTCTATCGGCGATGATACCCAGTGCTTCGAGGGCAACCTGCACGGCGACGGTTATACCATCAGCGGCCTGAATAAATCGCTGTTCGGCAAACTATGCGGCAGCGTCTATAACCTTGGTGTCACCGGCTCGTTCACTACGGCTGGTGTGGCAGATACAGGTGATGGCTTCGTGGAGAACTGCTGGATCAGTACGACGGGCTCCACACCGCAGGAAAGTAAGCCAAAGGCTGTCTTTGGTAATCCAACGGTAGAGGGCTACACTCCATTGGTCAATTGCTACTATCCGGAGAGTAATGCCGCCCTTTACGCTGACGGCCTTGCCACTAAGATGCCAGACCGTTCGTTCTACAACGGTGAGGTGGCCTACGACCTGAATGGCTTCTACCTGGCTAAGCGCTATTACGACAACAACACGTCGTGGACAGGCGAGAAGGAGCCGTACCTGTATCTCACCGTCGATGATGAAGGCAAATTGCCAGACCTGCCTGCTACCAGTAATTATCCTAAAGCGTTTGCCTACTATCAGCCCGACATGAAGGTGCCGGAAGGTGTGACCCTGCCATATCTGGGCTATGTGGAGAACCGCTTCTACGATGGCGATTTCCGCTATGCGGGAGGAACCGTCCCGGAAGGCAATGACGATCGTATGAGGGTGATCGGAGAGGGCACGGATGCCACTGCCTATTTCGCTACGATCTGGCCCGACGACTATCTCTTCTTCGGACAGATGCTGACCTATGGTTACGATGAGTCTAACCAGCACCAGGAGATACCGTCGCGAATCTTCAAGCAGGATAATCGGATTCCGTACTCCAAGCAGAGCAATCGCGTCTACCGTGCACCGGCTTACTTCCGCAGCAAGGAGAAGTCCGTGGTTCACTACAATCCACAGGCCTACCTGACGGCTTACTCTGCACCAAAGACCGTCACCGACACCGACTTGAAACCGGCTTATCCCAATATGACGGCAGTAGACTTCTCCGGACATAACGACATAGGCGGCTCTGAGAAGTACAAGCAGGGCTGGAACAACAGTCTATTCTATGAGCCGCTGCTCGATGATGATGGTCTGATAGGTGTGTCCAACAATGGTGAGACACCCAACCTGTTGGTCTATGCTCCGGCAGAAACAGCGACAAATGGCGGCTATGCCAACAAGAATAGTTACGACGTGCTGAACAGCTACTTCATCGGCTCAGCAGCCAACCGCTCTGAGCCAGTGTATGAACAGTACACGGAATCCGGTGGCAAATACAATGACGGTAAGACCTATGGACGTATTTACAATGCATCCACTTCGTCTATCCGTGGCCATCTGGTGCAGAGCGACCTGACAACCACGACCGACCATCTGCTGGTGGACAAGCGCGATTTCAACTGCCCGATACCTTATAGAATGGGCAGCGACTACCGAATGTGGTATCAGCGTCAACCCGACAACTTCGTGACGGCCTCCTGGAGCAATGATGCTACCCCGAAGCGCACCACCAAGGGCTGGGAGGGCGTCAGCCTGCCATTCGAGGCCGAGATTGTCGCCACGCAGGACAAGGGTGAGATTACACACTTCTATCAGGGCAGCACAGCTGGCCACGAATACTGGCTGCGCGAACTCGATGGCAGTAAGACATTCAAGTCGACAGATGTGGATGGCGTAAAGGAGGCCACCTTCAATCCGCTGGCTGTCGGTACGAACAGGAAAGACTATTCGAACACATTCCTGTGGGACTACTATTATAGTAAAGAAAGCTATTGGGATCAGAATACGGATGAATACCAAAAGCGGTATTACAGTGAGGACTACCTGGAAGAATTGTATCCTGTGACGAACTATCCGTACTCACAGGGAGGTACGCCTTACCTTATCGGCTTCCCGGGAAGCACCTACTATGAGTTTGACCTGAGCGGCACTTGGACACCTGCCCATCGCTACCGTGAAGGTGTTATCGCAAGTCCTGGCAAGCAGATTGTCACATTTGCTTCGCCTACAGGATCCTCTATTGGGAGAAGCGATGATAAGACGGGTGTGACAGTAAGCGGCTACACGTTCAAACCAAACTATCTGAACAATCCTAGACTGGAGAACAGTAAGCATGCATTCCTACTCAATGCTGACGGCAATAGCTATGTGGAGGATAACACCAACACGACGGAAGCAAAGGTAACGGCCTTCCGGCCATACTTCACCGCAGCATCTAATGGTGGTGCCCGTGCGACGACCCGCAGCATCGTCTTCAGCAGCGACCAGTCGGAGCTGAAGGGTGTGGAAGAGCATGGCGATCCTTCGAAGGAAGAGATTGGCGGTGGCCTGGAGATCTACGCCAAGAAGCATCTGGTGGTGGTGACCTCCAATCTGCATCTGCCTACCGACGTACGCATCGTCAACACAGCAGGTATCGCCCTGAGCACGTTCACCATCGAGCCAGGCGAGACCATCGAGACACGTGTCAACATCTCTGGCATCTATATCGTACAGACGGCTGACGGAGTGTATACGAAGAAACTGTCGGTAAAATAGTAATACAACCTATAAATGATAAATGACGAATAGCAATAAATTATAAAAACAAAAAAGAACAAGTATGAAAAAGACAATGAAAAAGCTGCTATGCATTGCCCTGCTGGCCATGGTCAGCATCGGAGCCAATGCTCAGGAAAGCCAGGAAAACCTGGTGAATGTTGGTTTCAACGAGTTCACAGGCGGAACTGTGTCGGTAAAGTCGCAGACCGCTTCTGCAACAGAAACCGACTATGTCGATGTCGTCATCACCGTAACACCTGCGGACGGCTATTACATAGCCAAGGGTGACATCATCGTTGTACCTACAAGGGCCACAGTCCGAAGGACAAGCGAAAACGAGGAAGGTCCGAAGATTGCCGATCCCCTGGAACTCAAGGGCGAGGACCCTACCGACCTCACCGCAGAGCGTGACTACACCTTTACCGTTTACAAGGAACTGGGTGCATTGGTCTATGAGGCTGGCTTCCATCAGATTGCCACATCCGGCGCCATCGGCGAGAAGGATGCCGTGAAATGGGACGTGAAAACAGAGACGGTAACCGTTGGCGAAGGTGAAGAGGCCCGGCAGGTAGAGGTCAAGACGCTGACTTTCACTGGCGACACAGGTATTCCCGCCATGGAAGAAGGGGCATCGGCCCCTTGGGAGATGCTGAAGGGAAAGATCACGAATGTGGTTATCGGCGAGGGCATCACCGCCATCAGTGAGAACCTGTTCGAGGGCTTCACCAGCCTGTCAAGCATTCAGATCCTGAACGACAAGGCCGTCATCAGTCTTGGTAAGGACGCTGTTCCTGCCAACACTGGCCTGACCATCGATGTACCAGGTAATCTGTATAACGAGTACACGATTGCCGATGGGTGGAAGGACCTGAGCATCGACAGTAAGAACGCAGTCAAGATGGAGGGCGTAGAGTTTGGTGCCTCCAACAGCTACGACACCTTCTGCTTCAGCAAGGCGGTGAAGGTGCCCTCCGTGCTGAGAGCTATCATCATTACCGGCATCAAGGACAACATCCTCTTGACACAGGAGGTTGAGAACAGCATCATCCCTGCCAACATGCCCGTTTTGTTACTGAGCAAGGAGCTGAAAGGCGATGATTTCCGTACATCGGGAGCACCCGAGCAGGGTAGTGACACCAAGGGCGCTACCACCCCGACGAACCTGCTGAAGGTGGCTCCGGAAGGTGGCAAGACAGTGACACTGGGCGAGGTATATCTCATCTATAATGATGTGTTCTACCTCTCACAGGCAGGTACCATCGCCGCAGGCGGCGTCTATCTTGACACATCCGTAGAGCAGAATGGCGAACCGGCCAAGGCCCGTAGCTTTGCACTCGCCATTGGCAACGCCGCTTCTGGCACCACAGGCATCTCCACCGTCAGCAACGCCGACCCCACCCCCGTCTGGCATACCCTCGACGGTCGGATCCTCAACGGCAAGCCCACGAAGAAGGGACTGTACATCAAAGACGGCGAAAAGATTTTGGTAAAGTAAGACCACAATTACTCTATAACCCGAATCGGGCATTAGCGTTATGATGAAAACAGCATTCATTTTGGAACAGATGTGCTGCTGCTTTGAGTGCGCAATGGGGTTCAATTGTCATCGAAAAGCGGCGGGGCAGATGACAAAAAGAAAGCTTGTTAGCGCATAACAGTCTAATGACCGATTCAGGTTTAATGCAAACACGTTTCTTGCTTCAATTTATGCTGATGTCATTGACCTGCCCCTGGCATCTGCGTTGCGTACAATCTGTACAACATCGTCAAGATGGGTACTGTTCTCGTAAAAGGTAGTTTTTTGAGTTAATAAGGTACGTTGGGAAGCACTTTTATGGAGAAAAAAGAAAAAAACAACGAAATGTTTCATAATCTCGAAACAAATTGTTACCTTTGCACCGAAGTAATAAAAAGAAAATGGCAAGAAACAACCTGAAAGTCGCATATTTAGAGGAAGCTCTTTCATTCATTGAGAGCATACCTAAGTCCGCAGGTGACAAACTGCTGGAAATTGTGCACCGTGTTGAGTTAGGCGAGCGAAACCCCATCATCTTCTCGAAGCTGGAAGGTACTGAGATATGGGAGTTCAGAACACTCTACAACAAAGTCAAGTACAGATTGTTCGCATTCTGGGACACACAGACCGATACATTGGTCATTGCCACACATGGAATAATCAAGAAAACTCAGAAAACGCCTAAGAAAGAGATTGCCAAGGCAGAGAGAATCAGACAAGAATATTTTAACGCTAAAAAATAAGAGGTATGGAACAGGTAGGAAAATTCAAGTTGTACAGTTCAGAAGAAGTGCTTGACAAGCATTTCGGCAAAGTTGGCACTCCCCGCCGTGACGAGTTTGAGAGGAGCGTTGCCTCTTCCGTACACGCCTATGAGTTAGGAGAAGCTATCAAAAAAGCCCGTTTGGAACAGAATCTCACGCAAGAACAGCTGGGTCAGCGAATAGGTGTGCAAAGAGCACAAATTTCTCGATTAGAAAAGGGCTACAGCATCAGTATTCCTACTATAAGCCGTGTCTTCCAGGCCCTCGGTGTGACTACCGCAACACTTGACCTTGGAGGCACAATAGGGAAAATTGCTCTTTGGTAAAAATATGAATCTGATTTTATATATCGGGACGCGAGAAGTACACAAACTATCCTCCTTCCTTATATGGAAGGATGGTTTGGACAAGGTGTGGAATTAGAATAATCCGACGATGACAATAACAGAGCTAATAAAAGAAGGTGAAGAATTTCGCGATTCAATAGGAGACTCCACTCATGGTATTGGAAAAATCCATGATTCATCCAAATTTTATCTTTGGGTAGAACGCGTGGTGAGATATTTGGGGCAAACGGTTCCAAAGGATATATCAATCGAACGTTTTATGCATTATTCTAATCAGATTAATCCCATCCATTGCAGTAAATCTTCTTTTGAAGGACTATTGAATATTCTTCGAGCAGTTGAAGAGTTGCCAGATGTGGTTATAGCAGATGACTTAATGCACAGGAAAAAAGATGATGATAAAATAAGTATTCAGACGAATGTTAAGCAGGAGCAGACTCAGAATCAAGCTCAAACAGTTAATGTTCTTGAAACTGCACTGAAAGACAGTTTTGCTCCTTTCCAACTGGAAGAACTTAAGGAGATTTTAAAATCTAACCAACCTAGGGAGGACAAGAGAAAGAGTTTGATGGAGAAACTGAAGAGTTTCGGCAGTGATGTTGCTTCAGGAGTTTTGGCAAACATCCTTTCAAATCCAGAGGTACTATCAATGTTTGTATAGAGTTTGGATATGGGTATGTTTTCATGGATTAAAAGAAAGATATGCAAAGATCCGGAGCCTGAGAAAACGGATGTTGCAACAGTGGTTGATGGACTTGTAGAAAAAGGATTCAACCGAGAGAGAGCTATTGCCACAGCTAGGTATATCATAGAAAAAGAAACACCCAAGAGAGAAAACCGAGAAAAGGTTGCAGAAAAGGCTCAAACGATTCATATTGAAGGTGAAAAGGATGAAGATAAGACGATAGATACAGATTGGCTCAACCGTTTCTTCGGAATTGTAGAAGATGTGAGTGATGAAGATATGCAGGACATTTGGGCAAGAATTTTGGCAGGAGAAAATAAGCATCCGTCTTCATATTCTTTGCGAACACTTGATGTTCTTCGCAATATGTCCAAGGAAGAAGCAAAGTTATTTGTGGATTGCACAAAATATTTGTGCCTTAAGGATAAATTACTAATAGAAGATGACTATGGATTGAGTCTTGATGAACAATTGCTTCTTACAGATATTGGTTTAATCTCAAATGAAGATTTGCAAAATACTATCACAGTCAATCCAAAAGGTACTATGAATATAGTAGTAAATAAGAATCATCTTCTAGTTTTTACAAATCCAACAGACAACAAAAAGGAAATAAAGATAAAGGATAGACAATTAACGAGAGTCGGAAAAGAACTCCTAAATTTAATAGATGAAACAGACTACCTAAAGGCTGTGGATGTCATAGTTAAAAAATTAAAGGGAGCTGGCTTTGATCCAATAAAATTACACAAGATAAATTATTGGACTTCAGACGTAAATTTCAATTATAATACCCATCCAGAAAAAGAGTATTAACCAATGAATCGTAATATAACATCGCTGTATATTGGGCTCGCCTGGGCATTGCTTATTCTTGGTGGAATTGTAGCAGTTTGGTTCTTAGTACTTTGCAACGCAAATTACTCTATTGGCTATGACTTCAATTTTGAAGAAACAGGCCAGTTTGGAGATTATATAGGAGGCGTAGTTGGAACAGTATTTGCCTTAGCAGGTACTATCTTAGTGTTTGCATCGTTTGTTCAGCAGCAACACCGTAATACGATAGAGTCTTTTGAGAAAAACTATTTCGAGATGCTTCGTGTTCATGAGGATATAGTTCGAGAAATGAGTTACAACGGAAAGCACTCACGAGAGATATTCACCATAGCGATAGATCAACTTCGTAGAATTTATAATTCCGCAGAGTCCAGTCTTACCAATATAAAAGTGAAAGCAGCAGCAAATCAGCTTAGGGCAGAAGGCGCTAATGATGAGGATATTTATAATTTTTTGGAGAATGGCGACACGAAAGTTGTTGCAATCATGATATCGGTAGGTGTCCTTTATTATGGCAAGAATGATTTTTACCTCTCTTCAGACAACGATAAGGTTCTTAATGCAATTTCGAAGTTAGTAATAGCCGAACAACCAGACTATGGTTTTGAACCAATGGATAATGTCTTGGGGCACTATTATCGTCAGATGTATCATACAGTAAAGTATGTGCTGAAGTCAACTTGGTTAAAAGAAGGAGAACGCTATGACTATGTTAAGCTTCTAAGAGCTCAACTTTCTGACTATGAGCAAATCATGCTTTTCTATAATGCGTTTTCAGTGAGCGGATATGCTTGGAGAGCCTCAAAGTCAAGAAACAAAATACCCGAAATGAGTCTCATTGCACGTTTTCGGTTGATAAAGAATATTCCTTATCATTATCCCTATTTTTTTCATCATCCCGGAGAGCTCTTTAAGGAAGAGAATGATGTATGGAAATCGAAAGGTAAGATGTTCTTTGAAAATGAAATATATACTATGTAAGGTTGTTTAGATTTTGTTATGGAAATGACATTTGGAAAGGCTCACGATATATGGAGTCGAGTGGTATGTGGTGATAAGACTTTGACCAACGAAGAGGTGAAAGCCGCTGCGCAGTGGTTTGATGACTTTAGCGTAAAACTCAACGATAAAGTCAGCCAATCTAAGCAGGAGTTAGAAGAAGCTATGCCGACGCGAGATCAAGATACGATAGAGAAAAAGAGAAAAGCAACTAAATCCGACAAGCGACAATTGGATGATGTTATAAGAAAAAATGATGATTTAACAAATTGGCTCAATTCACAACAGTAGTAGAGATACATCGACCACTGCCCTTACGCGCATACAGAGTCGCGATGGGGTAGTTCAGAACTTTCATAACACTGATTTAGAAAGAAAACAATATGAGTGAGATCAGTGAATCTATACAAGCCAAATGCTTGACTTTTGGAGACAGAGTAATCAAGCTCAATGACTACTTGCTGAAAGAGGTTTCCCAAAAGGGGGAAATTACAACAAGAAGGATGCGATAACATATTGTTTTATTGGTTGTTAACGATTTCCTAATTTTTAATGAGATTATAGTAAAGGCAGAGAATCACCATCGACTCCCTGCCTTTTTCATATACCCTTTGCCTTTCTACAAAAACTCTATCAGCGGCGGTTCTGTCTTTTTCTCTATACGTCTCGATCGATGGAACGTCATCGTACCATTCAGGATAATCACAAGGTCAACATTCTTCGGATCCAGAACATCTTCA